>PPYF01000061.1_pt1 | contig 62942 bp, 57 predicted proteins | sample 1559871 | NCBI WGS metagenome assembly PPYF01 (sample SAMN08240021, study PRJNA423297) | Human gut metagenome, whole genome shotgun sequencing project. | reverse complement strand
AATATCAGACCGCAGAAGAACTCTTCAAGCAATACATTTCTTCATAGCCTAACTGTTGCACTTAATTTGACAATTCAGGTATTTGAATGATTATTAACATATGTAATTAATTTTTGTGTTGGCATATTTCTTAATTGATCTACAAATTTAATTTGTGATTCAGTTGCCATTAAATATTTTGAAGATGTCAGTGGTTGCTTCTTAGGGTTTTCCTCACCAATCAATTTTCCATCATGCAGTTTAACAAAGCCTAATTCAAAGAAAACACGCAATATAAATAATACACTATCATAATCTAACCCTAAATATGGGGCTACAGTACGATAATCATCTGGCTTTAATGTAGGATGAGCATAAATATACTTCAATACTTTGCCGAAATAACCTTTAGCCGGAATATGTTCGACTGGCAATTGATCTAACAAAAAACGCAAATAAATCTGCTGATAATCTTTTTCAAGTGCTTCATTTAGCTCTATTTGATTACGAGGTACATCAAGTAAAGCTACTGTTTCTCCAGACTGATCATAATCCTTTACAAGACAAATTTTATCATCACTAATTTGTAATCTATTTTTAACAATTGGAATATTTTTCTTATCAAAAAGTAAATAACGATCTGCAAAACCCATTACAAATTTTTCATTTCGTAAATCAATAACCGGTGCAGGTACTGCTAATTTGGGTGAAGCAAACTCTATTCCTTCGATAATTCCTTGTAATGATACTTGCTTTCGATAAGTATTTAGCGTCAATTGGATGAAGAGTTTAGAGATAAATGGCAACAAATTATTATTCAAAAAGTCTTTATTAAAACCAACTATTGCTAAACTTCCGCCCTTTTTAGAAGCAGTTAACTTAACATGATTTTTATCTTTACCAATTTTATAAAATTGTGTAATTGTTGGATCAGAAATACTAAAGATTGGTTGAGGATCACCGGTGCCAAAGGGTCCTACCTGATTAATTTGTGCTAAAGTTTGTGGAGTTAAGTCGTTTAGAGGCAGCTCCAAATCGTATTCTTTACTTTCCGACTCCCCATTTACTTGATAACTAGATTCCAGTTTTTGACGCAAAGCGTCAATTTTATCTTCTTGCACAGATAATCCACAAGCAAAATCATGCCCGCCAAATTTAGTAAATAATTCATCTTTCAATGGATTAAGTGCATTAAATAAGTTAAAACCATTGAATGCACGTCCGGATCCTTTAACTTCCCCCACATCATTCTTAGTCAAAACAATCGTAGGTTTATGTGTTTTTTCAACTATTTTATTAGCAACTAATCCTAATACACCTTCATGAAACTCAAGATCATACAATACAAGCGTATTTTGTTTTTGCCAACTATTTTCACGGATAATTGACATACATTTTTCATATACATCTGTAGTTAATTCTTTTCGCTGATTGTTTAATTCTTCAATTTGATCAGCTATCTTTTGGGCTGCAATATCATCGTCACTTAATAAAAGTTCAACCGCCAAATTTGCATTAGCTAAGCGGCCTACGGCATTCAATCGTGGACAAATATTAAAACCAACATCAGTTTCATTAATCGAACCCAAAGTTAAACCTGCATTTTTTATTAATGCTTGTAACCCTGGTCTAGTGGTTTGATTAAGAATCTCAAGACCGCGTTTAACGATGATATGACCTTCGCCTGTAACTTTAACCATATCGCCGATAGTACCAATCATCGCCAAATCAAGTAATTCTGGCATAGTATCTTGCATTAATTCACGGCAAATAGTATAGGCAACTCCAGCACCACAATAATCATCAAAAGGATATTTCTGACCAGGATAATTACAATGAACAATAGCATATGAATCTGGAACTTTTTCCTGAAAAGTATGGTGGTCCGTAATAATTATATCTACACCCATTTCTTTGGCATATTTAACTTCATCGATTCCTGTTACACCGTTATCTACAGTAATAATTAACTTAGTACCATCAGCTACTATTTCCTTATATCGTTCAATATTAGGTCCATAGCCGTCTTTAAAACGATCTGGAATAAAATAATGTACATCTGCTCCTAAAATGCTTAGTGTTTCAGTCATAATGGCAGTAGCTGTAATTCCATCAGCATCATAATCACCATATATCGTAATTTTTTCACCATTATCAATTGCTTGATTAATACGTTCTACCGCCTTTTCCATGTCATGCATCAATAATGGATCAGCCAAATTTTCTTCTGTTGCGTTAAACCAAAAATCCAGCTTTTCATCTGTATTAATATCACGTAAAGCAAATAATTGTGCCGAAAGCGAACTAAGCTGATACTTATCTACTAAATCAGAATCTAATTCTTTAGTGATTCTTTTTTGCCATTTCATTCTTTTAAAACACCCTGCGTTCTTTGATAAAAACTAAAAGGCACTCATAATGAGTGTCTTTATTGAAAAATTCTATCTATAATTTTAACGCAAATATTAACTTCATAAAAGATCTACGTTTTTACTTTAATTTGAAAACCTTCAAATTTTCATCTGTTGCTTTTTCAGTTTTAATCAAATTACCCCGAATAGCCCAGCGATTAGTACCACCGTCCGCACAAGTAATTAAAGTTACAATATTTTTCTTAGTATTATTAACTAGCCAAACTGCAGATGGATCTACAATCTTTTTCATGTAAATACGATAAATATAGATTTTCTTTAAATTAGTTAAATAGATTCTTTGTCCCCTTTTTACATCTTCAAGTGGTGAAAAAAGAACACCCTTAGCAGTCATATAATGGCCTGCAAGTGGATAATTTCCCTTCCCCATTACTTGATCTGCCCGCATGGTTCCGCCGCCCGTAGACATTGCATCATCTGATAAACCAAGCATGATTGGCAAATACATATTTACATCAGGCACTGCAAGTGCACCAATTGCTCCAGAAGTTTTCTTAACCTGTGATCGTGCGGCTTGCCCCATATTCATCGACTTCACCTTACTAAAGTCATACATACCTTTTTTCTCTTGATTTGCTTCAACTTGTTTTTTAGTTAGTGTTGTCAAAGCTGACTGTTGATTATGTTTGATCATTTGATTACTAATTTGTTTATTAAATATAAGAACCAAACCTATAACTAACAAAAGAACCGCAACAATTCTAACTAAAATCGTAGTAACACTACTCTTTTGTTTATTCTTTGCCATTTTTCTTTCCTTTTATTTTTTATATCCCTTTACAAACTAAAACAATGTAACTTATCGCTTTTTTATTATAGCATGTTAAACCGTAAAACTTTATTTATCAGTTTTACGGTAGATTTTCTGTAAAAATAAAAAAGCAATGCAAAAACTGCATTGCTTTAGTATTACCTAAGTGTTATTTACCTTTTATATCATCATCATTCATCTTAAGAACAGCCATAAATGCATCTTGAGGTACTTCTACACGTCCAACAGCCTTCATTCTCTTCTTACCGCGCTTCTGCTTTTCAAGCAATTTGGCACGACGATCAGGATCACCAGTATGGATTTTCCAAGTAACATCCTTACGATATGGCTTAATCGTAGCACGTGAAATAATCTTAGCACCGATTGCACCTTGAATATCTACCTCAAAGTTTTGTCTAGGAATCAACTTCTTAAGCATTGAGGTCATTTGACGAGCACGATCTTGCGCTTCACTTCTGTGTGCAATAAAGCTAAGAGCATCAATCGGTTCCTTATTAAGCAAAATATCAATCTTGACTAAGTCAGTTGCACGATAACCAGTAATCTCATAGTCAAGTGAGGCATAGCCCTTAGTTGATGATTTTAAATCATCGAAAAAGTCAAAAATAATCTCAGCTAAAGGCATGTTGTAAATAACATTAACACGATATTTATCTAAATAATCCATTGTAACAAATTCGCCGCGTTTACGTTGGCAAAGTTCCATTACAGGACCAACATAATCATTAGGAACCATAATTTCTGCCTTAACGTAAGGTTCTTGCACTTCTTTATATTCACCAGCATCTGGTAAATCAGATGGATTATCAATCACCTTAGTCGTACCATCATTCATTATTGCATGATAGTCAACACTTGGTGCGGTCATGATTAAATCAAGGTCAAACTCTTGCTCCAATCTTTCTTGAACTACGTCCATATGAAGTAAGCCAAGGAAACCACAACGGAAACCAAATCCTAAAGCAGTAGAAGTTTCTGGTTCAAATTCCAAAGCAGCATCATTTAATTGCAACTTTTGTAAAGCTTCTTTTAAATCATCGTAATCACGATTATCTACTGGATACATACCAGAGTATACCATTGGTGGAATTTGACGGTAACCTGGAAGTGGTTCAGCAGTTGGGTGCCCAGCATCAGTAATTGTATCACCTACACGAGTTTCACGAACTGATTTAATGTTGGCAGTAATATATCCTACATCACCAGCAATTAAAATATCTTTCTTTACTGGATGAGGACTTGAAACACCAACTTCAGTAACTTCATATTCCTTGCCAGTATTCATAATTTGAATCTTATCACCGGGCTTAACTGTACCATCTTCAATTCTAACTGATAAAACAACCCCACGATAATCATCATATTTTGAATCGAAAATAAGTGCTTTAAGTGGCGCTTCAATATCACCTGATGGTGCAGGAATGTCAGTTACTATCTTTTCCAATAATTCAGGTATTCCTTGACCTGTTTTCCCAGATACTTCAACAGCGTCTGAAGCGTCAAGACCTAACATTTCCTCGATTTCTTCTTTAGCATTTTCTGGATCAGCAGAAGGTAAATCAATTTTATTGATTACTGGTACAATTTCCAAATCGTCATCAATGGCTAAGTAAGTATTAGCTAAAGTTTGTGCTTGAACACCTTGTGAAGCATCAACCACCAATAATGCACCTTCACATGCAGCTAAGGAGCGTGATACTTCATATGAAAAGTCTACGTGTCCTGGTGTATCAATTAAGTGGAAAATATAATCTTCGCCATTTTTGGCATGATACTTAACTTCAACCGAGTTCATCTTGATGGTAATACCACGTTGTCTTTCAAGTGGCATATCATCAAGCATTTGATTTTTTAATTGTCTTTCAGATACTGTATCTGTTAACTCTAAGATTCGGTCAGCAATTGTTGACTTACCATGGTCAATATGGGCAACAATTGAAAAGTTACGAATGTGATTTTGATAATCTTTTAATTTTTTTATATCCATAAATTTTTCTCACCCTTTACTATCTTTATTATTATAGCAAAGTCTATACTACACCGGTACTAAAGTACTGGCTTTACTAAAAAAGCACTAATGTTGCGAAAATTACGTAACATTAGTGCCTTTCATTATAAATACTATTCACCACTAAGTTTGTCTTTAAATCTTTCGAAAAATCCTTTTTCTTGTGGGGTAATATTTCCGCCACCATCATGAACAAAGTTAGTTAAGTCTTCTTTTTGCTTATCATTAATATGTTTTGGAATAACAATATTAACTGTAGTAATTTGATCACCATTACCATTACCGCGAAGATAAGGTACACCTTGACCACGAAGAGTAAATTTCTTGTTAGGTTGCGTACCTGCTGGAATAGTTAATTTTGCATCCCCGTGAACTGTTTTAACAGTAATCTCATCACCTAAAGTAGCTTGAGCAAATGAAATTGGTACTTCTGTATAAATATTTTGACCACGACGTTCAAAGTCCTTAGAAGGCTTAACGCGATAGCTAATATACAAATCACCGTATGGGCCACCATTACGTCCAGCTTCACCTTGACCTTGATAACGAAGTTGTTGACCATTGTCAATACCCGCTGGAATATCAACTTCAATGGTATTCTTGCGTTCAACGGTACCTTTACCACCGCAAGTCTTACATGGATGTTCAATAATTACACCACGTCCATTACACTTGTCACAAGTGGTTTGGCGACGAATCATACCTAGCATTGATTGTTGGGTAACGGTCATTACACCAGTACCATGACATTTATCACATGTAATAGGATGAGTACCTTTTTCACAACCATTACCGCCACAGTTTTCACAAGTTTCATCACGGGTATAGCTAACTTGCGTCTTTTTACCATTAATTGCATCCATAAAGTCAATAGTTAATGTATAATCCAAATCTTGACCACGTTGTGGTTGCATTGGATCTACCCTTTGCTGACGAGCACCTTGGCCAAAGATATCACCAAAAATGTCACCAAAGTCGCCAAAACCAGAGGTATCAAACCCAGCGCCCCCGAATCCTTGACCTGCACCACCAAAGCCACCTTGACCATTTACACCAGCAGAGCCAAATTGATCATACTGTGCACGCTTTTGCTTATCGTGTAAAACTTCATAAGCTTCGTTTACTTGCTTGTATTTTTCTTCTGCACCAGGTTCATGATTCAAGTCTGGGTGATATTTTTTCGCTAACTTACGATATGCTTTACTAATTTCTTGATCACTGGCGTCCCGATCTACGCCAAGTACTTTGTAGTAATCTTCTTGTGCCATGCAACTGAACTCCTTATCGTTTTCAAAAGAAAAGAACTACTCAATGGGTAGTTCTTTTCTCTTTTTGTTTAATTATAAACCCATTACTTGTTAGGATCTACCTTATGGAATTCACCATCTTGGGCACCACCATTGTTACCATCATTTGGGTTGCCGCCTTGAGGACCTGCTTGACCAGCTGCACCTTGAGCACCACCCTTTTGTTGGTAGAGCTTAACAGCTAAATCTTGAGCAGCTTTTGATAAAGCATCTTTCTTTTCTTTCATTTCGTCCAAGTTATTATCTTTTTGAGCTTTCTTCAAGTCATCAAGAGCTTCTTGAACCTTCTTAGTATCTTCGTCAGATACCTTACCCTTAGTTTCCTTCAAAGTCTTTTCAGTTGTAAAGATCAATTGATCAACTTCATTTCTGAGATCTGCTTCATCTTTACGTTTCTTGTCTTCTTCAGCGTGTTCTTCAGCGTCTTTTTGCATACGTTTGATTTCTTCATCTGATAAACCAGATGAACTCTTAATGGTAATCTTTTGTTCCTTACCAGTACCCATATCCTTAGCAGATACATTTACGATACCATTTTTATCGATATCAAAGGTAACTTGAATTTGAGGAACGCCACGTGGTGCAGGTGGAATATCAGTTAATTCAAATCGACCAAGTGTCTTATCATCTGCAGCCATTGGACGTTCACCTTGTAATACATGAACATCTACAGCTGGTTGATTATCTGCAGCAGTTGAGAAGATTTGACTCTTTGAAGTTGGAATAGTAGTGTTTCTGTCAATTAATTTGGTGAACACACCACCCATAGTTTCAATACCAAGTGATAATGGAGTAACATCAAGTAAAACAATGTCTTTAACGTCACCTGAGATAACACCACCTTGAATAGCTGCACCTAATGCTACAGCTTCATCAGGGTTAATTGAGTGGTCAGGTTCCTTGCCAGCCCATTCCTTAACTGCCTTTTGTACAGCAGGAATACGAGTTGAACCACCGTTTAAGATAACCTTATCAATATCGTTAACAGTAAGGCCTGCGTCCTTTAATGCATTGTCAAATGGAATTTTAGTCTTTTCTACCAAGTCATTAGTTAATTCATCAAACTTAGCACGAGTCAAATCAGCTTCAAGGTGAAGTGGACCACTTTCACCTGCAGAAATAAATGGAAGTGAAATGTGAGTTGATGATACACCTGACAAGTCTTTCTTAGCCTTTTCTGATGCATCCTTTAAGCGTTGCATAGCCATCTTATCCTTAGATAAGTCAACGCCATTTTCATCCTTAAAGTTCTTGATAAGCCAATCCATAATACGGTTATCAAAGTCATCACCACCAAGGTGAGTATCACCGTTAGTTGACAATACTTGGAAGACACCGTCACCTAATTGAAGAACGGAAACGTCGAAAGTACCACCACCAAGGTCATATACTAAAACCTTTTCGTCGTCATCATCTTTGTCCAAGCCGTAAGCCAATGCTGAAGCAGTTGGTTCGTTGATAATTCTTTGAACATTTAAACCAGCGATCTTACCAGCATCTTTAGTAGCTTGACGTTGAGCATCGTTGAAGTAAGCAGGAACAGTAATAACTGCGTCTTTAACTTCTTCACCTAAGTAATCTTCTGAAAACTTCTTAATGTATTGCAAAATAAATGCAGAAATTTCTTGTGGTGTATAGCTCTTGTCGCCAACCTTAACCTTGTAATCAGCTTCACCCATGTGACGCTTAATTGAAACAATAGTGTTAGGGTTAGTAATAGCTTGACGCTTTGCTACTTCACCAACTTGAATTTCACCATCTTTAAATGCAACTACAGATGGAGTAGTACGATTACCTTCTGGATTAGTAATAATCTTAGGTTCTTTACCTTCAAGAACTGCAACTGCTGAGTTAGTAGTTCCGAGGTCAATACCAATAACTTTTGACATTTATAAATTTCCTCCCTATTGTGCAACTACAACCATTGCTGGTCTTAGTGTACGATCCTTATATTGATATCCTTTTTGTAAAACCTGAACGACGTGATCTTTTTGATCATCATTTTCAGCTGCCACGGTTTGTACAGCTTGATGTAATGTCGGATCAAATTTAACGCCATCAGCCTCAATCTCAACAACACCGTGATCTTTCATTGCTTTAACAAGTGCATCAAGGGTCATCTGAACACCCTTTTTCAATTGTTTAGATACATCATCATCGGCTTCTACACTTAACGCTCTTTCCAAATTGTCCATCGCAGGCAAAACATCTTTAGCTAAGCTTTGAGATTCATATTTGATAAGTTGCGCACGTTCTTTGGTATAACGGTTTTGCATATTTTGAATTTCCGCTTCACTACGCAAATACTTATCTTCTAAGTCTTTATTTTTTTCTTTTAAATCAGCTATTTCTTTAGCTAACTTCTGATCTTCATTATTCTTTTGTGTTTCTTCGCCTTTAGCTGCTTCTTTTTTCACTGCTTTTTTAGGCTTAGAAGTGTTTTCTTCTTTATCCAAATTCTTTTCACTTGGAAACTCTTCTTTACTCACGGCTAACCTCCTCTATTGAAATTTGCCGTAATAATCAAGTAACTTCTTAGCTAATTCATTTCTGAAATATTCTAGAAGTCCGATCATCTGCGAATATGGCATGTTAGTTGGACCTAATAAAGCAATTGTCCCTTTACCATGAGAACCAACATTATACTCAGCAGTCAGCAAACTGTAATTTTTTAATAGATCATTTGGTAATTCTGATCCTAATTTAACTTTAATTGGATAATTTTTATCTTTGGAATCTGCTTTACTATCCATCAAATTAGAAAACAAATTATCATGATCGATCAATTCATAAAGTGAACGAATATCCTTCACATTATGCTCAGATGTATTATTTAATAGATTTATTTGTCCATCAACATACATCTGCTCACTAGCAGCATCTTTTAAAACGTCTTCAACTAAACTAAGCAGCTCAGTCACATGTTCTCCACCTAGCTCACTTTTAGCAAGTTCACTAAGTAAAGAAACATTTATTTCGTTTAAACTCTTACCAACTAACTGATCATTAATCATATGAACAGCTTTTTCAATTTCTTCCCCATAAATATTATGAGGTAAAGCATAAACCTGGTTCTGAACATTGCCATCACTTGTGACCAGAATTGCCATTACCTGTCTTGAGGATAATGGAACAATTCTAAAGCCTGTAACTTTAACGTCACGTTTCTCAGGTCCTTCAGCAAATGCAGTATAATTGGTTAGATCTGATAAAATTCTTGCCGCTTCTTGGACAATTTCGTTTACCTGATGAAAAGGTCGATCTAGTTGACTTCCAATTGTATTATAAACGGACTCCGGTAATTTAAGCGGCTCAACCAAGTTATCAAGATAATAGCGATATCCTTCACTTGAAGGAATACGGCCACTAGAAGAGTGAGTTTTTTCAATTAGCCTCTGATCTTCTAGAACTGCCATTTCATTACGAATAGTCGCACTTGATACTTTGATTGGCAACTGATTCATCACCGTCTTAGAACCAACTGGTTCATGTGTCTGTGTGAAGTCCATAATTATCGTTTTTAAAATAAGTTCTTGACGTTCGGTCAACATTATATATCGCCCTCACTTTTAGCACTCACATCTATCAGGTGCTAACAGATTATATTATACTAGAAATTAGCAATAATGCAACCCAACTGCTAATTTTTGATAGAGCCTTACAGCGTCAAGTGTTTAGAGCATTAGTTAATAATTTTGCTCCGAATTTTGATCTTTTTGGCTTACATTTGCATAAATTCACCAAAAATATTAGCTGTTTCTTTCTTATCAGATTCGCTTACATGAGTATATATGTCCATAGTTGTTTTAATAGACCCATGACCTAAACGAGCCTTTACATCTTCCATAGATGCACCCGCTTTAAATAATAATGATGCATGCGTATGTCTAAAACCGTGTAACTTAATATGTCTTAGATTTTCTTTTTTACAAAGAGTTACATTCCAATAATTAACTACATTGGCACGTAAATAACTATTATTTTTATTGTTAAATACCAGTTGTTCTTTGCTTAATGGATTGAGACCAAGCTTAAATAAGTCTCTTCTTTGCTGAAAACGCCACTCTTTCAACGTCTTAACAGTTTGTGGCGCTAACTCAATAGTTCTATAACTATTAGATGTTTTAGGCGTATTAATTACTAATCTGTTTTTCTCACCAGTTGAAACAGTTTTATTTACGTCTAGCGTCCCATTATTTAAATCAATATCAGACCATTTTAGAGCCAACGCCTCACCTACTCTTAAACCTGTATATGCTAAAAGCTGAAACATTGTATAAACCTTTAAAGGCTTATCTTTCTTGCATTTATTCAAATATTCCAGAAGTTCAGCCTTTGTATAAAAATCATCAAATTGCTTTTTAACGACTTTCTTTTTAGGCTTATATACTTTTCGCATTGGATTACGTTCCAAAACGTCAATACGAACCGCATAATCTAGAAACTTAGTAGTGTAAACAAATAATGCATCAAATGTAGCATAGCCACATTGAGTAAACCATTTATTAACGACATTTTGACACTTCAAAGGTGTTAGTTTATCAAGATAAACGTTTCCAATATCCCTTAAAATATGATTTTCAAAATATTTATTTACATTAACCCATGTTGTTTCTTTAACAGTCTTCTTATAGATATTAAACCAAACATCATAATAAAACTTACTAAACTTGTAACGCTTACTGTTTAAACTACTGTATTCCCCATTTTTTATTTTTTTCTGTATTTCTTGATAGCCTTGCAAAGCATCTTCATAGCTTTTAAAACTGCCTTTACGAACTTGAATGGAACGCCCTGTAGTTTCATCTTTACCAACATAAATCGAAAACTTGTAACGTTTTTTACCTCTAGGTGTCGTGTACTCTTTAATATTATTATTCATAGTTTCTACCCTCTTTTTCGCTGTTGGCGCAAACGAGCTTATCAAAGGATTTTAACTATAAAAATATTAACGGTTATATGCTAAACACATGCATCCCTACCAAAAGGGATGTACATTAAAGAGATTTACTAATACAATCAGCCCTATATTTTTTATTATTCAAGACTTATAACATTATTTAGTTGAATATTCTTTATATGCTGTATGCCAGTTTGAAGGGTTTTCTACCAAGAAACGTGCTAATTTTGTATCTCCATTGTTAACCTTTTTTTTTATTTTTTGAATAAGTTCTTCATCATCGTATCTTTCTTCCATTTTTAAGCGGCTTTCAAACGCTTTTTTTAATATTTCCGTTTCACTTTTAGAAAAAATTTTATCTCTTACTTCTTCCAAAAAGTCGAAATACTTATAAAAATCTTTTTTAGCTGTTTTAAAATCAGAATATTTAATACTTGTATTCATCAAATGATGCAAAGGAACATCAAAAGCAAAATAATGGCAATCGATTAAATAGCTTTCTAATATACTTATCTTATCGGGTTTGCGATCAACTAATTTCATATCTATAAAATGGATGAAAGTATCAACTGATATATTGTTATCATATAGCCACCACGTACTATTACATATGCCTTTTGCAAAGGGTAATAGAAGATTAAACCAATATTTTTCTATTTTAGGATTTATCTTAAATTCTTTATCATTCTTGGAATAGAAATCTATTGGCTTTTTCTTTTCCCCATTAACTTTTATTAATTCATCTAGCGTAGTTGTGATATATGGATTAATACTAAATCCCCCTCTAGGTAATTCACCGTTTAATAGCAAATAATTATCAAAATATTCTTTATGAAGTTTAGGGATTATCTTCTTTATCATATTTTCAGGACTAACTTCTGGCTCAATTCCTTGCAAATATGGTACAGAAACACCAAAAAAATGAGCTAATTTTCGCCATGTTTCTATTTTTGGCTCTGTATTATGATTCTCGTAATTATTATAAGTGCCACGTTTTATACCTGTTTTGCTTTCAATGTCATCTAATGTATAGCCATGTTTAAGTCGTAATTCTTTCAATCTATTTTTATTTTTTGGCATTTTTTCACCTCATATCTTTCTAGTTACTGATTCTATACCAAAATGACACTAATTTACACAAAAAATCTAAATAAATTAGATATTGACAGCTAAAAACATTAGATTTAAGATAATAGCTGTAAATTATATCTAAATTTCTTAGATTAAATAGAGAGAGGTGTAATATGACGCAACAATTAATTTCATTCAAAGAAGCACAAACATTTTTAGGCTTTAAGTCTCCTGCTTCTTTACGTGAGTATATTCAACAAGGTTTACCAGTCGTTACAGTAGGTAATTCTAAAAGAATCGATATAGACGATCTTAAAAAGTTTATTCAAGAGCATAAGACTGTAAAAGGAGGTGAAATAAATGCAACCTGTCCAAACAGAATTTAATCTTTATGGCTTGATGTTCCCCGATAAAGAAGCCGAGCTAACCAAGTTAGAAAAAAAGGTATTTGACTTAATCCCGTTGGGTAAAGAAAATGCGGTAGCTAATAGTTATATCGCTACCACATTAGAAATTAGTCCACGTATGGTTACTGAACAAATACGACGGTTAAGACTTAAAAGCCGTGATATTGGTAGTACCACAAGCGAGGGCTATTATCGTTTCAAAGACCCACAAGAATACACGGTGTTCATGGATAAATATTCAAAAGAACAAGCCCGTAGAAAACAAGTTATAGAGGCTATGAGACGCACTCCAATGGCTAAAAAATTAACTGCTGAAACTAATCAAGCAACAAGACAAAAAACACCAAGAAAGGAGTAATAAGAATGATGAAGACAATTAAAGATGCACTGATATTTGTTAAAGATCAAGATGAGCCCTTTTTAGGTTCTGTAAGCTTTTCAAGTCTCACAACACCAGAGATGCCAATAATTATTAAAGCTGGTAACAATGAAATTACCGTTCCCATCAGTAAAATTGAATTTCTTATATTCAAGGGAGATGATGAAAGGTTTGGTATCATCTGCAAAAGTAAATTTTATATAGACGATGAACATGCCAAGTACTGGAACAATGCCACTAGAAAAGTAACGCAAGCATTGGCAGGACGTGATTTAGAAAGATGTATTAACTAATGCAAATTAACTTAAACAAAATCAAGCGAACAACGAAGAGAATAATAAATCTTCCTTTGAATACTGTAATTATTGTTACAGACGACAATTATTTTCTTTTTAGAACTATTAAGAATTTCAATTGCTTAACCTTTCCTATGAAGTTTTTAGTTGACGGGCAAAAATATACAGTCAATAAAGCCGATGTAAAAAAATATTTTTTCAATAATATCAGAAAAAACACGCTTACTTGTTATGACTGTAATACCAGCCCTAACCCGTTCACCGTAAACGTTCGTGGCTTTAAAGTAGATAAAGCCTTACACGATGTAGCAAATCAGATAATAAGAGCGTAGCAACACAAAGGAGGACTAAAACAATGCAACTTGTATTAGATGATGCGGATATTGCCTCGCAGTTATTATTAAATAGCACTGAAACAAAATAAAAAACTTAAAACAATAGAGAAACAAGTAAAAAGAATTAAGGAGAATAACCATGAAATATATTGTTAACGATGATGATGTTATTAGATTAGGTACTAGTTGCTACAAACTTTTTGAAGATCAAGACGGAGACTTTTCGGGCTATTATCGTTCTGATACCATTGCCGTACTATACGACTTCAAAGAAGATAACCATATTGTAGGATGCCAACTACTCAAACACGGTAATACCAAAAATCCTATTGAAATTACTAATGATGATGTATTGATTGCTGATTTTGACCACGATTTAAAAATTAAATTGTCGGCTTATCCTAAATCACAAGGCGCAGGATTCAGCATTTATTTAGACCCCTCAAAGCCTATTAATTACGTATATCATCAAAATATCGAACGTAATACAAAGGAGCACTAAAACAATGAAATTTGTACTAGATGATAAGCAGATAGCAGAAATAAGAAAAATAGTGTTTGCTGTCATTAAGGACAGCATCAAACAAGTTGAAAATAAACGTCCATATTTGAACCGCAGAGACATTGCAAAATATTTTGGTGTTTCTGAAACAACTATCAGTTATTGGGCTAGTTTAGGAATGCCTGTTGCTGTCGTAGACGGTCGCAAACTTTACGGCAAACAATCTATAATCCACTGGATAAAGTCGCATGAGACACGATTACAAGAGCAAGAAAAAAAGCCCGCAACTATTGGCGTAGTTACGAGCAATAAGTAAAAACCTTTACAAAATATTTTTACATTTCAATTATAACAGTTTGTTGGCGCAAACGGACTTATCAAAGGGTTTTACTATAACTCTTTTAATCATTAATAAATTGAATAATTGAAAGGCTTTAAAGATGCAAAAAAATAAACTGGTGGTTGATGCTCAAAAAATGATGCAAGAGAAAGGATTTCATTTTACCTATGCTGAAATGTATAACGAGCTGGTAAAGAACAATTTTATTGATAAAAACGGTAACCCTACTAAGTGGGCATTAGAAAACGGCTTAGTTAGTCAGGCTTTCACCTACCCTAACGGAATATCACAAAATGATATTCAAGCTAATTTAGATGAAATAGACTTTCAGGAAGTCCTTAAACGAATGCCGAAAGATTCATTTATACCAACTAACGATAAAAAAGACGTAATGATTAATGCCCACAACTTAATAAACGGCATCAAACAGGCATTAAAAGAAAATGCTATTTCATCGCTTAACCGTGAAAAATATAAACGTGTTTTAAAGCAAATGGAGGAACAACTGTAAATTATCATAAATAAAAATGCTGGCATCCCCAACAAAGGGATGCTTTTTTACTAAAAGGATAAATTCACAAATGAAACAAAAAATAAAAAAGAAAACCTATCTAACCAGCCGGTCAGAGGTTCAAAATTTAGACCTTTTAGAAAATAATCTTTGTGAAATAAGCTTAGATTGGATTACAGTTAACGGAGTATTTCATGCGGAACAATTTATTAATAAACTACATGATAATAACTGGGCTTTACAGGATGAACTAGACGGACACCCGATAAAGTTTGGATTAAAAAGGATTAATAGCAATGGTGAGTTATTAGAACCACACAATATAGCAACGTTAATTAGAAACAAAGGCAAAAACAAAAAGCAAGGAAATTGGAGGCTAGAAACATCAAATCATATTGAAAGCAATAAGGAGAAACAAGAAATATTAGCAGTTATTCGGTTATTTGATTATGCGCATATAACTAGGTTAGACATAGCAATAGATTATATTAACTTTGCTAATGCTGGGATGCATTACAGGTTCTATAAACCTAACGTCAAGCAATACTGGATAAAAGAGCGAAACGGAACAATAGGCACTATCTACTGTGGGAGCGGTGGTTCAACTGTTCAATATCGTTATTACGATAAATTGAAAGAACGGAATGCTAAGAAAGCAAGAATACCACCCAACATTAATAGCTGGGAACGTTTGGAGGTGAAACTTAGAGGAAAAAATACGCTTAATTGGTTAGCCGAAACCAAAAAAGCGTTAGTTTATTTTAAATGCCCTGATAAAGTAAAGCTGGATAATGAAAAAATAACGACGGTGGCAATGCTGGAATATTTGATTAACCACCCTGAACGCCTTAACAACAAAGATTTATCCAAAGGCACATTAGCTAAGTATAGAAAGCTATTGAAACAAAATAAAGGCTTAGACAACCGCCTAGCTCTAATAGCAATGAATGAACTAGACAAGCAAGCCGAATCACTAAGACAAGAAATAAATAGCTTTTTAAATGACAACGAGTTAAAAGAAGTTAGTTGATGCAAGAAAGACAAGCTAGTTAAATAAGCTAGTTTGCCTTTTTGTTTTGCATCCCTTTATTGGAGTGTTAACAGGCTAATTTTTGAACCTTGCATTATTTGACGCACCTTAATAGCTTATTAGAGGTCTAGTTTTTTGTCATAGTTTGCACTACCGTACCCGCTAAAAAGCTAAAAAACATCGTTATAGGCTCAAAGTTTGAACTCACATTATTATACGCACTCTATTAAATATTGTCGTCTAGTGGACGTCCAAAAGTGACAAGGAATATTTACATTTTGAAAAGAATAGTTTCAATAATCTTGAATGAAAATTACATCTTGCATGCGTAGTCATAACTACGGACATATCCCAAAATAAACAAAGTCAAAATAAACTTTTCTTCTTTTCTATCAAGCCCGTTAAAGGTTTACTTTTTGCACTATAGATTAATTATTGAAAATACGATGCATAGGGCAAAACGAATAAACGAAAACATAATAATAGAAATAGTATTTTAGCATCTTATGATTGTGGTTACAGTCATGGATATACAAGAAAGACACGTCCAATATTGGATAGATGCTAATTAATAGATCACAATAAGAAAAAATCAGAGAATAACGTTAATAAATTCATGGTATATAGCTCTTATGAACTTTACAAAACTTGCCATAGAACCTGTTAAAAGTTGTTAAACCTGAAAAAATATGAACTATGATTCGTGATTAACTGATTCAGCATGTTAAATGGTGGTATCACGATAACGGGCTATTAAATACTATGTTAGATGCAGTGAGTAACATCTAGTGCAATGCAGTTCACCAGCCCTGTTATGACCTATGGAAATACATTTCCGCACCCTATCATAAAAGTTACATACCCAAAAGGGATGCATTTTGCTAAATGCTGACCTCATTCTAATTTGAACTGATTAAAATAATTGTTCTTTTTTATTATAAGTCCACTAAATCAAATATAAGCCGTTTTAACATGCTTAACTATAGTTACACATAATTAGAATAAAAACTAAATACAGCTATCAAAATTAAAGCTCCACGACTTATTAAAAGAAAAACACGTTTATTTTAAGCTTCATGTATGAAGCTACCGTGTAAAATAAAAACTTCTTAAAACCTCTTATTCCAGCATATAAGAGCATTAAAGAAATACATTTTCAGCGGAAAAGACCAGTTAATACAAGAAGTTGCAACTCGATTTACCACAATCTTGTAAATGGTACATGCTGACCAACTAAAAAAGCATCCCTGTTGAGAGATGCAATTAATATCAATGCTGACATCGAGTTTCTATGATGATTTAGTTTGAACTCGTTGAATAATTAATTTGTTTAGGGTTTGGACTGTTCAAAGATTCATCTAGTAAATGCTCCAATTTATCACGATTTGAACAATTAGCAAGGGCTTGTTTTTTAGCGTCCATAAAAGATAGATCAGAACGAGCTTGTAGAAGAGTGATATACAAGTTTACAGTTTGCCAATATGTCAAGTTATCCAAAAATAGTGCCGTAGAGCTAATATTTTGCCTTGCTATGGTCTTTTCAGCATTAACGGTGTGATTATCCTTGCTACCTGTTAAATCTATTAGAGGGAAAACATTGTAATGCCTTTGAGCAAACATAAACGCCCTGTTAAATTCAATTAAAGCTTGTCTTTTCTTGTGGTAAAAAGTTTTAACTGTAATTCCTAACTTATCTGCTATATCTAAGTTGGTTAAGCCGTTATCATCAAAGAACTTCAAAGTAATTATTGTTTTAGAGGGATGCTGGCGGTTATCTGTTAAGCTTTGCAATGCCTTTGCTACGCTATAAACTATTTTATCCTTTTCCCTAGTGTCTTTAGGTACTGACTGATTATTCATGTAATTTAAGGGGCTATCTTCTGTTAATGTTGGGAACCATTCACGGTGCATCCCTGTTGAATTAATGATATGTTCTAAATCTTTATTCAAGAAATCACTTATTTTTCTAGCTTCTTTATCCATAATTCACCCTAAACGCCCTTAGACTGCCCTTTGTTTTAATATGCTGACATCCTCACACCCTAAAAAGCATAGGGACATTAAGGACACCCTAAAAAAGAAGATATGCGTAATTTTGCGCAGATATATTTTTAATATGCTGACATATTACATTCTAAAAAGATGCCCCCATAATTGGGGAGAACTAAATAAATTATAAAATTTGACCGTTTAATTTTAAGCAGTCGAAATAGAAAATCTCACTACGCAATTTTTGCGCAGTGAAACAACTTAGAACTAAATTTTACTTCATACGATGCTAAGAAATGCTAATGTTTTGGCTTGACTGATATTTTTATTAATAAAATCTTGTATTACTAAGCCTAAACAACATTTTAAGCGGTCAATATATGTCAATAAACCGCCCTTTTTTATATGAGTTAATATAACAAGTTTTAAGAGGTCTTAATCTTTCTTAGTATGATGATACGTAATAGAAATTTAAATTCAGCATGAACTAAATTAGCTAGGTATTTTCAAAGATAAACAAAAAAGCATCCCTTTTGAGGGATGCATTATCAATTATCAAGCCGACAACTGTCTAAACTCATATATTAAAGCGTTACAGGAATAATTATATCATCTGCTTAATTACAATGCTGAAAAAAGTGAGCTATCTTGTTTGATAGTCCGCTTTACTTTTGAATAACGATAATTTATGAAGTCTAATATGAAGTCTATTTTTGCATTTTTATTTAATTTCAGAAAAATTGAGAAAACAAAAATGCTTTAATATCAACGGTTTCAAGCCGTCAACATTAAAGCACTTTTTTACAAATGGAGATGAGGGAAATAATAAAACCTCTTAGAATGCATTTAAAAGGGATGCCCCCTTATTGGCAACTAGACAACCTGATAACAGGCACACTGGTAGTTCGACTGCGTAATTTTATGCAGTCGAAGATAAGATACCAGCGTACCTCAAAGTACGGTTGTTTCTAGCTCCGTACTTGAAGCAAGTATGCTGGTATCTATTGAATAGAGGCATCATTGAAACAGTGATACCTGCTTTAATTCCGTACGAAGTTGAGGCAATACCAGCAATAATCGACTGCATAAAAATGCGCAGTGAGAATTAGACAGATGCCCCCAATTTTGGAGACATGCATACAATAACTCACTGCTTAAAATTCAGCAGTCAAAAGGCAGTAGCAAAACACGACACCCTCATCAACTGACTACCGAAAATTGGACAGTGAAATTGATGTATACATTCCGTGTACAACAGGCAAGGTACAAAATGACACGAAATTAGCCGATTATGTGCCGTTAAGCGTCGGATGCAAAACAGGCACGACGGTTTTTATTAATAATTGTGCAATTTTCACAATCCTCCCGTTTTGATAATTTTGTTAACTTTTCACAATGTCGGCGTTTTGTTAATTTTGTGCAGGATTCACTAAGAAATAACTACCCTAATAACGCCCCTAGTATATAAGCATCAAGATAATAAAAAACTCACTACGTAAAATTGCATAGTGAGAATTAATATTTTTATTTGGTAGGGATGCATCCCTATAATAAAACGTTATTGAGTTACAAAGGCTAACAGAACAAATCGTTATATCAGATAAAACAACGAGCTAGGCTAGGCTTAATTCAATTATCGAACTAACACCAGCCTTAATAGCATAGATGTTAAAACGTCCCGCAAACTCGTTTATAGCTTGTCTTTTTAACACGTTATATCTTGAATGTTCATAGCCTACCTTTTGCATCGTATCTATATTGCTTAATTCTTTTAAGTAAACATCAATCAATATTGTTTTATAGGGCTTTTTAGGTTCGTTTTTACAGTCATTTACAGCTAATGCTATACAATATGCAATGGTTTTAGCCTGTATTATTCTTTGTGGGTAGTTTTCAGCATTAGACGGCTTTATATTACTAATATTTTCGGGCATTAAATCCATAGGCAATAACCCCGAAATACTTAGTATTCTATCAAAATATTTATTAAAGAATTTATACGCATTTACTACAACAGGCTTGTTACTCATTAACTGCTTACCTCACTTTTTGTATAAGATTATTTTACCTGAAACTAGATAATAATTCGTTATTGAGTTAATTATATAAGCTATTTTAGTCTCTAACGAGTTTTAAGAGCGAATATGTATAATCATACTAAAAATATTAAAACTGCTTAAAATAGTATTTTTAAGTAAATGTATTTCTATAACTAAAAATACCGTAACAATTTGTTACCCTATAACAAAAAGGCTTGCCTCGTAATATGAGACAAGCCTTTTTCAATAACCATGAATAATAATATTAAAAGTAAATTGATTATAACATTAAAGCCCTTTGATAAACCCGTTTGCGTCAAAATAAATTTTGCTCCGAATTTTGCTCTTTTTAATTCAATTTCAAATAATCTTCTTTAATCACATAACACTTAAATATTGATGTAATAGTATTTTAGCGTTTATGATCTAAACTAACATTCTGATCTTGGTTATGCAACCTGAGTGCTAATTTATTTTAAACTTTTTTCTTCAAATTTAAAGTAATTCTTTGATTAGCTACTCGTTCAATAAAGTATTCATCATGTTCAACTAAAATCATTGCTGGTTGAACTCGCTTTAACAAATTAATCAATTGGTCTTGATTAAACACATCTAGGTAATTTGCAGGCTCATCCCACAAATATAAATCAGCAGGTTCTACTAATGACTTAGCTAAAGCGACACGTTTTTGTTGACCCATACTCATTTCTTCAATTTTAGTATTAAAGCTTTCTCTTGGAAAACCCATTTTCTTTAAATTATTGAGCAGTTCTTCATAGGAGATCTTTTGCTTTGCAGCGAATTCTTTTAATGTACCAGTATATTCAGTAAAATCTTGTGGCAAATATGATATTTGCAAACCATTCGTTAAAATTAATTTACCTTGATATGAAACATCAATTGTTTGATCCAATACTAATTTGAGAAAGGTTGACTTACCTGTACCGTTTTTCCCCTCCAAAGATACAATGCCTTGATTTTTAATGATCATATTTAAATCTTTAAAGAGAGGTTTACCTTCTATTTTCAAAGATAATTGCTGCGTTTCAAGTAAGGTATGATGATAATTTGGCTGAAAATTCATCGTTAGATCAGGTGTATCCTCGATGTTAGTCATCAAACCTTCTTTAGCCTCAATGTTTTTATCCATCCTTTTAGATAAACTTTTAGATCTTTTCATAATTTTAGCTGACTTATGGCTCAAAAAGCCTTTATCTATATCCGCATGAATTTCATTATGATGTGCTTTGGCATTCTTCTTATTTTCAGACTTACTAGAAAAGTTCTTTAACCGTAATTGACTTTCATTCAAACGTCTAACTTCCTTTTTTAGCTTTTTATTTTTATCGCGGTTAAATTGATCCCTTTTATTTTTCGTATCCTCATAACTGGCATAATTACCTTGATACAAATGAATCTCAGTATTTTCAATCGCCAAAATATGATTTGCCACTTTATTCAAAAAATCACGGTCATGACTTACCACGATATAGCCTTTATCATGCTTCTTCAAATATTGTGCGACTTGCAAACGACTGGCTTCATCCAAATGGTTAGTTGGCTCATCAATTAATGGAAATGCATCCCTATCAGTAAAAGATAAAGCTAGCAGTATCTTAGTTTGTTCCCCACCGCTCAAGGTATTAAACGGTTGCCAAAGTAAATCTGGATTTACAGCTAACAAATTCATTTCTCGCTCAAGTTCCCATTGTTCAAAGCTAACCTGCTCTTGTAATTCATACAAAGTAATATTTTTCGGATCTTTTATAGTAATTGGAAAATATGAAAAATTTAGGTTACTTTCAATTTTACCTATCCCTATTAGTTTCTTTCTTAGTAAATTTAAAAATGTAGTCTTACCTCTACCGTTTCTACCTACTAAGCCCAACTTCCAGCTACTATCCAAATTCAAATTTAAGTCATTAAAAATATTTTCGCTAGCATCTTCATATCTAAATGAAAGATTAGATATCTTAATATTGCTCAGGAAATCACCTCACGTAAAAAAGGAAGTTTACACTTTTAACAAGCATAGACTCCCTACTTTTATGCGCAAAAAAGAGGCATCCCGTCTATGTCAATCTTGCCAAAAGTGCATAATCTCACCATCTACCAAAAAGTACATTGTTCAACTATGCTTCATTTGCAAGATTATAGACGCAACGGCGATCCCTCTTTCTTCAGTAAATTTCAATTGATTAAGAAAAGGTTATCATGAATAAAATCATTTTTCAACTTTATTTAGCAAAATATGCTTTAATTTCATCTTGATCCTTTTCAAGTTGCTCTCTTAGTTCATCCAAACCAGCAAACTTTATTTCTCCACGAGTATACTTATACCATTTAATTTCAATGGGTTTACCATAAATATCTTCATCAAAGTCAAAAATATTAGATTCGATATAAATACGTTTATTTTGACCAATTGTAACATTATAACCAACACTGGTCATTGATTCATGCCATTTACCATTAACTTTAGTTTTTGTTGCATAAACACCTATTTTAGGAATAACCTTATGGTTAGCCCACTCTAAATTAGCTGTTGGGAAACCAAGTTTATGACCATTTCTTTTACCATGCCCTACTATGCCACTCATTACATAATGATGACCCATTAATTCATACGCTAATTCCATTTTCCCATCTTTGATAGCTTGACGTATCTCAGTAGAACCAATTTTTTTCCCATCAAAAATTTGCTTAGGAATAACTACAATGTTAAATCTTCCTTTAGCAAAATTAGGCAGATTGTCCATATTAGCTATATTTTTCTGACCATATGTATAATCAAATCCTGCAACCACAGTGTCAGCATTCAATTTAACAATTACATTGTCAACAAACTTCTGCGCGCTTATTTGACTAAAATCCTTCGTAAATGGCATAACAGCTAAATAATCAACACCTAATTTAGCCATTTTATCTGCCTTTTCATCTAAGGTTTCTAAGTATTTAAAATTCTTTTTATCCGCATATATTTCCTTAGGATGACGATCAAAAGTCATTACAATTATAGGTAAATTTTTTTGATTAGCAATTTCCCTAGCTCGAGTAATTAAACGTTGATGTCCTAAATGAACTCCATCAAAAAAACCTAAAGCCAAAACTACTTTTGAATTTAAAATATTTTCCTTTACTGGATAAGTTAGATGAATGATTTTCACAACTAATTCCTTCGTTTCGATTATTCATTTTGAAGCAGCATTAAGCTGGGACGATAAATCTTTCCTTTTTTCTCATAAATCGCTTTAACTTTTTCATTGTACCGTAATGCCACTTTTTTTGCATTTGTTTCCAAAGAAATGCCAGCACCATTTTTTACTTTAAGCCATTTACCTTCAGGTAAATCAATAGTTTCATAATCTTTGAAAAAGGCATCAATCGGTTGAATCAATTCACTAGCCTTTTCAGGATTTGCTTCAATTTCACTTAATTTTACAGCTTGTGAAATATCAAATCCAGAACTTGCCACTCGTCGCAAGTATGTCATAACTGCTGGCTCATCTAGCTTTTCGCCTAAATCATTAACTAATGATCTAACATACGTCCCTTTGCTACAAGTTATTTCAAAATCGAAGCTTTCTTGACCTTTTTCTTTATCAAAACTAGGATCATTTAACAAATCATATTGAAAAATCTCTACTTGACGTTTTGGACGTTCCACTTTAATTCCTTCACGTGCATACTCATAAAGGTGTTTTCCGTTTACTTTTACAGCAGAATAAATTGGTGGGACTTGCTCGATTTTACCTTTAAAAGTATTCATTCCTCTCTGAATTTCTTCTGCAGTAAATGGTATTACCAATCTTTTTTCTTTTAAAACTTTACCATCAATATCATAAGAATCTGTCGCATATCCAAATAAACCTGTTCCTTGATACTTTTTAGGACGAGTATGCATCAACTCAATTAACTTGGTTGCCTGACCAATTGCAATTGGCAAAACACCTGTAACTTCAGGATCCAAAGTTCCTGCGTGTCCAATTTTTCTAATATGTAATGCACGACGCAAATGATAGACAACGTCTGCACTAGTCATCCCTTTATCTTTATCAATTACTATAATTCCATTTAACATATAAAATCCTATCTTAAACTAAAGAAAAAAGCGCCTTAACGGCGCTTTTCTTATTTACTTGCCCGTTCAGCATCTTGTTTTTTGACTTCTGCAATTAAACGGTCAATTTTACTACCATATTTTACTGAATTATCACGCTTAAAGATAAGTTCAGGAACTTTGTAAACAGTTAAAGTTTGTCCAAGCAAATGTCTCATCATTCCTTTTGCCTTGTCTAAACCTTCTTGAACTTCTTTTTCTTTTTCAGCATCTTCAGTTAACAAGCTATAGTAAATAGTTGCATATGAAAGATCATTCGTACATTCAACCGCAGTAATAGTTACTTCGCTCAAACGTGGATCACGAATATCTTTACGTAAAATTTTTGTTAATTCGCGAAGGATTTCACCTTCAACGCGACCAACTCTATGCTTCATGTTTTCCTCCTAAAAAATATTACTTAGGTTCAACTTGTTGCATTTCGTATACTTCGAATTCGTCGCCGACTTTAATATCGTTGTAATCCTTAATAGTTAAACCGCAGTCATTACCTTGTTTAACTTCTTTAACGTCATCCTTGAATCTCTTAAGTGAGGCAATTTCACCGTCATACTTAACAATACCGTCACGAATAACTCTAATTTTAGAATCATTCTTGACTATACCTTTATCAACAAATGATCCGGCAATTGTACCAACCTTTGAAACCTTCCAAGTTTCACGAACAGTAAGATTACCAATAACCTTTTCTTCATAAGTAGGTTCAAGCATACCCTTCATGGCAGCAGTAACATCATCAATAGCCTTGTAAATGATACTGTATAAACGAATATCTACACCGTCAGTTTCTGCTTGACTTTTTGCAGTAGCAGTTGGACGAACATTAAATCCAATAATAAAAGCATTAGATGCACCAGCTAAAGTTACATCTGATTCATTAATTGCACCTACACCTGAGTGGATAATGTTTACACGAACACCTTCAACTTCAATCTTTTCAAGTGATTGTTGCAATGCTTCTACTGAACCTTGAACATCTGCCTTAAGAACAATGTCAACTTCCTTCATGTTTTCCTTCTTCATAGTATCGAAGAGGTTATCAAGAGTTACATGTTGAACATTTTCACGAGACTTTTGCAATGATTGTTGAGCTCTAGCTTCACCAACACTTCTTGCAGTCTTTTCGTCCTTAAATTCAACTAACTTGTCAGCAGATTCAGGCACATCATTCAAACCAGTAATTTCAACAGGCTCTGATGGTGTAGCCTTCTTAACTTGGCGACCACGATCGTTAGTCATAGTACGCACACGACCAAAAGTATCACCTACAACAATCGGATCACCAATATTAAGTGTACCTTGTTGGATCAAAACGTCGGCAACTGGACCACGACCACGTGACAAACGTGCTTCAATTACAGTACCGATTGCCATTTCATCTGGGTTCGCCTTAAGTTCCATCACGTCAGCTTGAAGTAAGATCATTTGCAATAAATCATCTACATTTTGACCTGTCTTAGCTGAAATGTTAACGAAAATTGTGTCACCACCGTAATCTTCAGGAATTAAATTATACTTCATTAATTCTTCAGTTACGTGTTGTGGGTTAGCACCTGGCTTGTCCATCTTGTTAATAGCAACAATGATTGGAACATTAGCACTCTTAGCGTGGTCAATAGCTTCAACAGTCTGAGGCATTACACCATCATCCGCAGCTACAACCAATACAACAATATCAGTAATTTCAGCACCACGTGCACGCATATTAGAAAATGCAGCATGTCCTGGAGTATCTAAGAATGTAATCAAACGATCGTCAAGTCTAACTTGGTAAGCACCGATTCTTTGAGTAATGCCACCAGCTTCATGAGCTGAAACGTGAGTATGACGAAGACGGTCCAACAAAGTCGTTTTACCATGGTCAACGTGACCCATAATAGTAACTACAGGTGGGCGCTTAATTTGGTTTTTAGACTTCTTTGAAGCTTCCATTCTCTTGTCGTAAAGAGTATCAATATCAGAAATATCTTCATGAACTTTTTGCTTAGCATCAATACCATATTCAGCAGCTAAAAGTTCAATAGTATCTTTATCCAATGATTGGTTTTGATTAGTCATAACACCAAGCATGAATAATTTCTTAACAATTTCAGCTGGTTCTCGGTGAATCAATTTACCGATATCTTGAGCGTTCATACCTTCTTCATATACTAATATATCTGGTAATGGACGTTCCTTACGTTTGGTAATTTGTTTTCTAGGCTTTTGCTGTTCCTGTTGACGTTTCTTATTTTTACGACGTTTTCTCTCTGAACGGTCTGAACGTTCACTATGTCCATTAACAAATTGATTCTTTCCTTTGCGTCCTGGCTTACCCATATTTCTGCCACGACCGTTACCACGTTTTTCTTCCTTTGGTGCTTCAGGAATAGTTACTCTAGGAGTAGTAACTTTTTCCTTATTATCTGCAGGTTGATTTTTCTTTAAACGGGCTGGTGATGGTTTTAAGATTTTTGGTCCGATTACTTTCTTTTCCACTTGTTGCTCTACTTTTTTGTTATTACTTTCTTTTACTGTTTTCTTATTATCTTTTTCTGACTGCTCTTTTTTAGGATGCTTCAAATGCTCATGATATTCTTTCTTTGCTTTTTGAGCTTCTCTATTAAGCTGACCTTCTTCTGCACGTTGCTTTTGCTTAAATTGTTGAAGCAAAGCTGCTGCTTTTGGTCTACCTGTATTAGATTTTGCATCACGGTCTTTATTATCCCGAGCTCGATCACTAGAACGACGTTTATTATTACGTCTTCTATTTGACTTCTTAGGAGTATTATTTTCCTCTGGTTTCTTTTCATTTTTTCGAATTGAAGAAACTGAAATCTTAATTTTATTATTCTTAGTGGCTGACTTTTCTGCTTTTTTTTCAGCAGGAGCGGAGTTCTGGAAACTACTCTTTAGCTTCGCAACTTGTGAATCATCTATTGACGACATATGATTCTTCACATCAAAGCCCAAATCCTTTGCTTTTTGGACTACAACTTTATTATCAACGCCGACTTCTTTTGCGACTTCATAAATTCTTTTTTTTGCCATCCAATCACACTCCTTCATTTATTTTCTTAACTAATGCCTTGGTAAAACCAACATCAGTTAATCCTAAAACTTTTCGTTTTTTGCCGATTGCCTTTGAAAGTTCATCGGCAGTAAACAAATTTATTATAGGAATATTATTTCTTCTGGCAACACGATCAACTTTTTCGGCAGTATTATCTTGTATATCACTTGCCAGAATGACCGCTTTTATTTTTCCTTTATTAAGCTCACCAATTACAGTTTCTGTACCAGTTGTTAACTTACCAGCTCGCTTAGCTAAACCTAATAAATTAATTGCTTTTTGTCTATTCTGCAATATTATTTATCACCAAATAATTCTTTTCTTGCTTTTTGATGATCAACATATGAATAAAGCTCATCATAAAAGCTATCTGGAACCTTTGCACCTAAGCTACGATCCAAAACATGCTTTTCTTTTGCCACTTTAATCTTTGTTGGATCAAGAGAGACATATGCACCGCGACCAGCTTTTTTACCAGTAGGATCAACGGATACATTTTTTTCCTTATCAATTACAATACGTACCAATTCTTTTTTTGGTTGCATTGTATCGGTTAATAAATCCTTCCGCATTGGGATTTTTCTTTTTTTCAAAAAATCACCTATTCTTCAGTGTTATCTTCGCTTTTTTCTTCAGTAGTTACATCAACAGTTGATTCTTCAGTAGATACAACATCTTCAGAAGAATCTGTATCTTCTTTACTTACAGAATCAGTTGACTTTTCATCAACAAATTCTACTTCAGACTCTGGTCGAATATCAATTTTATAGCCTGTTAAACGAGCTGCAAGACGTACGTTTTGTCCTTTTTTACCAATAGCAAGTGATAATTGGTAATCTGGGACAATAACTAACGCACTCTTTTCTTCCTCGTCTTCGCCAAATTGAACAGCAATTACTTCAGCAGGATTCAATGCATTAGCAATATAGTCAGATGGATCTTCTTCATATTTTACAATATCAATATTTTCTCCACCAAGTTCATTAACTACATTTTGTACACGTGCACCCTTTTGACCAACGCAAGTACCAACAGGATCAATATTAGGATCATTTGACTTAACTGCCATCTTTGTACGGTCACCAGCTTCGCGAGCGATTGAAACAATTTCAACAGTTCCATCGTAAATTTCAGGAACTTCTTGTTCAAACAAGCGCTTTACCATATCTGGTGCAGTTCTTGAAACAGTGATTTGTGCTCCCTTAGAATCTGAGCCAACATGAGTTACAAGCACACGAATTTGATCTTGTGGGTTATAAACTTCATTTGACATTTGATCACGATGAGGCATTACTGCTTCAACGTTACCAATCTTCACATAGACAAAACGATTGTCGCGTCTTTCAACTGTACCAGTGACAAGTTCATCTTCGTATTGAGAATATTCATCAATAATATGATTTCTTTCAGCTTCACGAAGACGTTGCATAATTACTTGCTTTGCAGTTTGAGCAGCAATACGACCAAAATTCTTTGGAGTAACTTCAAAACGAATTTCATCGCCTACTTCATAAGCACGGTTAATTGCCAAAGCATCTTTTAAGCTAACTTCAAGGCGATCATCTTGAACTTCATCAACAACAGTCTTGACTGCCATAACTTTAAAATTGCCTTTTCTCTCATCAAAATCAACTTCAACGTTTTGTGCTTGATTATAATTTTTCTTGTATGCAGCTACCAAAGCGGCCTTAATTGCATCAACAATAACATCTTGTTCAATGCCCTTGTTCTTTTCCAATGTAGCGAACGCTTCTAGCATTTCTTTAGACATAAGTTTTTGATCAGCCTTTCTAAAACTCAATTGCAAAACGAATATTTGCAATTAACTTACGGGGAACAGTTAATGTTTTTCGTCTTGTCTTATCTTTTACTTCTAATATAATCTCATCATCATTATAAGATTTAAGTGTACCTTCGTACATCTTTTTATCTTCTATCTTTTGATAAAGACCAACATGAATATAATCGTTCAGTGCTTTTTCCCAGTCTGCTTTAGTTTTAATTGGACGTTCTGCACCTGGAGACGATAATTCTAAAATATATGGGTCAGGAAGTGGATCTGGATCAAGTGTATCTAACTTTTCAGAAATCAGTTCACTTAAAACTGCAATTTCATCAATATCGATACCATTTGGTTCACGATCAACATAAATACGTAGATAATTCTGACTTTTTTCTTTAATATATTCCATATCGACTAACATGTCGCCATGTTCATCAATAATTGATTCGACAACTGGACGAACAAGATTTACAACTTTAGACAAAAAATTTCCTCCGTAATAAAAAGAGTGAGCATTTCTGCTCACTCGAATTTACCTATTCGAACTTCTTTGTTAGTATATCATACTTTACGTATAATTGTAAAACTAAAATAGTGACAATTGGTTTTCATCTGGCATACCGTCTAATACGCCATTGTCTTCAAAGTAATTCATAATTGTTTGAGAAACTTTACCACGTTTAGCTAAATCTTCTTTGGATAAGAATTTCTTTTCTGCACGTGCAGCAACAATTTGTTTAGCAGCGTTATCACCTAAACCAGGAACTGCATTGAATGGGGCTAAAATAGTATGCTTATCCAAAATTTTAAAGTCGGTTGCTTCAGATTGATCAATATCAACCATTTTAATTTTTATACCACGTTCAAGACATTCATTAGCAATTTCTAACACAGTTAATAAACTTTTATCTTTAGCTGAAACGTCATTTCCTTTATCTTGGATTGCTTTCATTGCAGCTTTAACAGTATTTTTACCATGACTCATTGCAACTAAATCAAACAAATCAGCACGAACTGAAAAATAAGCTGTGTAATAAATTTCAGGATAATATACTTTAAACCAAGCAATTCTTAAAGCCATCAAAATATATGCTGTAGCGTGTGCCTTAGGAAACATGTACTTGATCTTCAAACAAGAATCAATATACCAATCAGGAATATTCTTATTTTTCTGAAGAATAGCCATATTTTCATCGCTAATCCCGCGCCCATGACGAACAGATTCCATTGTTGAAAACGCAATTTCAGGTTTAACACCCCAGTGAATCAAGTCCATCATGATGTTGTCACGACAACCAATTACATCTTTTAAATCACATGTTCCGTTATTAATCAAATCTTCTGCGTTCCCTAACCAGACATCAGTACCATGAGATAACCCAGAAATCTGTAATAATTCAGAAAATGTAGTTGGTTTAGTTTCTTCAAGCATCCCTCTAACAAATCTGGTACCAAACTCTGGAACACCTAAAGTACCAGTTTTAGAACCAATTTGTTCCGGTGTAACTCCCAATGCTTTTGTTCCAGAAAACAGTGACATAACTCCCGGATCATCAGGTGGAATAGTCAATGGATCAATTCCGGATAAATCTTGTAAGTGACGAATCATCGTAGGATCATCGTGTCCCAGAATATCAAATTTCAAAATATTATCGTGAATTGAGTGGAAATCATAGTGAGTAATCAACCAAGCAGCGTTCACATCATCGGCTGGATATGACACAGGAGTGAAATCATAAATGTCCATATCATCTGGAACAACAACAATTCCCGCTGGGTGTTGACCCGTGGTTCTTTTAACACCACGAACACCACTAGCTAAACGATCCAATTCAGCATTTCTTAATTTTAGATCACGTTCTTCATCAAAATGCTTAGCATAACCATAAGCAGTCTTATCTGCAACAGTAGCAATAGTACCAGCACGATATGAGTTATCTGGCCCAAACATAACTCTAATGAAATTATGAGCTACTGGCTGGTAATCTCCCGAGAAGTTCAAATCAATATCTGGAACCTTATCACCATGGAACCCTAAGAATGTAGCAAATGGAATATCTTGTCCATCTTTTACTAAGGGCGTACCACATTCTGGACAATCTTTATCTGGCAAGTCAAAACCAGAACCATATTCCCCATTTTCAAAGAATTGAGAATATTTACACTTAGGACACCGATAATGCGGAGCAAGTGGATTAACCTCAGTAATCCCCGACATTGTGGCAACCAAACTAGAACCAACAGATCCACGAGAACCTACTAAATAACCATCTTTATTTGACTTAGCTACTAAACGTTGTGAAATTAAATAAATAACTGCATAACCATTAGAAATAATTGAATTTAACTCTAGATCAATTCGATCCTTAACAATTTTAGGTAATGGATTGCCATAAAGTTCATATGCCTTATCATAAGTCAATTTTTTCATTTCTTCATCAGCATGTTCAATATGAGGTGGGTACAATCCTTCCTTAATTGGCTGAATTTCAGAAATTTCATCTGCTATCTTATTAGTATTTTCAATAACAATTTCTTTAGCTATATCTTCACCTAGAAAACTAAAAGCATCCAGCATTTCTTGCGTAGAATAAAAATGCAGATCAGGCTGAGGCTTATTTCTATTAGGATTAGAGCGTTGAGCAGAAATTAAAATAGTTCTGTAAATTGCATCATGTGGTTCAACATAGTGGGCATCCCCCGTAGCAACGACAGGCTTATTAAGTTCTTTACCTAATTTATAAATATTACTAATAATCTCTTCTAATTGTTCTTCATCCTTAATTAAACCATCCTCAATTAATTGAGAATAATTCTTAGGTGGCTGTACTTCTAAAAAGTCATAGAATCTAGCTTTTTCACGAGCTTCATCATATCCTTTTTGCATCATGGCAATAAATACGTCACCTTGCCAGCAACCAGAGCCATAAAATAGCCCTTCATGTAAACGCGCTAAATCTGATTTTGGTGTTCTTGGAATTCTATAAAAGTCCTTAGTACTTGCAATAGACACTAGTTTATATAAATTTTTTAAACCTGCTTGATTTTTAGCTAAAACTGTCATGTGAGAAGGACGCGCTCTCTTATATACCTCACCATGTGCAGCATAATTATTCAAGTTATTTAAATTATCTTCATGATATTTTTCATTAAAGGCATCGAGTAACTTGTACATTAAGTATCCTGTTGCCTCAGCATCTTGATTAGCACGGTGGTGATGTTCCAAAGAAACATTATATTTTTTAGCCAATGAATCTAAAGTATGACGGTTTTGCTCTGGGTGAAGTAAACGTGATACTTCAAGTGTATCAACTACTGGCTGAGTAATTTCGCTAAATCCGTTTCTTCTTAAAGCCGCATTAACAAACCCCACATCGAATTGAACGTTATGTCCACAAAGAGGCCGATCACCATAAAAATCCTGGAATTGCTTAATAACAATAGCTTCATCATCAGCAGCACTAACCATTTCATCGGTAATTGAAGTTAAGTTTATTGTTTGTTCACTTAATGGGTGGTGCGGATTAATAAACTTATCGAATCTCTCGATCACTTCTCCGTTTTTCATCTTTACAGCACCAATTTCAATAATTGTGTCATATACAGATGAAAGACCTGTAGTTTCAACGTCGAAGATAACAAATTCGCGATCTTCATAAGTCATTGGAGCTGGATTCAGTACTAATAGTGCATGATCATCAATCATATTAGCTTCAACACCATATAGGATCTTCATATCAGTTGATTTTCCTGTGCTATAAGCTTCTGGGAAGGATTGAACATCCCCATGATCAGTGACCGCAATTGCTTTTTGACCAAATTTTTTAGCAGTTTTAATGAAATCAGTAGGCCTATTAGTTGCATCCAGTTGACTCATATTAGTATGAAGGTGTAATTCTACACGCTTTTTTTCACCATCATATTTTTCAGTTCGACCAATATGTTCTACTGTTTCAAAACTACTAATAGTGAAAACTACATCATGTTCCCATTGATCATCTGCAGCAGAACCTTGCATTTTAGCCCAAGTACCTGGTTTAATTGCTGACATTTGTTCAATTTGCTCTTTATCAGAAACAAATTTCTTAAAAGCAATTGAGTCACTATAATCAGTGATTTCACCAGTAAAGATTACTGCACCAGATTTTAACTCACGACTTTCAATATTAAAAATATTACCTTCAATAACCACATTACGAGTGCCATCTTCTACTTCTTTAATTTGAGTAATTGGAGCATTCTCATCTAACTTGCGTTTACCATAGCTGGTACGCTTAGTTGGATATTGCTTAGCTTGCGGCTGGGGTTTGGGCTTATCAGGAGTATTTTCATACTGCTCTTGCATGTTTTTCTCATGTTCTTGATGTAATTCTTGCAAGCTTTGCATACTATTTTGTAAGCTGGTTTGATCTAATTGAGTAATAAACTTCAAATTAAAGAAACCATAGTTTCTCATTTCTTCAGCTAACCCATCTAGTGTGCTTTGTTCGATCATTCCATCAATAATATTATTATCAATTTGAATGATCCATCGACCATCGACCTTTTTAGGCTTTTGATCAGCTAGAAATTCACGCGCCATTGGCTGTAATCGATCAGAATTTTGAACAGCATATTTCCAATAATCTGGCAAATACTGATCTAAACCATCAGCTGTACTTACAAAAAAATTAACATTTACAAATGAAGCAAAGGTTTCTTCTATAGCTTTTCTTAATGCAACATAGGTATCGTATCTTAATGGAGTATCAAAAAAAACGTGGATATCCCACCTATGTTCTTTAGCGTAAACATCCACGTTTTCAATCTTTCCTTTTTGAAGAAGGTCATTATCTTCAAAAGTATCAGGAAAGCGAACCTGTTTGAGCAATTTTAAGAAAAGATCGTTTTTATTTGTCACAAAAATTATCCTAACTCTTGATTTACAAACTTATCTAATTCATCAATTGACATTTCAACTGCTTTTTCATCTGTTGGTCTCTTAACTTCAACAATGCCATCTGCAGCCTTTTTACCAATCGTAATTCTCACCGGTGCACCTACTAAGTCGGCATCTGCAAACTTAACACCCGCACGTTCTTTACGATCATCATATAAAACATCATACTTTTCACTGAATTTCTTTTCAAGTTTTTCAGCTAACTCAGTTTGATCTTCTTTATTCATCTTCATTTGAACGATATGAATTTCAAATGGTGCAATTTCCTTTGGCCATGCAACACCACGATCAGTTAAGTGTTGTTCCACAACAGCTGAAAGCATTCTAGTTACACCAATACCATATGAACCCATAATTACAGGTTGTGCCTTACCGTTTTGATCTAAGAAATCAGCACCCATAGTCTTAGTGTAGTAAGTACCTAACTTAAAGATATGTCCAACTTCAATTGAAGTTGTGAACTTAAGTGGTAAATGATCAACTGGGTCAGGTTCGCCCTCATTAGCAGTTCTAATGTCAGCAAACTCATCTACCTTAAAATCACGATCTAAGTTTGCATTCTTGAATTGATAATCAGTTTCACCAGCACCTACAACAACGTTGTAAAGACCCTTAACAGTTTCGTCAGCAATGATCTTATCTGCCCAGTCAGCATTTACAGGACCAACGCCACCCTTTTCACTACCTGTGATTTCCTTTAAATCTTCAGTATTTGCTTCATGAATATCATCAGCATCCAAAACGTGACCTAATTTAACTTCGTTAATTTGCTTGTCACCACGAATTAATACCAAAACTTTTTGATCATCAGCAATATAAAGAATACTCTTAACAATTCTAGTTGCTGGAACATCAAGAAATTCTGCTAATTTCTTAATAGTGTCACAACCTGGTGTTGCAACCTTAGTAAGTTCTTTTGCTTCTTCTGGCTCTTGCTTAAAGGTATCAATACTTTTAGCCATTTCAAGATTTGCAGCATAAGTACCTTTTTCATTAGTAGCAATAGTGTCTTCACCAATTGCTGCTGGAGCTTGGAACTCAGTTGAATTCTTACCACCCATTGTACCAGAGTCAGCAATTACCGGGTGAACGGTTACACCAGCACGTTTAAAGATACGCTTATAAGCACTCTTTTGATCATCAAATTGTTGATCAAGTTGTTCACGTGTTGCTGCAAAACTATAACCATCAAGCATTACAAATTCACGTCCACGAAGAAGACCAAAACGAGGACGGTTTTCATCACGGAACTTAGTTTGAATTTGGTATAAAGCAAGTGGCATTTGCTTATAACTCTTAAGATTTTTAGCAATAATTTCAGTAAAGGTTTCTTCATGAGTAGGTCCAAGTAGACTTTCACGACCATGGCGATCCTTTAACTTAAACATTTCCGCACCATACTTTTGGTAACGACCTGATTCTTGCCATAAAGTTGCTGGCAATAAATGAGGCATCATCATTTCAGGAACATTAATATTATCCATTTCTTGTTCAATAATTGATTCAGCCTTACGCAAAACGCGGTAGCCTAATGGAAGATATGCATATACACCGGCAGTAACCTGACGAATGTATCCACCTCTTATCATCAACTTGTGACTTTCAGCTACAGCATCTGATGGTGCTTCCTTTAAAGTTGGCATGAAAAATTTTGATTGACGCATTTACTTTCTTTCTCCTAAAGTAAAAATAAAACTAAAATATATTATTTAATAAAATAGCGATAAATATCGTTACCTGTAACTGCAATAATTAATACTAATAATAAACCAAAGCCAATTAATTCAACAATCGCTTCGTATTCTTCAGAGATTGCCTTACCGCGAATTAATTCGATCAAGTTCAATAAAAGCTTACCACCGTCTAATCCTGGAATAGGAATTAAATTTACAATTCCCAGATTAATTGAAATCATCCCCAAGAATGCTAATACATAAGTAAAGCCCATCTGAGAAACTTGAGAAGTTTGAGAATAAATTCCCACTGGACCTGATAACTTATTTAAACTGAAATGACTAAATAAATTACCCACGGCATTAAAAATTAAACCAGTAGTAGAAACTGCTGTGTCCCAGCCTCTCTTCAATTTTACGCCTACATTTTCGTTACTTTTAGCAACAATACCGACTTGATAGACAGTCTGATTTTGCACTTTATGTGCTTTTGGCTTAACAGAAATAGTTCTAGTAGAACCATTCTTTTCCAATTTAAAACGTAAGCTCTTACCCTTACTTTGATTTATTTTTTCTGATACTTGATCAAAATTAGTGATTTTTTGACCATTTATTGCAACTATTCTATCACCAGATTCGATCTTAGCACTACGCGCTGGTGAATCTGCTTGGACAGAGCCTACAGTTGTAGTTGCAGGACCTGGAACTGTAAAAGTCCAAATTAAGAACACTACAAATCCTAAGACAATATTCATAAAAGGTCCTGCAAAATTAGTTGCAAGTTTTTGCCAGACATTAGCCTGATTAAATTGCGTATCACGTGGAGCGATAATTAATTCAGTACCATTTTTTTCAATAATGGTAGCATCATGATTTACATGATAAGTTACTGGATCATTTTCATCGCCATTCTCATAACCTTCGATTATTAAATCATCCACTAAATCAGCTTTAGTGACTTGAACGGGAATCCCCTCGATCGGAATATCTGATTCAGAAGCATCAATTCTAATCACTTCATTTTTATCATTTAACTGTAAGACTACAGTCATACCCGGATCTAATTTGCTTTCATCATCAGAGCCCGCTAAACGAACATACCCACCAAGTGGTAACCAACGAATGGTATAAGTGGTGGGATTTCGTCTAATTTGGAATAGTTTTGGGCCCATACCAATTGAGAATTCTCGCACAAGAATTCCTGACTTTTTAGCTACAATGAAGTGTCCAAATTCATGAACAAAAACAAGTAAGCCAAAGACAACTAAAAAGATTAGTATACCCTTCAATAAAAAATCTCCTAATGAACAATACCTAGAATAGCGGCTACTACGGGTAATACAAACAACATACTATCAAAGCGGTCTAGGATACCACCATGTCCTGGCAAAATCTTACCAGAATCTTTAACGCCATAAAAACGTTTGTATGCTGATTCAACAAGATCACCCATTTGTCCTACGATTGAAAGGAAGAATGCCAATACAACCATTGATAATTCTGAAACACCAAAAGTAATATTGAAGCTACTCAAAATTGCTAAGTAAATAGCACTACAAATTAATGCACAAATAACTGCACCAATTGAGCCTTCCCAAGTTTTATTAGGACTGATTACTGGCCATAACTTATGCTTACCGATCTTACGACCAATCATATAGGCACCAATATCAGTCGACCATACAACCACAAATACATAACCAAGAAGAGCTAAACCATTTTGAGGATATGCTCTAATTGCAGCCATGTAGTGGAAACCAATTCCAATATAAAGTGCTGCTAAAATATAAACACCTACATCATCAAAAGTGGTTTTATTTTTGGATAGCACCGTCCAAGTTAAAAATAACATGATAATTCCATAAAACACACCTAATTTAGTAATGTTTGAAGGAAATACTTTAAAAAATGAATCTGGTACTGTCCAAGTTAAAGTTGCAAGCAAAGCTAGTAAGAAATCAAATGATACTAAAATTTGCTTTTTCATCAAAAAGATTTCACTAATGCCGACTGCAGCAAATAATACAGTCAACCAATCCATCCAAAGGCCGCCTGCAAGCACAATTGGAATAAATAAGATTAAGGCAATAACTGCCGTAATTACACGTTGTTTCATATTAACTATCCGATTCGTCTACTTTACCGAAGCGCCGATTACGGTGCTTATATTCATCTACAAATTCTTTCAAATCATCTTTATCAAAATCTGGCCAATTTTTTTCGCTAAAAGCAAGTTCTGAATATGCTAATTGCCAAAGCAAGAAATTAGAAATTCTTTGTTCACCAGAAGTTCTAATTAATAAGTCAGGATCTCGGTATTTTCCAAAATTCCCAGTCATCAAATGATCTGAAATCATACTTTCTGTGATCTCTTCACTCTTTAAAGATCCAGATTCAATCATTCCACCCAATTCTTTTACAGCAGAAGTTATTTCTCGTCTAGAGCCATAATTAAAAGCAAAATTAAGAATTAAACCAGTATTATTTGCCGTTTCAGACATAGCACGTTGAACAATTTTATACGTTTTTTCAGGTAATTCATCTAAATACCCCATAATGTTAACTTTAACGTTATTTTCCATTAAAGTTGGCATATATTTATCAAAAAAACGTACGGGAAGATTCATTAAATATGCAACCTCTTCTTTAGGACGAGCCCAATTTTCAGTTGAAAATGCATATAGAGTCAAGACTTTAATTCCTAGTTGGTTAGCAGCTAAAGTAATTCGTTCAACATTATCCATACCTTCACGGTGACCAACAAATCTTGGTTTATGTCTCTTTTTAGCCCAACGACCATTACCATCCATGATAATGGCTAAATGATTTAATTCATTGTCTTTTTTACTCATATTTAACCTTGAGTGATTTCCTTGCGCTTTTCATCAGCAAGCTGATCGATCTTTTTAGTAGCATCATCAGTTACTTTTTGAACTTGTTTTTCTAAATTGCGTTGTTCATCTTCGGTAATATCACCATTCTTTTCTTCTTTCTTCAAAGAATCCATGGCTTCACGACGAACATTTCTAACTGCAATTTTAGCTTCTTCAGCGTACTTACCAACTTCCTTGGCAATCTCTTCTCTTCTTTCACTGGTAAGCTGTGGAATTACCAATCTAATTACTTTACCATCGTTAGCTGGAGTTAAACCAAGGTTAGATGCCAAAAGTGCATGTTCAATATCATCCAAACTGTTTTGATCATATGGAGTAATAAGTAATACACGTGGTTCAGGAATAGTAACACTTGACATTTGAGTCAATGGTGTTGGTGCACCATAGTATTCTACTTGTACATTATCAAGAAGTGCAGCGTTAGCAACACCTGCACGAACTGAAGCTAATTTCTTTTGATAAACCTTAATAGATTTATCCATATTATCTTGTGCTTTTTTTATTGTTTCGTTATTCATTATTTGTCACCTCTAATAACAGTACCAATACTTTCACCCATAACAACTTTCTTAATGTTACCCGGGGTATTAACATTAAATACAATCAACGGAATTTCAGTATCCATAGAAAGTGAACTTGCAGTTCTATCCATTACTTTTAAGTCTTTAGAAATTAAATCAAGTTGAGTTAATTCGGCAAACTTAGTTGCAGAAGGATCTGTCTTAGGATCTGCTGAGTAAACTCCATCAACACCATTTTTAGCCATCAAAATTACATCGGCACCAATTTCAGCAGCACGAAGTGCAGCAGTAGTATCTGTTGAGAAATATGGGTTACCAGTACCACCACCGAAGATTACTACGCGACCTTTTTCAAGATGACGTAAAGCTCTTCTTCTAATATATGGTTCAGCAATTTGACGCATTTCGATTGAAGTTTGCATTCTAGTCGGAACGCCCACTTTTTCTAAACCATCTTGTAATGCTAACCCATTCATGATAGTTGCAAGCATTCCCATATAGTCAGCTTGTGCACGTTCCATACCTAGCTTAGCACCAGTTTCACCACGCCACATGTTACCGCCACCGCAGACAATACCAATTTCTACGCCTAAATCATGAACTGACTTAATTTCATTAGCAAGGTGTCCAATAACAGTTGGATTAATTCCATTGCCTTTGTCGCCTGCTAAAGCTTCACCGGATATTTTTAAAATGATACGATTATATTTAACTTGACTCATAATGACCTCCTCTAATAGCTTTAATTATTCTACCATGTTAAAAAATATTAGGTCAATGTAGTCCGCTGTATTCTACACTTAATACATATTTTCTAACCATAAAAAATAAATTTTACAAAAAAAGGAGGAGCACAAAACGTACTCCTCCTTTCTTAAATAATAGTAAAAACTACTTCATTTGTTCGCGAACTTCAGCAGCAAAGTCTTCTTGCTTCTTTTCGATACCTTCGCCTACTTCAAAACGTTGGAAAGCAACTAATTTAGCGCCCTTTTCCTTCAAAAATTCGCCAACAGTCTTACTGTCATCCATAATGTAGTCTTGTGATAAAACTGCAAATTGCTTATCAACTTGAGTGTTATCATCAATGAAACGTTGCATCTTACCAGGAATAATTCTGTCCCAGATCTTTTCTGGCTTACCTTCTTCTTTAAGTTCAGCCTTGATATCTTCCTTAGCCTTAGCTAAAACATCATCAGTTAATTGCTTTTCTGAACCATAAACAAGATGTGGTAATGGCTTCTTGTGTACCAATTCACGGCTTTCGTTATCTTGGTCGATCTTGTGGTTCATCAAAGCCAATTGTTCAGTAATGAATTCATCATCTAATTCATCTGGTGAGATAACCTTAGGATTCATAGCAGCAATATGCATTGCTAAGTGCTTAGCAGTTGCAGCATCAGCACCTTCTAAGACAGTGATAACGCCAATTTGACCACCATTGTGTTGGTAAGCACCAAATTCTTGATCATCAGTCTTTTCTTCTAAAGCGAAACGACGTAAAACAATCTTTTCACCAATTGTAGCAGTTGCGTTTACAAATGCTTGGTCTAAAGTTGAACCATCGTCCATCTTTAATTCGTCAGCTTCTTCAATGTTAGCAGGCTTTCCTTCAGCGATAGTCTTAGTAACATCTTTTACTAACTTAACAAATTTATCGTTTTGAGAAACGAAGTCAGTTTCTGAGTTAATTTCAGTTACAGCGGCTACGTTGTCAGCAACGTAAACACCAGTTAAACCTTCAGCAGCAACACGGTCAGCCTTTTTAGCAGCCTTTGCCATACCTTTTTCACGAAGGAATTCAACTGCCTTGTCCATGTCACCGTCAACTTCTACCAATGCCTTCTTAGCATCCATAACGCCAGCACCGGTACGTTCACGCAATTCCTTAACCATCTTAGCAGTAATTTGTGCCATTAATAAAGTCCTCCTACAGAACTAACAGTAAAAAACAAACTAGTCTTCTGGGTTTTCTTCAGCGCTAACGATTTCTTCTGAACCATCAGCATTTTCCTTAAAGTCAACTTCAAGAGTTTCTTCGTTGTCTTGACCTTGCTTACCTTCAATAATAGCATCTGCCATAGCACCAGCAATTAAGCGAATAGCACGGATAGCATCGTCATTTGATGGAATAACAACGTCAATAGGATCTGGATCAGTGTTAGTATCAACCATAGCTACAACTGGAATACCCAAAATGTTAGCTTCGTGAACAGCGATCTTTTCCTTCTTAGGATCTACTACGAACAATACATCTGGAATTCTTGGCATGTCTTCGATACCGCCTAAGAATCTTTCAAGCTTGTCCATTTCCTTAGTTAAAAGAGCAACTTCCTTCTTTGGTAATACATCAAAAGTACCGTCTTCTGACATTCCCTTTAATTGCTTTAATCTTCTAACACGACTTTGAATAGTAGTCCAGTTAGTCAAAGTACCACCTAACCAACGTTGGTTTACGTAGTATTGACCTGCACGAGTTGCTTCTTCAGCAATTGAATCTTGAGCTTGCTTCTTAGTACCTACAAACAAGAAAACGCCACCGTCTTCAGCAACAGCCTTCATAAAGTTGTAAGCATCATCTAACATCTTGATAGTCTTTTGTAAGTCAATGATGTAGATACCATTTCTTTGAGTGAAAATGTAAGGAGCCATCTTTGGGTTCCATCTTCTAGTTTGGTGACCAAAGTGTACACCAGCTTCAAGCAATTGCTTCATTGTAACAACGTCTGCCATATTTATATTCCTCCTATGGTTTTAAATCCTCTCAAGCGTTCATTTCATCATCTAACCACTACCTAGGGCACCACGATGATGATCGCTCTTGATGTGTTTTGATTTTTATACGCATTTATAGCATACTTGACTATTCTACAAAAAATATTTTTAACTTGCAAGACTAAAAACTTATATTATGCTCACGTAAAAATTTCTCTTTCCAAGCGCGAGAATGATGTTTAAACCAATATTCTCGTTTAAGAGCCAATCGTTTATCATCAAATTTTTCATGATAAATCATTTTTACTGGTCGCCGCGATTTAGTATATTTAGCACCTTTACCATCATTATGCATCTTTAAGCGATGTTCCAAGTCATTGGTAAAGCCGCCATAAAAGCTACCATCATTGCAAAGTAAGACATAGAAATAATATAGCCCGCGCGCAGCATGCTTTTTACGATCTTCATCAGTTTCACGGACAATTCTTTGAATTAATGGCCTAAATTCACCACTCTGATCATGAACTTCAATCGCATCTTTTAATTCAGTTCCATCAGTTCCGGTATGCTTTACAGCTTCAACAATAATTAAATTTGCATCTTCATCCCTATGTGATACAAAAGGTTGAACTAATTTTACACTTAAGTCGTGCTTCATGCAGTAATAGCAAATTTCAGCTAAGCGCTCAGGTCGATGAACCATAAACATTTTCCCCTTCATCTTTAAAAGCCCACTAGCCACTTCAATAATTTGTTCTAAATTAATTAACAATTCATGGCGAGCAATTGCTTTTTTTTGATCAGGATTAACTTCATGGCCTTCTGGCGCTTTAAAATATGGTGGATTAACCGTGACAACATCATAGCTATCCTTACGCAAATGCTTAGATGCATTAAGCACATTATCCTTATAAACTGAAATTCTATTCTCCATATCATTCAATTCTATCGAACGCTTAGCTTGAGAATATATTTCATCTTGAATTTCAATTGCATCATAATGTGCCCGATTAAAATAAGCCATGTATATTGTAGCAGCACAATTTCCTGCGCATAAATCTGCTACTTTATCTCGATCACGAATTACATCCTTAGCCCAATATGCTAAAAGTAAAGTATCCATAGAGAAACTAAAGGCGGTTTTATCTTGGATAATCCGCAAATCGTCACTGTACATATAATCAATTCGTTCATTATCTTTAAGCTCAACCATAAAAATTATTTGCCTTTCTCATCTTTATATTTTTATAATAGCTTACAACAATTGGAGGTAAAAATGTTTTATAAAATTATTCGCCCCATCGCCCGTTTTATCGTTTGGATATTAAATGGACACTTACACATTCATCATAAAAATCGATTACCTAAAGGTAATTATATTCTAGTGGCACCACACAGAACTTGGTGGGAACCTATTCTATTTGCATTAGGTGCGAGTCCCATGGAATTTATGTTTATGGCTAAAATTGAATTATTTAAAAATCCAGTTTTACGTTTTATTTTAAACCATGCACATGCTTTTCCAGTTGATCGTAAAAATCCCGGACCATCTGCCTTAAAAATTCCAGTTAAAGGATTAAGAGCGGGAAAACTTTCTTTAATTATTTTTCCATCTGGAACAAGACATTCATCTGAATTAAAGGGCGGTGCACTATTAATCTCTAAAATGGCTCAAAAGCCAATGGTTCCTGTTGTCTATCAAGGTCCGCTATCCTTCAAAAGGCTTCTTAAAAGAAAGCCATTAGAGGTTAACTTCGGCAATCCAATTACTATTGATCGAAAAACTAAATTAACTCATGAAAATGAAGAAATTATTTATCAACAATTAGAAGATGCTTGGAATAAATTAGACAAGGAATTAGACCCTAATTTCCATTACATTGCTAAATAACTAAAATACTTAACCTAAAAGTGGTTAAGTATTTTAGTTATTTAGAGATAATTTTTAGTGTTAAAATAAATTATTAGGTTTGATAATTATTGGAGGAAAGATAATTGTTAGAAAAAACATTTTACAAAATGATGTTAAGCAAGTCCTTCGCTTTTCCCGTTGAAGTAACTTACTGGGACGGTAAAAGCGAAGTTTATGGCAACGGTACTCCTGAAATCCATATTACTTTTAATGAAAAGATTCCAATGAGTGATATCACTAAGAATGCTTCTCTTGCTCTGGGTGAAGCATATATGGATAAAAAAATTGAAATTCAAGGAAGTATTCAAGAATTAATCAATGGTGCTTACCAAAGTGCAGACAGTTTTATGCGCTCTTCTAAATTCCGTAAGTTTCTACCAAAATCTAAACACACAGAAAAGCAAAGTGAAGAAGATGTACAAAGTCACTACGATATTGGTAACGACTTTTACAAATTATGGCTTGACCCAACTATGACTTATTCATGTGCTTACTTTACTGATGACAATAAAGATGATCTTGAACAAGCTCAAATCGCTAAAGTTCATCATATTTTAAACAAGTTACATCCTGAAAAAGGCAAAACGTTACTAGATATCGGTTGTGGTTGGGGTACACTAATGCTCACTGCAGCTAAGGAATATGGACTTAAAGTTACTGGTGTAACTTTAAGTGAAGAACAATACAAATTAGTTCAAAAGAAGATTTATGATGAAGGCTTAGAAGATGTAGCTGAAGTTAAACTTGAAGATTACCGTGAATTGGGTGATCAACAATGGGATTATGTAACTTCAGTTGGTATGTTTGAACACGTTGGTTCAGAAAATCTTGGCGAATACTTCAAGGACGTTGCTAAATATTTGAAGAACGATGGTGTTGCTTTAATCCATGGTATTACTCGTCAACAAGGTGGTGCTACTAACGCATGGATTAACAAATACATCTTCCCAGGTGGTTATATACCAGGTCTGGTAGAAATTATCTCAAGAATTGAAGAAGCTAACTTACAAGTTAGTGATGTTGAAATGCTTCGTCGTCATTACCAAAGAACTTTGGAAATTTGGGATAAAAACTTCAACAATGCACGTCCAGAAATCGAAAAGAATATGGGTAAAAGATTCTGCAGAATGTGGGATCTTTACTTACAAGCATGTGCGGCTTCATTTGAATCAGGAAATATTGATGTTGTTCAATATCTTCTTACAAAGGGTCCATCAGGCAAGAGTTTACCAATGACTCGTAAATATATGCTTAACGATAAATAGAATTAACTAAAATAATGCTAGAGAAAATTTTCTCTAGCATTATTTTTTTACCAAATTGTAATTCTATCTTTCGGGTCAAGCCACATACCATCTGTATCTTTAACACCAAAGGCCTCATAGAATTCATCCTGACATTGAACAGGGATATTAACCCTAGTTGGCTGTGGCGCATGAACATCTGTTTGAACTTCAGTTTTAATTGCTTCTGGACGTTGTTTTTCCATCCAGCTTCTAGCATAATTTTCAAACAAATCTTTTAAGTCAACACCATCATTTTTACCGGTTTGGACAGCACAAGCAAGACCTGCTAAGTCGGCAATATTTTCAGAAACAACTTGTTTACCATTAATCTTAGCTGGACCATATTGAAGACCGTCAAAGATATCAACCATCTTACCAACGCGCTTATTAAATTCTTCGAAATCTTCCTTCGTCCACCAGTTATTCATATTACCGTGTTCGTCGAACTTAGCGCCCTCATTATCAAAAGCATGAGAAACTTCGTGACCGATAGTGGCACCAATACCACCGTAGTTAGCACCACGAGATTGATTAATATCATAAAATGGCGCTTGCAAAATACCCGCTGGGAAAGTTAAATCATTTCTTTGTGGATCATAACAAGCATTATTCAAATTACCTGGCATCAGCCATACTGAACGATCAACCGGTTTGGTTAATTTATCAAGCATATATTTGGTACGAACTTTATCCATAGCAGCTTCATTTTCATAAAGGCTCTTTTCTAGATCAACTTGAAGTAAATCAAAGATCTTTTCAATCTTTTCTGGATAACCGATCTTAAGAACTAAAGCTTTCAACTTAATGATAGCTTGCTTCTTGGTGTCTTCTGAAAGCCAATCATTGCTGCCGATACGTTCTTCATATACTTTAAGCATATTATGAATCATATCTTCAACATCGTGTTTTGCCTTTTCGCCAAAGTATTTCTTACCATAAAAAATACCGACTACTTCGTCGAATGCACCATTGGCAATACGGTATGCTTGTTTAATTTGTGAAGGAAGTTCAGGAATACCACTAATTGCATGAGCAAATGGGAATGATGCTTCACGAAACTTCTGTGATAAGTATTTAGCTACGCTATTAATATATTTAACTAACAACCAGCCCTTAATTTCAGCAAAGTTATCTGCATTAATCAATTCTTCTGCATGATCAAGAAAACGCGGCTCCATCACAATTACGCTCTCTGGCTTTTCAGGTAAAATTTCACCTAAGAATTCATCCATCTTAAATGACTTAAATTTAGAAATAAATTCGTCATATGAAACCGGATTATAAATAGCAGCGTAGTCAGCCCATTCTTCAGTTGATTTAACAACCTTAGCAATTTTTGCATCAAATGCCAAAGCATTATCAACATAAACCCTTGCTTCAGTCTTACCAATTCCTGCCATCATCAACAAGTTAATGCTCTGGTCTTGCAATACATCTAGCAACTTCTTAGCATCATCTGTTTTGTAAGTAGTTGTATCCGGTAAAAATGTACTAGAACCACCAAAGTATAGAGCATTCACATCAGTATTCTTCATATCGGCATCGACGTCAAATACAAATGGAAAGACATAGGGTCCCATAAATAAATCTTTAGCCTGTTTTACCAACTCTACAAAGCTACCCAATGATAAAAGTTTTTGTAAATCCTTTTGAATTGGATTAGCTTCTTCTGCATCCCTCTTCTCAAAGTTTTTAGCAATCTTGTACAAAGCAATTGCCTTATCAAAATCTTTAATATCGGGCATTTTTTCTTTACCAGAAGCAATATCAGCAAAGTCTTTCATCATTCGCTTTTCAATCTTGATATCTAACTCAGAGTTTACTCCGGTAGATGTTCTATCTGCTGGAATCTCAGCTTTGGATAACCATTCTGAATTAACTGCTAAATATAAATTATCTTGAGTTTTAGCATTGACATCCGGTTCAGCGACATCCCCTGCACCGCCACGAATAGCAAAATATCTTCTCATATTTTTCTCCTTATAATAATTATTTAATACTTTTAATCTATTATAACAAAAAAGGAATCTTGAGTTATTCTCAACACCCTTTATTAATTCTTATTTTCATTATTCTGCAAAGTATATAAATTGTAATAGTAACCTTTCTTAGCTAACAATTCTTCATGGTTACCGCGTTCAATAATACGTCCTTTATCTAAAACAATAATCTGATCTGCATCAGCAATTGTTGATAATCGATGGGCAATAGCCAAGGTAGTCCTACCCTTACGCAAACGTTTAAGACCTTGTTGTATTAATGTCTCAGTTTCCGTATCAACATTGGCAGTTGCTTCATCTAATACTAAAACTTTAGGATCTGTTACCAAGGTTCTTGCAAATGAAATCAATTGTCGTTGACCTTGACTTAATTCTTCACCGCCTTCAATTACTTTAGCATGATATTTGTCCGGCATCTTTTCAATAAACTTATTTGCTTGAACAGCTTTAGCCGCTTCTTTAATCTGCTTATCAGTAATTTCATCATTATATAAACGAATATTCGAAGCAATATCACCATAAAACATAAAAGGTTCTTGCAAAACCAAGCCCAGCTTTTTACGCAATTCATTTTTAGGATATTTTCTAATATCTACATCATCAATTAGTATTTCACCTTTACCAAATTCGTAAAAACGCATCATTACATTAATTATTGAGCTTTTACCTGAACCAGTATGTCCAACAATTCCTAATGTTTCACCAGGATTTACTACAAATGAAATATCGTGCAGAATCTCGTTTTTACCGTCATATGAGAAGCTTACATGTTTAAATTCAATCTTGCCTTGACTAATAGTAAGGCCCTCTCGAGCATTTTGTTTAGGCTCATATTGCTGACTATCCAAAATTCTAAAAATTCGCTTACCTGCCACAATACCATCTTGAAAGAAAGTCATCTGGTCCATCATGGTAGAAATCGGATTAAACAATTGTGAAATATATTGAGAAAATGCGTAAATTGCACCAGCAGGCACAAAAGTTTCTCTCAATGGAAAACCAAAATACATTAATGCAAAAGCCAGAGCAAGGGAATAAAGTAGACTAGTTAGAGGTGACAAAAGTAATGAATTTACCCGAATCATATTGAAACGTATATTCATCAACCCACCATTTTCCCCTTCAAAGCGATTAGTCATTCTATTCTCTTGGTTAAACTGTTGAATAATTGAAACACCTTCAATTGATTCATTTAAATTAGCATTAATTCTACTTAAGCGTTCACGATAATTACGGTAAAGTCGCGAACTTTTTTGTGAGTATAACCATACTACAAAAATCAAGACTGGAATAAATGCTAAAACAATCCAACCAGCAATCACATTCGTTGTAAACATAGCAATTAATGCAGTAACTACCGAAAAAGCACCTATCACTACCGTAGATAAAACAGTTAAGAAGCTACTTAAAGTCATCGTGTCATTAGTTACTCTTGAAACTATTGAGCCTGCAGGAGATTGATCGAAATAACGCATTCCTAGCTTATGTAATTTTCTATAAAGTGCCTGTCGTACACTTTCCAGCGTTTTTTCAGATCCCAAAGCAAAAAAGTACTGATAAGTAAATTGAATTATTGCCTTAAGAATTGAACCAATTGCATAAAGAAACCCGGCAAATAAAATAATTTGTACAGTCGTATTTTGATGCAACAGAAAATGATCCAAGAAATACTGTAAACCTCTCGGCAAGAGAATATTGATTACACTAACAATAAACGCACCAATTAATGCAATAATCATGTCAACTTTAAATTGCTTTACAAAGCCCATTAACCTTTTAAAGATATTAACCTGTTCTTTAAAAGGAATAGCCTTTGACCATACCGATTCGTGTTGTTCATTATTCATCTGTATTTTCACCTACCTTGGCTTGTAGTTCTTGTCGACGCCACATTTCCGCATACCAGCCATCTTCATCAAGTAATTGTTGATGATTGCCACGTTCAACGATTTGACCGTCTTTTAATACTAAAATCAAATCGGCATCCATCACTGAAGTTAATCGATGTGCCGCTATCATAGTAGTCTTATTTTTCCGTTCTTTTCTTAATGCTGTCAAAATTTCTGTTTCAGTTTTAGCATCAACAGCTGATAAAGCATCATCTAAAATTAATATTTGACTATCTTTCAAAAGTGCTCGTGCAATAGACATTCTTTGTCTTTGCCCACCAGACAGCGAAATACCATTTTCTCCTACCAGAGTTTGATAGCCATTAGGCATTTGTAACACATCATCATGCAAATCACTTTTCTTAGCTGCAGACGCAATATCATTTTTTTCTGCATTTTCGGATGAAAAAGCAATATTATTTTCAATACTAGTTGAAAACAAGAAATTATTCTGTGGTACATATGAGATTTGACTAAGCAAAACTTTCAAAGGAATTGTTCTAATATCTTTACCATTTAAAGTGATTTTGCCCTCATACTGATCAAATTCTCTTAAAAGTAATTGAATAACTGTTGTCTTACCGGCGCCAACTCGACCAACTAAGCCCAAAGTTTGACCTGGTTTTAAAGTAAAATCAATATTCTTAAGAACTGAAATGTCTTTTTCATCAGGATAAGCAAATGACTTGATATCATAGTGCAAATCCCCTTGTAAATCTGCTGCTTTAATACTTTGATCAGCATGTTTATCAGTAATTAACGGCTTTTCATTCAATAATTTTTCCACACGATCATAACTTGCACTACCACGTTCTAGAATATTAAACAAGTATCCAATGGCAAACATTGGCCAAACCATGTTGGAAATATAAGCAATAAATGAAACTAGCTGTCCAATAGACAATACCTTATTAGTTACCATCATTCCGCCATAAATAATGGTAATTACATACGTAGCACCAATGACAATTGTTCCTAATGGGTCAAATAATGAATCTAAAACAAAAACTTTTTTATTGATCTTAATAGTATCATCAACCATTTGATCAAATGCCTTAATATCTTCTTTGTCTTGACCAAAGGTTTTTAAAACTTTAATTCCAGAAACTGACTCCTGAGTTTTATTATTTATTCTAGAAAAAGCTGCCTGAGATTTATCAAAGGCATTATGTAAATGATCACCTAATCTCCATGCTCCTATTGCTAAAAATGGAAGTGGCAACAGTGCGATAATGGTTAGGCGCCAATCAACAAAGATAATCATTGCAATCATCGTTGACAACCCCATAATTAATGAATCAACTAATGTTAATACTCCATCACCTGCAACATTTTGGATAGCAGTCACATCATTAGTTGCATGAGCCATTAAATCCCCGGTTCTATGTCTCTGATAAAAAGTACGATCCATGATCATAAAGTGATCAAATAACTTCGAACGCATTTGCCTTTCCAGTTCTGCGGCACCGCCCCAAATTTGTTTACGCCAAAAATAGCGTAATATATATAACGAAAATGCCGCTGCTAAAACTGCTAGTATTAACATTCCATATTGTCCCCAAGAAATATGTCCTTGATCTAGTTGATCAGCCATTAGGCCTAAAACTCTGGGTGGAACCAAATTAGCTAAAGAGGTCAATGCTAAAAATGTAATTCCAATAATATATCTCTTTTTTTCTTGTTTAAAAAACCAGCCTAATTTACTAAATATATTCATTCACTCACCTCATCACCATGAAAAAAACAAAAAAGACAAAGGAATCTCCTTCGTCTTTTAACACACCTAAACTATAAAATTGAATTATTTTTGTTGGTGCTTCATCATGTTCATTACTTGACGAACTTTCTTATTCGAAGGTTTTTGTCCCATTTGAGACATCATAGCAACGATCATCTCTTCACTAATAGGAGGATTTTCCTTGAAATATTTTTTCATATATGCTCTTGCACCATAAAAGCCTGCAGTAGCTCCTACTAAAAGCGCAATAATAATCAAAAAAATTGCTAAACCTAAATTCATCTTATATCCTCCATAAATTAATAATTATTATCTTACATAGTTTATCATCTTTTTAAAGACTCAACTAATCTTTTCTAAGACCCTTTTTTCTTTGAGCTTGCTTAGCCTTTTCAGAAGTTACTTCTTTACCATTCTTATCAAGAATTACCATATTTTCAACATCTTGCTTAAATGCTGCTCTAAAGTTAGCAAGGAACTTCTTATGTAATTCCTTACGTTCCTCTTCTTCTTCAGGAGTTAAGCCTTCCTTTTCTTTCTTATGATAAAGTTCGTTAATACGATCTGTAACTTTCTTTTCTTCTTCTTTACTCATTGCATCTTTATTCATAATATCCACCTCACATTATCATCCTTTAGTCTACCTTATTTTAAGTATAAAAAAAAGGTCGCATTTTGAAGAACGCCTGTTTGAGATTATACACTTTTTTTGTTAGAATTAGTTATAATAAAGATTTTTAATAATATGGAGAATTATCATGTCTAGAAAAAATAGTGACACCAAACAACTGGAAATTCTACGCTATATCTACGATACAGTAGAAAATCGTGGATTTCCTCCAACAGTTCGTGAAATTTGTGCTGCGGTTGGCTTATCTTCCACTTCAACAGTTCATGGCCATTTATCTCGGCTTGAACGTAAGGGTTTTTTAATCAAAGACGCTACTAAGCCTCGCGCACTTGAAATTACAGCTGAAGGTAAGACTGAACTGGGTATTAAGCCAAAAGAAATTCCTGTTGTCGGAGTAGTCACTGCAGGTCAACCTATTTTAGCAGTTGAAGACATTAGCGAATATTTCCCACTTCCTCCTGATTTAGAGAGTGATGCAGGCGAATTATTCATGCTTAAAGTCCACGGTAACAGTATGATTAAAGCTGGCATTTTAAATGGTGACAATGTAATCGTAAGAAAACAAAGTACTGCCAATAACGGAGAAATAGTAGTTGCAATGACAGATGAAAATGAGGCCACGGTTAAACGTTTCTTTAAAGAAGATGATCATTATCGTCTTCAACCAGAAAATGATACAATGGCACCTATTATTTTGCAACAAGTAAGCATTTTAGGTAAAGTGGTTGGTCTTTACCGTAACAATATTCAATAGCACAAAAGGAAGTAAATCAGACCGATTTACTTCCTTTTGCACTTTATTACAACATATGAATTAATTTATTTTCAAATTTAGGTAACCATTTTTCTAAATAACCTGCACGAGTAGGATGGATTTCATCAGCCATATAAAGACCTTTTTGATCTTTATATTCCGGATTATTATAAAAATCCAGAAGATCTATTTCCCATTTTTCAGCCAATTTCTGGGTCCGTTCAACCATCTTTTTGTATGAAATGTTTTCAAAATATGAATTAGTGTAAATTAAAATAGGACAATTCCACTTATCCTTAGCAGACTTAATTATGTACTCCAATGCGCCAGTAACAGTTTGGGTGTCAAATGTATCAAAATTACCCAAATTCTTTTTATTAGTTGCATCATTGGTTGATAGTTGTAAAACTAACATATCTGGCGCTTCTTCATTTAATTCTTCATTAAAGCGAGCAACATATGAATTATCATCTTGATTTACTAATGTTGTTCCATTTTCTGCATCTTTGATTGCAGCAACGCCATTCCTTTTCCATAAATAATCAACAAATGATTCACCTAAAGATCCAAAGCCAAAAGTAACTGAAGAACCTAAGAACAAAATTTTCTTACCTCTTAATGGACTAGCAATATTATCTACACTGTTTAAACTATATTTACGATTGTTACCTGGCAAATAAGCAAAATCAGTATACTTACGTTGATTTAGGGGATGTTCGTCTAAATCCATTCTCAACTCATTCAAAGCAATATCTGATAAGTCGTTGTTTTGTCTAATAGGAATTAAAAAAGTTTCATTACTCATTTGTTTCTCTTTCTTTAGCTAAATAAGGTTTTATTACTTCCCAATCTTTAACAATTATATCAGTCAATTTTCGATTATAGAAAATAGCAGCTGGATGATATTCGGGAAAAATAGTATATCTTTCTTTCGACCAAGTATAACCATCTTTGGCACTATTTAATTTTAAAATTGGAGTGTGCTCAATCACTGTACCATGTTCTTCTGAAATTTTATGGCCTGACCCTAGTAATCTTTCTAGCCCCGTATTGCCTAATGCCACGATTAATTTTGGTTGAGCATAGTCAATTTCATAATCTAAAAAAGGAGCATGAGCCAAAATTTCTTTTTTTGTTGGTTTACGATTAGGATATTTAGTAACTTCTTTGTTTTCCCGTTTACTAAATGTCTTTTTAATTGCATATGGTCTACTGCGAACTGCACTAGTTATATAAACTTCATCTCGTGTTAAGCCTAATTGCTCAAGAGATTTATTCAATTCTTTACCTGCATCTCCGCTAAAAGGAATGTTATTTACGATTTCATTTCTCCCAGGTGCTTCACCAACTAACATTAATAGAGGATGCTTAGGACCACTTCCAGAGTTTATTCCTTCAAGCTTCATTCCTTCTGAACGTTTTCGAACTTCTTCAACCAATTCTTTAGGATATTTCATTTTATCAACTTCTTTTTAACCAAAAACTTGAAAAGTATTTTATCTTTTCTCAAGCATAATGTATAATTAAGACAATTTAATATTCATTTAAACTGCTGGTGTGGATAACTGGCAGTTTTTTCTTTAATTCCACATCTAATGTCATATTTTTATAAATTAATTTCACAAATATAAATCATTGATAAATAAACGTTTTTCAGCAATATATCATTACTTTGTGATAAAAAAGTCGTGTTACACGGTAGTTTCACAGCAAATATTTTCACAAAGTGGTGTAATTATAAAATTTATAATTTATTTTTTCTCCTTAATTATATATATCGGCCGATTTTTAACTTGTAAATATATTCTTCCTAAATATTTCCCTAATATGCCCATACATAATAATTGAAGCCCGCCAAGAAGCAAAATAATACTTACCATTGACGCCCAACCAAATACACTTGAGTTGGTATCTATAAAATGCCGCACAATTACAAAGACTAACCCAATAATAGAAAGAATAAATGAAGTTGTTCCTATCCAAACTGCAATATTTAACGGAGCTTGTGAAAAGTCAGCTATTCCATCCATTGCATATTTAAATAGCTTCCAAGTGTTCCAATCACTCTCACCAGCTACTCTTTCAACGTTATGATAGTCTAAATATTTTGTTTTAAACCCTACCCAAGAAAAAATTCCTTTTGAAAAGCGATTATATTCAGGCATACTTAAAACTGCATCAACCATTTGCCGCGTCATCATACGATAATCACGAGCACCTGGTACAATTTCAGTATTAGAAATTTTATTAACTACTTTATAAAACATGTCTGAAAGAAAAGATTTAAATTTAGCCTCACCTTTTCTATCTACACGACGCGTTCCGATACAATCATACTTACCGATTTTAATGTAATTATACATTTCAGGCAAAAATTCAGGTGGATCTTGCAAATCTACATCCATCACTACTATATAATCTCCTGTAGATGCCTGCAAACCTGCATAAAGTGCTGCTTCTTTACCAAAATTACGTGAAAACGAGACATAATGGACATGTTCTGGATCATTTTTTTGAAGTTGCCTCATTTCTTCAAGCGATTTATCAGACGAACCATCATTGACAAACCAATATTCATAGTCTAAATCCGGAATAGTCTGCATTACTTTTTCTACTGCATTATAAAAGAGAGGAATTGATTCTTCTTCATTATAACAAGGAACCACAATCGATAATTTTTTCATCTTAAATATCCTTCTTTACATATCTTTTGATCCACATTCTTATCCCATAAAAAAGCATTAGTATCCAAGAAACAAGACTAACAATAATGCATAATTTAAAACTTTCAGGGCACTTAAATGATAGCCGTGCAATGTTCCAGCCCTTCTCCTCTTGAATTAAAGGCGTACCTACATTACTTACCTTAGTCTTTTTTAACTCTTGACCATTCAAAATTAATGAAGATTCACTGTATAAAATAAGGGGTAAATACCTTTTATTAGTTTTTTTAGCATACCATTTTAGATAAAGATTTCCATTTTTCACATAATGAATATATGAATTTTTCTTTTTTAAAACATGTTCTTCATATGCTTTTCTCGTCTCAAAACTAGCACTAGGTTTTCCATAATCTGGCAAATAATCAGCTTCAGCTTTATTAATTAAAATAAACAATTTACCCAAGTCAGTAGAATTCGTTGCTTGCCAAAACTTAGTAGGATCAGATGTCATTTTATAATAGCTAGTCATTGCCACTACTTGATTAGGATCATTATAAATTCTAGTGAATTTTTGATTAGTCTTAAAAGTAGATTGACCGGCTTTAAAAAGAGTAAGTCCTAAGCCTAAATAAATTAAAACTTGAACAATCAAATTAGATTTTTGCTTAATATTTAAATTACTCAATTCCTGAACTGTAATTCCCATCCCTGCAAAAAGTAATGGATATCCTGCTACCATTAACCGATATGGAAACTGAAATGATCTGCCCAAAACTGGTAATATTGTTTGAATACTATCCCATGGCATAAGTTTGGATGAAATAATTAAGAAGAAAGCCCCCCAAACAGTTAAAAGAAAATTCATTTTATTCTTTTTTACATGCCAAATTGCATAAATTAATTGCAGAACTAGCAAAATAGCTAGAACTTTTAAAACATGCGAGTGTTCACTATTATGAGAACTTAATCGCATTGCCGTCGATGAAAGATTAAATGCTTTAGGAAGAGCCATTTGATTATGAATTGAGACTTCTAAAAGTGCACCCCAAATATTAGCAGTTAATAGTAAAGTGCCTCCTACAGCCAAAGCTAAATCCCTAATCATCAACTTTTTGTTAGGAATATTTTTAAAACCGATAATTGCAAATGGAATGAGCGCAAAAGCTAAAATAACTGTACTTAATAAATGAATTTGTGCTAAAAGCGACATAATTAGCATTAATTTGATAGTAGAAACCGGCTTTTCTTTATTTTGGACCATTTCAATTCCTATCATAATTACATATGGTGCTAATGCACTTCCCCAAGCCATAAAATTATTTGCCCGTAACCAGCCCGGTAAAATCCCCACACTTAAATACAGTAAACTGAGCAATAACCCTATCCAATATGGCGTCTTTACCTTTTGGGTTAGTCGAAACATTCCCATTCCAGCGACTAAAAATAAGATATAGTCAACAACAATTTCGTATTTAAACCAGCTTCCACAAGCCCATAGAAGTAACCCATTCAAATAAGCAAAATATGGTCCATAGACTGCATTAATTATTCTTCCACATTGCCCAAAACTATAATTTGTTTGAAAATAATTATAATTTCCTGTTTTAATTTGCTGAAGCGAATCATAAAAACGTCCAAAATGGAAAAAGCGATCTGCAGTTATAAAAGTAGCATGACCAATCAATTGAGGACTAATAAGTATAGTTACGAAAGTTAAAATTATTAAATATGGAATAAAACGATATATTATTTTTTTGCCATTAATGCTCAATATGTCACACTTTCTACAAAATAATAAGCCATTTTAGCCTTCTTTTTTAATTCTCGTATCTTTTCGAAACGTAAGAACCTTATTAATCACAAATTGGATCAAAGTAGCAATGAATGTAGAAACCACTTTAACTATAATTGTGTTATATCCTAACTTATCTACAAAAATAAAAAGACAAAGTGTAGTAAAAATAGTAGTTACCTGGCCTACTAAATAATAAGATATGAATCTTAATAGAAGCTTATCGTGTACTTTAAAGTTGGCAAATGAGTTCCAAAGGAAATTATTGATTAATCCGCAACTAGAACTAATAAAATTAGCCAATTCGACATTTACATTTAAATGTACTAATAGCGTAAAAACACCAAAATCTACTACTAAGCCTAAGCCACCAATTAAACAGTAACCAATTAATTGGCGAAAATCTTCTGAAAGAAATAAAGCTTTAATTTTTTCTACCATTTATTTATCCTAAAACAATAAAAAAGAGGACAAATTCCTCCTACTCCGCAATATTTATTAAATTATAACTAGTACTTATACCCCCCATGTTATAATATTAAACTTTCAGCATCAAAGAATCAATGCTATTCCATTACTATTAGTCTTTAATGATTATAACTAACAAAAAAGAGCCAATTCATTGAATTGGCTCTTTTTAAGTAATTAACGACGTGCTTCAGCAATTCTTGCTGACTTACCGTGACGTTCACGTAAGTAGTAAAGCTTAGCGCGACGTACACGACCATGACGCTTAACTTCAACCTTAGCAACACGTGGGTCGTTAACTGGGAAAGTTCTTTCAACACCAACACCTGAAGCAATCTTACGAACAGTGTAAGTAGCACCGATGCCAGTACCCTTCTTCTTAATTACAACACCTTCGAACAATTGGATACGTTCGTGAGTACCTTCAACAACACGTACGTGAACAGTAACAGTGTCACCTGCACGGAATGCAGGAATATCGTCACGAATTTGTTCTTTAGTTAATTCTTGAATTAATGGATCCATAATATATTTTTCTCCTTCTTCGGCATTCATCAACGCACCAGCGTCAGCGGAACACCCATAACTTATAAATTTTTTGTTTTGACACAATTATTAGTGTAACAAGTAATCAGAGGGAATTCAAGGTTTAAAAAAATTAATCCTCATTCATTTCATTCTTTATTTCTTGCAGCATTTTCTTTTCTTCATCAGAAAGATCGCAATTTTCAAGCATGTCAGGTCTATGTAAATATGTTGCCTTTAAAGCCTGATAGTGTCGCCATTCAGCAATCTTTTGATGGTTACCACTGGTTAAAACTTCTGGCACTTTTTTTCCTTCGAAATCAGCTGGACGAGTATATTGCGGATACTCAAGTAAGCCATGTGAGAAACTTTCTTCAACTGGTGAAGCAGAATTACCTAAAATACCTGGTAATAATCTAACTGTTGCATCAACCATACTCATTGTAGGTAATTCTCCACCGGTTAAAACATAATCTCCAATTGAAACAGTTTCATCAGCCAAATCATAAACACGTTGATCAAACCCTTCGTAGTGACCACAAATGAAAGTTAATTCATCTTCCTTAGCCCATTCTTGTGCCATTTTTTCATTAAATGTCTTACCTTGTGGTGCAGTAATAATAATCTTGCCAGTAGAAGGAAGTGAATCAAGTGCTTTCTTAATCGGCATTATTTGAAGCACCATTCCCGCTCCGCCACCATATGGCGTATCATCAACATGGTGATGCAGGTCTGTAGTGAAATCACGGAAATTAACCAAATTGAGATCCCACTTACCATCTTCAAGACCACGTCCCAGCATAGAAACTTGCAATGGCGTAAACATATCAGGAAAAAGGGTCAGGATATTAATCTTCATCTCGCAATCCCTCCATCAATTCAACATATACCTTTTTATCAGCAATATCTATTTTCTTTACAACATCAGAAATATTAGGAATCCAATATTCTTTACCATTGTCTTCATGCACAAGCCAAATATCGTTAGCACCAGGTGATTGAATATCAGTTATTTTACCTAATCTTTTACCAGTCTCATTGTCTATTACATCACAATCAAAAATATCCTTGTAATAGTAAACTCCATCTGGTAATTTACCACGATCTTTTTCACTAATTACTAAAATTTTTCCACGTAATTTTTCAGCTTCATCAATATCAGTTATTTCATCAAATTGAAGTAGCCAAAATTGCTTAAATGGTCTACTCTTTTTTATTGTTAAAACTCGATCAATATCATCTTTTAATTCTAGTTGCATCCCTTCAGCAAATCTATCTTCTGGAAAATCCGTAATCACATTTACTTTAACTTCTCCATGTAATCCATGTGTAGTCAAAATTCGTGCAACATCAAAGTACTGCATACCTTTTTCTCCTTTTAAGTAATAAAAAAAGCTTGAAGCACTTGGCATCAAGCTTTTAATTAATAGCAAAATTATTTGTTGTATTTTGCATCGTGCAACTTAGCCATCAAGCCAGCACCTGAAAGAAGTGATCTAACAGTGTCTGAAGGTTGTGCACCCTTTTGTAACCATTCAAAGATCTTGTCTTCGTCAAGCTTCAATTCCTTGGGTTGTGAAACTGGGTTGTAGTAACCAACTTGTTCGATGAAACGACCGTCACGTGGCATACGTGAGTCTGCAACAACGATTCTGTAGAATGGCTTTCTCTTGGCACCAGCACGGTGCATACGAATTTTAACTGACATAAATTAATTTCCTCCTAAAACTTAACGATTAATAATATACCACCAAAGCGAAAAGGTGTAAAGTGTTTTTCCTTAACACCATTATTTTTTTATGAATGATATCTCTTAACCTTACGCAATCGCTTCTTCTTATTCTTCTTAAAGTTCTTATTTAACCGACGCATAGCCATTTTAGCCATTGGTGAATCCATTCCTGGCAAGTTACTTAAGCCTTTCATATTCCCCTTAGTAACTTTGCTCATCATTTCGCGCATTTGTTTAAATTGCTTGATCATTCTGTTTACTTCAACAACTGGACGACCTGAACCTGCAGCAATTCTTCTTCGACGACTTGGATTTAAAATATCTGGATTCTCACGTTCTTCTTCTGTCATTGAATAAACAATTGCTTCAGTATGATCAATTTGCTTTTGATCAACACTTAAGTTTTTAAGTTGAGGATTATTAGCAAGCCCTGGAATCATTTTCATAATTTGGTCTAATGGTCCCATCTTTTGAACTTGTTGTAATTGATCAACGAAGTCATTAAAGTCAAAGGTGTTTTCACGCATCTTTTCCGCAACTTTTTTAGCTTCTTTAGCATCATAATCTTGTTGTGCTCTTTCGATTAAGGAAAGCATATCACCCATACCCAAGATTCTTGAAGCCATTCGATCTGGGTGGAAGACATCCAAGTCACTTAACTTTTCACCTTGTCCTGTAAATAGGATTGGCTTACCAGTTACAGCACGAATTGAAAGTGCAGCACCACCACGAGTATCACCATCAAGCTTAGTCAAGATAACACCGGTAACATCTAATCTTTCATCAAAACCTTTAGCTACATCGGTTGCTGCTTGACCTGTCATAGCATCAACAACAAGTAAAATATTGTCAGGATCCGCTACTTTCTTTACACGTTCCAGCTCTTCCATTAATGGCTCGTCAATTTCAAGACGACCGGCTGTATCGATTAATACATAATCATTTTTGTTCTTATCGGCCTCTGCTAAACCATCTTGAACAATTTTAGCAACATCTTTTTCTCCATCTTCACTAAAGACTGGCACTTTTAATTGCTCACCGATTTGTTTTAGTTGGTCAACGGCAGCCGGACGGTAAATATCCCCCGCAATTAAAAGAGGACGAGCTTTCTGCGTCTTTTGTAGATGATATGCAAGTTTACCTACTGTAGTAGTCTTACCGGTACCTTGCAAACCTACCATCATGATAATAGTAGGAATATGCTTGGATTTATTAAGAGGGACTGCTTCTTCCCCCATCATCTTAGTCAACTCTTCATTAACAATTTTAATTACTTGTTGACCTGGATTAAGACTTTCTTGAACTTCCTTACCAAGTGCCTCTTTCTTAATTGTTTTAATGAAGTCCTTAACAACTTTAAAGTTAACATCGGCTTCAAGAAGAGCTAATCTGATTTCACGACTAGCCTTATTAATATCTTCTTCTGAAACCTTACCTTTACCAGTTAAATTTTTTAACGCTTTTTGAATTCTTTCACTTAAATTTTCAAAAGCCATGGGTTACTCTCCCCTCAATTTATTTAATAAATTCGTTATTTCATTTTTAGCAGCTTTATCGTCGTTATTATTCAATGACGATAGCACACTAGTTAAAATATTTTCAATATAATTATTATCTTTACGCATATGAAGTTTTTCTTCATAGTTTTGTAAACTTTTACTTGATCGCTTTAGATTATCATAAACGGCCTGACGTGATACATGATGATTAATAGCAATTTCTCCTAAAGATAAATCATTATAATAATAATCTTCAAAATAAGATTGTTGTCCCTTAGTAAGCAAAGAGCCGTAATATGCATATAAATCTCCAAGCTCTTCATTTTTTGTCAATTCATCCATAAGTTTCACCAGCTTTTAGTATATCAAAAAAGCACCTCGATCAAAATGATCAAGAACTTTCTTTTACTATTTTATTGAAGAAAATAGATTATTATTTTTTAAGAGAAAATTTTAATATTTTAGAGTTGCCTTTTTAACGTATTTTTAATTATAATGAATTACATACTATTCATATCAAGGAGGAGTTGCGTTGTGAATCTTTGGCAAAAAATGAACAAGAAAGAAGATCCACGCGTCTATGAAAATAAAGATGGACACCTGGTTCGCTCATTGAAAGTTAAGGACTTTTTAGCATTAGGTGTTGGAACAATAGTTTCTGCTTCTATCTTTACTTTACCTGGTGAAGTAGCAGCATTGCACACCGGTCCAGCTGTGGCAATTTCATTTATTTTAGCAGCTGTCGCAGCCGGACTTGTTGCATTTGCATACGCAGAAATGGCTGCTGCAATGCCCTTTGCGGGATCTGCTTATTCATGGATTAATGTGGTTTTCGGTGAATTCTGGGGCTGGGTTGCCGGATGGGCACTTCTAGCAGAATACTTTATTGCTCTAGCCTTTGTAGGATCCGGGCTTTCGGCTAACTTTAGAGCTTTAATTGCTCCATTAGGAATAAAATTACCTGCAGCCTTATCCAATGCATTTGGAACTAACGGTGGGGTTATTGATATCATTTCACTTATATCAATTCTATTAGTTGCTCTTTTAATCAGTCACGGTGTTTCAAGAGCAGCGCGCGTTGAAAATGCATTAGTTGTATTAAAAGTTTTAGCAATTTTATTTTTTATCGTTGTTGGTTTAACCGCAATTAAGGGTTCTAATTTTGTCCCATTTATTCCTAAGTATCGTCCAACTGCTCACGGACCTTTTGGTGGTTGGCAAGGAATATATGCTGGTGTATCAATGATTTTCTTATCCTACATCGGTTTTGATTCAATTGCTGCTAACTCAGCCGAAGCAATTAATCCCCAAAAGACTATGCCACGCGGTATCTTAGGCTCACTTGCCATTGCAGTTACATTATTTGTTGGCGTTAGTCTTGTATTAATCGGTATCATGCCATATCAAAAATATGCTAACTCAGCTGAGCCAGTTGGTTTAGCTCTTCGTTATGCAGGACATCCTATTGTAGCTATTGTTGTTCAAACTATTGCTGTTCTTGGAATGTTCACTGCCTTAATCGGAATGAGTATGGCAGGTTCAAGATTGATTTATTCATTTGGTCGAGATGGTATGCTTCCTAAATGGCTAGGTAAATTAAATGCTGATCGTCGTCCTAACAATGCTTTATGGACTTTGACAGTTATTGGCATCTTACTTGGAGCATTCTTCCCATTCTCTATGCTGTCTCAATTGGTTTCAGCAGGTACCCTTATCGCATTTATGTTCGTATCACTGGGAATTTATAAATTACGTCCTCGTGAAGGTAAAGACATTGATGATCCTTCATTCAAGATGCCATTTTATCCAGTATTACCAGCATTAGGTTTCTTAGCTGCATTAGTCGTATTCTTGGGATTAGATTATCAAGCTAAACTTTATGCCGGTATCTGGTTTATTCTAGGATTGCTTATTTACTTAGGATATGGTGTACACCACTCTGTTTTAAACAATAAAAAATAATTTTCAGCATATAAAAACGGCTCTTTGTCAAATCCTGTTGATAATGAGTAAATGAATAGAATCAGGCAGTCATTAAAAGGCTGTTTGGTTCTTTTTC
>PPYF01027031.1_pt1 | contig 62991 bp, 43 predicted proteins | sample 1559871 | NCBI WGS metagenome assembly PPYF01 (sample SAMN08240021, study PRJNA423297) | Human gut metagenome, whole genome shotgun sequencing project. | reverse complement strand
TGGATTTTGTTAACCGCGGGCACTTGTGCCCGTGGCAAGGAGTCGCCCCCAAATTCAGCCCCGGAGGTGGCTGAATTTCATACTTATAAACCTGTATCTTTGCAGCTATAGCATGGAGCTGGTGCAGCCACCTCCGGGGCTGAATCCGTAGTTGGTTCATTACCCCGGGCGCCACGTGGCCGGGGCTAACAAAATCCATGGCCTCCGGTCATATATATGTTGTTTTATGGACAACTTTTTCCTGTGCCCAACCTTATTTGAAACCGCATTGCGCGGCACGTACGTCCGGAGGTATACGTCTAATTTTAATTGATTGCCGGGCGTACGAGCTGTGCAATGTGGTTTTCAAATTATTACTGTCCGATAAAAGATTGTAAGATACGATATATTAGATATTCACCTCCATACAAGCCCTATTTATCGGTGATTACCCGCCGAATGGCGGGTAAAATCCGGTTGGCCGCGGATTTAGTCGCAACGCGCCGTATCCGCGGTAGGTTCAGTAAAGGGCATCAACCCGCCGGATGGCGGGTTGCACGGCCTCTAACAGCTACGAAACCTTCTGAAAATCTGACAATAAAGCCGGACGTTGTGCAACCCGTCATCCGGCGGGTTGATGCGTTTGTGACGCTTCTTCCGTGAAGTATTCTACACCCTATGCGACCGCCACATTGACCTCTATTTCAAATTGCCGCAACAACGCTATGGTGAGTTGCTAAGCCGCGACCCGAACATGTTTCAGCTATATTCTCACTCAAAGACATCGCCTCGTTGCTGAACGTAACGCCGACACACCTCAGTCGGCTCCGCAAAAAATAATTGTCCTAAACGCAGTTCTCAACATTTGTTGAGAGTAAAACAATTTATTCTGTCTAACTTTACCAAAATATCGAATAATATGTGGCAAAGATTATTCCTTACTATTCTCTGTCTTGCGGCTTTTGATTCTGCTATGGCGCAAGCAGTGATTTCGGGAGTTGTCAAGACTGCCGAGGGTAATAGTGTGGACTTTGTCAGTGTGATTGCATCTCCTGCCAATTCTCCTAAAACGATATTGGCATCTGCTTTTACCAGTGAAAACGGCATGTTCCAAATGTCGGTTAAAACCGATTGTGACAGCCTTATTCTCAAAGCGTCGAGTGTCGAGATTGCACCGATGCAGATTTTAGTTCCGAACCGTTCCGGCGAGTATGACATTATTGTGGAAAATCGCGCCGTCGAATTGAAAGAAGTTGTCGTAAGGTCAAAGAAAATCTATTCACAAGGCGACACAATCAACTATAATGTCGGCTCATTCCTTTCGCAGACAGACCAGTCGATTGCCGACGTATTGAAAAAGATGCCGGGCATATCGGTGTCGGATGCCGGACAAATCTCATATCAGGGCAAGCCGATTAAAAACCTGTATATCGAGGGGCTTGACCTTATGAAGGGACATTACGGTATTGCCACAAACAACATCGACCCCAACAACATCGCTACCGTGCAGGTATTGGAGAACCATCAGGCCATCAAGGCACTTAAAGGGCTGCGCCCGGAGGAACAGGCATCAATCAACCTACGGCTAAAAGAGGGTGTCAAGGGTGTGTTCAATCTCATAGCCACACTCGGAGGCGGCTATGGCGATGAAGGGTTGTGGAACAACTCAGCTATCGCCACATATTTCCGACGTAACAGCCAGTTCCTCGCTACTTACAAGGATAACAACACTGGCGAAGATCTGTCGCAGGAACTTTATTCCTTTGACAACGATTATTCGCGCACAAGCAATATCTCGTCGATCTCCATGCCGTCAGCTCCCGGCATTGACAAACGGTTCTATTACTTCAATCGCTCCCACAATGCCACGTTCAACAACGTATATCGTGTAGGTAAGGCGGGAGAGTTCGGTATAAACGCCGCTTATCTTAACGACCGCGACACCCGTAGCAGTAGTTCGTCAACCACAAATTTTCTTCCTGACGGCAGTCAGAACATCGTGGACGAGGTCATGCAAGGCACTGCCCGTTTGCAGAAGGCATACGGTGACCTTACATATCTGAACAACGGAGATGAAAATTATCTGAAAGAACAAATGAAATTCGACTGGAGCACGACTGACGCTGACAGCCGTATTCTTGCCGGAGGTGATAACATAGCGCAGATCGGAAAAACGGACACATACCGACTGCTCAACAAATTCCACATGACGCACCGTAATTCGGAGGACCGAGGATTTGAGATTTCGTCACTCGTCAACATGGAAAAACGACCACACAGCCTATACGTCTCCCCGAATCTTTTCCCGGATATGATAACGGGCGATATGCTATATCAGCACGTTGATTTCCGAAATATATCCACCGAAAACAGCGCGGGATTATTGTCGGCTCTTAAAGTCGGAAACTTCACTCTGCACCCGTCGGCAATCGTCAACTATCATCACAACGCGCTCGAAAGCAACCTTGACGTGATGCGTAATGATCTCACGCTTGATTATCTTGATGCAGGTCTCGGAGCCGAAATAATGTTCATGACACGAAAGTTCCATGCTTCGCTCTATGCGCCGATGAAATACAGATTATTCAGGCTTGACAATAAACTTGACGGTATCATCACCGACAAAAGCCGCTTTCGGGTGGAGCCGTCATTAAACCTGACGTATAAAGTCAACAGCAGTCATAATCTTAATGCTTCCGCCGCACTGAATTATATGACTCCCTCTCACATACTCCTATTATGACAGCCCTCTGCTTGTTCAGGATGCAGTGGTGCGCTACACGGGGAACAGTCTGGGAGTCAAGCCGACATAAGCCTGACACCGTTAAAATGGCTTTCGATGTCGTATCAAGGCAATTATTCGCAGTCCGCGACCCAACAGAAAGGGCATGAACGGTTTCCGTGGCTACGCACAGTAACCAACAAGGGTACTCTCGACTTTACAATTCCCGGAGGTGTTACACTGACAGCTTCGCTTTACCATTATTACAACAACTTCAATGACGGCGACCGTTCATTCCTCCTTCTCAATGCAGAGGCGAAATACACCATAAAGCGTTTCAGCTTTACGCTGTCATGCGACAATCTGCTCAACCGCAAATCGTATGTATATTCCAGTCTGTCAGCCCTCACAGAATCAAAAACAATCTACAACATACGTCCACGCAGTGTGTTACTCAAAATCCGATTCAGGATATTCTAAAAACAAATGATAATGAAACAGTTGATTTCTCTCATTCTAATATTGATGACAGGTATCATGGCGAATGCCCAAATTGGCATATACTCCATGAGCCAGGACAGGACCACACCTGTTGACACAGCGCGTTATAAAGTGACCTATGCGCTGAATTACACTTGCCATCCTGATGTACAAAACCGATTCGATGACGTTCGGACGGTATTGATAGCTCACCGTTGCGTCAAGGATTTCAGCGATGTAATCTGCCATTTTGACTCTCTGATGACTGCGGATATGCGCCGCGGCAAGGATACATACCGAAACCCTAACGGCTCCCCTTGGCCTTATGAGATTCTTGTATCGCCCAAAGAAAAAACGGCCAGCATCAAATATCGTCTTCCAATCGGAAGTGGAGTGCTGAAATATTCTGACACTATTCCCTCTATTGAATGGAGGTTCATTCCTGACACTACCCGTAACGTGATTGGATATGAATGTCAATTGGCAGAATGTGACTTTGGAGGACGTCACTACTCGGCATGGTTTACAACGGAACTGCCTTTACCTTATGGCCCTTATAAATTCGGAGGATTACCGGGACTAATCCTTCAGATGCAGGATAGCGAGGGACAGTTTGTCTGGACTGCCAAAGGGTTTGAGCACTGCAATTCACCCATCAATGTCTATGAGTATGTTGACGAGAAACAATGCACTCCTGATGAGGCAGATAAGACGATATCACGAATTTACAAAGCTCCGAATGCATTTATGTTGTCGGCTATAGGAGGCGGTAAAGGTCGTATGTTTATTGTCGGGAAAGACGGTAAGACACGAGATGCGTCTGAAATTGAAGATACTCCGATACCCTATAAGCCCCTCGAAATAAAATGAAGGTATTTCTGATAATGGTTCTCACCCTTTTTATATCGGGGTGTGCCAACGCACAATCAACTTCTACTCCGGTAAAACTTGATGTTGTAGGTGAAACATTGCCGGCAATTAGACATATCAATGATATGAAGATGTCGGGGGATACACTGTTCTTTGTCTATGAAGGCGAGGACGGTTACGGTCAGCGTTTGCTCCGCCGTGCTGTTGTTGATACTAAAAGTCATACACTGAGAGTAAGCACTGATATGGGGAAGAAAGATGACGGCTACTTCGTATCTTATATGCCGTATCCATTCATCGCAGACAATGGCTCAGTCTGTGTGATCAGCCAGGATGATTGCGAACTATATACCTTAGAAAATGACACAACATTCATTAGAACAAAACATTATCTGATGAGTAGTGACAGCAAGGTACCTTTTCCCCTTTCTCAATTTGTTCAGGATGTTTTTATGACAGGCCAGGATAAATATATTTTCATTGGTCGCGAACCAAATGGAGGACGTCAATACGCTATGAAAGCAGATTTGACTACCGCAAAAATCGACACTATTCGTCAAATAAACATTTCGCCGGAACTCCAGACATGGATGCCTAACACCGGGGAAATGGTGTATTCAGGCAAACACAACAGGCTCGCTTTTGCCTATAAACTTCATCCGATTATTGAGATATTCGACACAGACGACAAGACAATCAAATCGATAAAAATTGGAGAAAACACCTTTGATCCAAAGACGCTTGAAGAAGCCGACTTCGAGGCTATGAATAGTCTGCACACAGTGGATTTAACATATACCTCAGATTACATCTATGCTTTACATTGGAGCTATGGGTATTCCGATGCCGACAAATACGCTCCGACCATCTATAAGATAGACTGGAACGGCAAAGTGATTGACAGGTATTTCAACATACCATATCCACTTTATCGCATCGCAGCTAAAGATGATTCAACCCTTATAGGCTGGAACGGAAAAGACTTTATGGTTCTGTATTTGTAAACTATTGTTGTCCGATAAAACGGGAACAACCCGCCATCCGGCGGGTTGCACTACTTTGCTGATAATATGAAATTTATGTTCCTTCTGACCTTATGTCGTTCTGTTTCTCTCCATCAGAGCTAACCGCTTATTCTTTCCAGCTGGGCGTCTCGGCGTCGTACAGCATATGCTGGTAAAAGCCGTTTTCGCCCTGACCGATGTCCGCCGTGGCGTCGTTGTTGTGCCACTGCTTGCGTTCACCTCTTATCCACGCCGAGAAGCTGGTGTAGGCGTTTGCTATATTGACGCGTTCAAGACACCATCGCCAGCTGTAGTGGCACATGAGCATCTGCGGGGCTATGCTCTTGTTGTCGTTGATGGGAGCGTCCACGCGATAGACACCGTCGCCCAGCGAGCCGCTGAATGGCTTGAAGGCATGCTGGGTCTCGGCCAGGCGGCGATGAAGCCGGTCGCCTACATATTCGTCCTCCAGCGGAGTTGGATCAAACTCCAGATTCAGCAGCTCGTGGTAGAGCTTGTCCTCCTTGTCTACGAGCACCCAGAATCCGCGCATCGTCTGGTTGTTGTCGCCCAGGTCCTGCGGCGGTGTAAGCGGGTCGAACGCAGGTGTGCCTTCCTTGGCAACGGGTATGCAGAAACTTACGGCGCGGCCGCGGTGGCCGTCGTCCTGGCCCGTGTTGAGCATCTTGCTCCAGTCCGGTTCGCCGAGCCATGAGTGCAGCTCCGTGCCTATGACATATGTTCCCTTGGTGAAATTGGCGTTCAGAGCCGAAATCGGCTCGTCGTCGGTCGGTATCCGGCTGACTTCGCCCTCGTACATCAGGTATATCGGCATCGTGCCTCCCGCAGCCCTCGGCTCCACTATGATGCGGCGTCCTATGATGTCCGGCGTCGGGTAGCGCGCGTTCACGTTGGCATAGGCGCGCGTGAGGTCGGTGGTGATGTCGTAGACGTTCACAACAAGGTCGTTGAAGTCCCAGTCGTCGGTCGCTCCCAGGTCCTCCGCCGCGAGATACCAGGGATACAGCCCGAATGTTTCGCCACTCTGCTGCAGGGGTTTCGATACCACTCCGCCATTGCCCAGCGAAATCAGGAAAATGGCGTCCGAGCAGTCGGTCAGACTGTTGTCCGTGCCGTCGGGCTGCGAGCCGAAGCCGAGGGTATACAGCCTGGTGTCGCCGCTTCTGGTCTGGGTTCCGTCGAGATACAGAGGACCGTAGGTTGCGACAGTCGATGAGTTCAGAGCCGCGCCCGTATAGGCGAATCCGCAGTTCTTGAGCGCCACATCCCAGAAGTCGTTTCTCCAGCTGTCGGCATTGTGGGCTACATTTTGGAAAGATATGTGTGCGCAGTTGCGCCCTTTGCCTTCGGTGACACCGTCCTGAAGGCCGGACTTGAGGTAGAATCCTATACAGTAAGGATATTGGGTGCGGTCAGGATTCTTGTTGAAGGATACCGACGTACCTTTCATGCGCACAGCCTGTGAGCCGTTGTTCTCGAGGATGGTGTAGTCATACGAGCAGTTGCCGGTCGATACGGTCCAGCTGTCGAAGTCCGACGCGAGCACGACGCCGTTCTTGATGTCGAATCCTTCCAGGTCGTGCATCTCGATGTGTGTGGGGTCATTCTCGTTGTAAAAGTATACACCGAGCAGGTAGTCCGATTCGCCGTATCTGTTCTCACGCCAGTACAGAGGGTAGACTCTTATCCATGGGTTTGATGCCGTATTATCGAAGCTGAAGAAGCTGCTGTTGTATATTTTGCCTCCGTTATAGGCAAAATTGCTCTTTTGGTTTATCTTGAAAGCATCGTCGTTGGGATAGCCGTTCATGTAGTCGCGGTAGACGAACTGGCCCATCTGATAGACGGTTTTACCTTTTGTCGGTTCGTGCGTGACCTGGAAGCCGTCAAGGCTTGTTATGGGCGAGTAGTCTATGTCGGCGATGGCGCGGCCGCCACGGGTGAGGTCGAGTACGGAGCCGAGCGCAGTCTTGTATTCACTGTCTCCGGCCTGCACGATGACCTCGCGGACGCTTTTCGGAATATTAATTACTATGGGCTGCGTGCCGTTCACGCTGCCAAGCGATGCGAATATGAAGCGTTGGCCTCCTATCTCGGCGAAAACGTTTACCGCCGTGGGTCGGTCGGTCTTTACGGTGACTGCGCCCGAACGCGCCTCGCTCCAGGATTCGGCTTTGAATACTCCGAATTCCTTGACGAAATCGCGTGTGTATTGTTCTTCGGGGCTTATCGGCGGCACTTCGTCAGTGCAACCGGAGAATGCGAACAGGCAAGATAAGATTACGGGTAGGCTTGCGTAGTGAATGCGCATGTTGCTTGCGTTTTGATGGTAAATTATGGCTTTTAGGTGCGATAATGCGCTCAAAGGTAGCTATAATTTACCCCCCCGAAATATTTAACGTATATTAACGTTTACGCGGGCATGCCGGTCAGGTCGGCGGTGATGAGGCGGGCGGCCTCGGTGGCGGCGTCGCGGGTGCCGAGGATGGTGCGCATGGAGGCGTAGGCGTCGAGCTGCGCGGCGCGCTCGGGAGTGTCGCGCAGCAGGGGCGCGAGGCGCTCGGCCACGAGGTCGGGCGTGCAGTTGTGCAGCAGCATCTCGGGCACTATCTCGCGGCCGGAGATAATGTTTGGCAGCGACACGTAGTCGACCTTGAGAATGCGCTTCATGATGTCGTAGGTGAGCTTGCTGCCGTTGCTGCGGTAGCACACCACCTGGGGCAGCCCCGCGAGGGCGGCTTCGAGCGTGGCCGTGCCGCTGGTGACGAGCGCCGCGCGCGCGTGGCGCAGCAGCGGGAATGTGGCGTCGCGCAGCAGGGGCAGGTCGGTGAGGCCGCGGTAGAAGTCGTCGTCGAGACCGGGCGCGCATGCCACCACCGGCCGGTACTGGGCGAAGCGCCTCGCTGCCTGAAGCATCACGGGCAGGTTGGCGCGCACCTCGCCGCGGCGGCTGCCTGGGAGCAGGGCTATCAGGGGACGGTCGCGCAGCGCGTGCTCGCGCAGAAACTCGTCGCGCGGCGGCGCGGCGGCAAGGGCGGCGTCCACCTCGGCCACGCTGGGGTTGCCCACATAGTCGGCGCTGAAGCCGTGGGAGGCGTACCAGGCCGGCTCGAAAGGGAAGATGGCGAGCACACGCCGCACGTAGCGGCGTATGGCCTTGACGCGCCATGCTTTCCACGCCCAGAGCTTCGGGCTGATGAAGTAGAACACGGGTATGTCGGCCTTGGCCGCGGTCTTCGCCACCTTGAGGTTGAAGCTCGGATAGTCCGTGGCGATGAATGCGTCGGGGCGTTCCCGGGTGAGCGCCCGGCGGGCGTCGCGCAGGTTGCCGAGCACTTTGGGCAGATGGCGCAGCACCTCGGAGAAGCCCATGAAGGCCATGTCGCGGTAGTGGATGAGGGGAGCGCAGCCGGCCTCGGCGGCCATGAGGTCGCCGCCCAGGAAGGTGAACCGTGCCTCGGGGTCGCTCCGGCGCAGCGCGCGCATCAGCTGGGCGGCGTGGAGGTCGCCGCTGGCTTCGCCGGCTATGATGAAGTAGTGCATATCACCTCTTATTTACGTTTTGCGCGAAAAAAATTCTGCATCAGCGCACGGCATTCGTCGGCAAGGACGCCGGTGACTACCGTGGCGCGCGGGTGGAAGGGCGGCCGGACGGTGTTGGCCGTGTAGCCTCCTTTGGGGTCGGGCGTGCCGATGACAATCCTTGCGAGGTGGCTCCAGCCGATGGCTCCGGCGCACATCAGGCACGGCTCCACCGTGACGTACAGCGTGCAGTCGTCGAGATACTTTCCGCCGAGGGTGGCCGCCGCGGCCGTGATGGCCTGTATCTCGGCGTGCGCGGTGACGTCGGCCAGGCTCTCCGTAAGATTGTGGCCGCGGCCGATCACGGCTCCGTCCGGGGCCGTGATGATGGCGCCTATCGGCACTTCGCCGAGGGCTGCCGCGCGCCGCGCCTCGACAAGTGCCAGACGCATATATTTCTCGTCGTCCGGTGTCATGGGGCGAAAATGAGGCCTTCGTCGGCGGCGAGAATCTCTCCGCCGAACTCCTCTGCGGCCTGAGCCACGAGGATGCTTTCGTCTTTTATCGTCTTGGAGTAGTGGCCCAGCACGAGGCGCGAGGCTCCGGCATCGCGGGCGACGAGGGCGGCGTCGCGCGCGGTGGAGTGGCCGCGTGGGGCTGCTTTGAAGGCCTGGGCGTCGTCGTAGGTGGCCTCGTGGTATAGGGTGCGCACGCCGCTGACGGCCTCGGCCACCTCGCGCCGGCGCATGGTGTCGGAGCAGTAGGCGTAGGAGGCCGCCGGCTCGGGGTCGCGCGTGAGCCACGCGTTCGGAATCACACGTCCGTCGGGCGTGGTGAAGTCGGCACCCTCGGCGATGGCGCGGCGCTGCACCAGCGGAACCCGGTGGAACTCAAGCATGTCGGCCCGCAGCGGGCGGCGCTGCTGCTTCTCGCGGAAGATGAATCCCGAGCATGCCACGCGGTGGTAGAGGGGGAAGGTCTCCACCACCAGCGAACGGTCCTCGTAGAGCGTGCGCCGTTCGCCGGGCGTGATGATGTCGTAGTGGAGGGTGTAGGTGGTCTCGCGGCACAGCACGGCCATGATCTGTTGCAGCAGTCGGGCTCCTTCGGGGTGAATGTGGACGGTGAGGTCGCCGGTCTTCTCGTGCAGGGCCATTGTGGAGAGCAGGCCCGGCAGCCCGAGGAAGTGGTCGCCGTGCATGTGGGAGATGAAGATGTGGCCCAGGCGCGAGAATTTCAGTCCCTGATGGCGGAACTCGAGCTGAGCGCCCTCGCCGCAGTCGATCATGAACAGTTTGCCGTGCGCGTCCACCACCTGACAGCTCGGCGTGTGGCGCGCGGTGGGCGTGGCTGAGCCGCATCCCAGGATGTGGACCCTGAAGTCGGACATCAGGCCGTCTTGAAGCGGAAGATGATGAACTGCGTGTAGAGCTCGCCCGGACCGAGAATCTGGCTGGGGAACGCCGGTTTGTTCGGAGCGTCGGGCATGCCCTGGCACTCGATGGCTACACCGTCGTTGTCCTCGTAGGGGCGTCCTTCCTTGTTGACGGGCGACGAACCGGTGAACCAGTTGCCGGTGTAGACCTGCACGGCGGGCTGCGTGGTGTCAACCTCCAGGATGCGTCCGCTGTGGGGCGCGGTGAGGACGGCTGCACGCGTCAGGTGATGCTTCTGCCAGTCGTTGAGCACCCAGCAGTGGTCGTAGCCCTTGCCTATCTTCAGCGCCTCGTAGTCCTGACGTATGTCGCGGCCTATCTCCTTGGCCTCGCGGAAGTCCATGGGGGTATCGGCCACCGGGGCTATCTCGCCTGTGGGAATCTGCGTGGGGTCGGTGGGGAGCCATCGGTCGGCGTTGAGCTGGAGCTTATGCTCAAGCACGCTGCCGGAGTTGTGACCTTCGAGGTTGAAATATGCGTGGTTGGTGAGGTTGATGACGGTCTTGGCGTCGGTGGTGGCGCTGAACTCGATGGCGAGTTCGTTACGGTCGTTCCAGCGGTAGGTGACGGCGGCCTCTACCTTGCCGGGGAAGCCTTCCTCGCCGTCGGCCGAGGTGTAGTCGAAGCGTATGCCGTCGCCTACGAAGCGTCCGTTCCAGATGCGGTTCTGGAATCCGTTGCCGCCGTGGCAGCAGTTGGGCCCGTTGTTGATGGGCAGCTGGTACTCCTTGCCGCCTAAGGCGAAGCGTCCGAGGGCAATTCGGTTGGCGTAGCGTCCGGGAGTCTTGCCGGCGCAGGGGCCGTCGTTATTGTAGTCGGCGGGGTCGCGGTAGCCCAGCACCACGTCGTCGAGGTGTCCGTCCTTGTCGGGTACGTTGACGGCCACGATGCCTGCTCCGAGAGTGGAGAGGACGACGGAAGCGCCTGATGCGTTAGTGAGGGTGTATAGGGTGATGTCTCCGCAGTGTCGGGTGTCTACTTTCATGATGTCAGGATGTATAAGTTAAGTAATGCAAAGTTAATCAATATAAATGAAATGACAAAATGCGCTGCGCGCTGCGCGCAGTGAGGAGTGAGGAGTGAGGAGTGAGGAGTTTGGCCCGGCGCGTGGAGTGTGTGCGCGGCGGTGCGCCGCGCAGTGTGGCGGGCATTGCCCGGAGTGAGGAGTTATGAGTGTGGAGTTATGAGTTGTGGCCACGTGGATGACGCAGCTTAGTGGGCAACGGTTGTTGAGGAACAGGGCGTAGCGGAGGAGCAGGCGGCTGATGGCGGCGTGCTCGGCGGCTGATACTGTGAGGACGATGCTGACGCGGCCGGTGCGGCGGCGACGGCGTTCGAGGAGGCCGATGACAGAGGATTCCCTCGGCGTGAGGGGCCTGCGGTACCAGCGGCGGAAGGGGTATGTGCTTGAGTGTTTCATGACGCTGCAAAGTTACAACACGAAATACCCCTTTGAATGTAGTTTTTGTACTAATGGCAAATTTTTTTTTTGCTCAACGGGTGTTATGGATACAAAACGCACATACAACTATAATATACACAGCACATTGCAACCCGATAAAATGAAAACTGCCAGCCACACGGAGGGTTGCAACGCGCCTAATGGTCTTATTTGAACCGCATTGCACCAGGGTGCATCCCTATATTGATTGTCAATGTTTTAAGGTCTATGTCTCCACTGAACAGTTACGAATGAATTGCAAATATTCAAAATGTAGCGAAACTTCGATAAACCAGGTAAATTTCAGATGCCAAACTACGATAAACGAAGTTATAGGGGGATGTGGATGGCAAAAAAGCAGGCGCAAGCGGGGAGCTTGCGCCTGTGCGGTATGATATGATTTTAGCCGATGGTGATATTATTTCTTTTCGGCGGGTTTTTCGATGCCTTCTTTTGTGGCACGTTCTTCCATGCGCTGGATGCGGAGGTCGAGGTCGGGGTGGGAGGAGAAGAGCTGGTTCATCTTGCTCGTTTTCTTGCCTGCGGTGCCGTTTTTCTCGGCCTGCTGGTCCTGGAGCGACTTGAGGCGCTTGAAGCTCAGTGCCATAGCCCAGGGGTTCTTGCCGTGGCTCTTGAGGAACTCATAGCCATAGTCGTCGGCGGCTTTTTCCTGCTTCTGCGAGTAGGTGGCGGAGGAGAGGGCTTCGCCGAGGCTGCCGAGCTGGGAGTCGGTGAGCGCGGCGGCGACATTGCCGGTGGATGCTACGGCGTCTTTCAGCGCGCCGGTGAGGAGCGACTGCTTGAATGCTTTCTTGCTGTCCTTGTGGGCTACGTGGCCGATTTCGTGGCCGATGACGCCGAGGAGTTCGTCATCGCTCATGATGTCCATGAGGGAGGAGAACACGCGAACGCTGCCGTCGGGGCAGGCGAATGCGTTGACGTCGATGACGTCGTAGACCTTGAAGTTCAGGGGTATACCCTCAACGGATGTGAGGCCTTCGGTGAGGCGGCGGAGGCGTTTGGTGTAGTCGTTGTTCTCGTCGGTGACGGGGTTGTTCTTGTCCATCCAGTCAATGTATTCCTTGACGTAGGCGGCCATCTGTTCGTCGGTGATGGTGAAGGCCTGTACGGCTTTGCCGGCGCTTTTCAGCAGTCGGGCTTTGTTGAACTGGGAGTAGGCGGGTGCGGCTACGGCAAGCAGCAGAGCGAGGATGGCAAGGCGGAAGATGCGGATGCTCATTTTTTTATAGTTTATAGTTTATAGGTAAGAGGGGTGCGGGTGTGCCCGCAATTTTTATTGGTGCAAAATTACAAAAAATATGGGAATTATTATAGGGGAGAGTGCAAAATCTGGGATTATTGCCAAAATTGACTAAAATAATTTGGGGATTGTTGGCTATTATCGGCTTATATATTTGGGGATTGTTGCCAAAACTGCTATCTTTGCACTCGAATTACACTCCGAGATTATGATATTCAAGCGTAAACTATACACAGAGATGCTTCAATGGAAGCGTGATAGCAATGGGTCGTCGGCTCTTCTAATTAAGGGGGCAAGGCGCGTCGGCAAATCAACTCTTGCCAAGGAGTTTGCCAAGCATGAGTATGATAGCTTCATTGCCATAGATTTCGCCAAATGCAGTAAAGAGCTCAGGGATTTGTTTGATGACATTTCTGATCTTGACTATATCTTCATGCGTCTTCAGATGATGTATAAGGTAACGCTTAAGCCCCGCGCGTCTGTAATTATATTTGATGAAGTTCAAAAATGTCCTAACGCTCGTCAGGCCATTAAGTATCTTGTTGAAGACGGGAGATATGACTATATAGAAACAGGTTCATTGCTATCAATCAAACAGAATGTGAAAGGCATCATCATACCGAGTGAGGAGGATGAACTTATATTGAACCCACTTGATTATGAGGAATTCAAATGGGCACTCGGTGACGAAGTCTCAATCTCCATGTTGCGTCAATTTTTTGAGAAACGCAAGAGCATGGGCGACGAAGCAAACAGGAATCTTATGAGAGATTTCCGTCTATATATGCTTGTGGGCGGTATGCCTCAGGCGGTAAAAACATATCTTGAAACTAAAAATATGGGGAGGGTCGATCAGGCAAAAAGACGCATTATCCGGCTATATGAAAAGGATTTTATGAAAATTGACCCTTCCGGTATGGCATCCAAGCTGTTTATGGCTATTCCGTCGGAATTGACACGAAACGCCTCCCGTTATACTGTCAATGCTCCGACTGATGGAGATGGAAGGCGCGACCGTTTGATGGGAATTATTTTTGATATGCAGGATTCTATGGTCGTCAATATGGCTTACCATGCCAATGATCCAAATGTTGGTATGGCTTTGCATAAGGACACCAATAGATATAAGATGTTTATGGCTGATACCGGTCTTTTTATTACTCTTGCATTTTGGGATAAGAAATTCACAGAGAACATCATTTATGAAAAATTACTCTCGGACAAACTTAGTGCCGACCTCGGATATGTATATGAGAATATAGTTGCCCAGATGCTGAAAGCCAATGGTCACGAACTATATTACTATACATGGCCTTCAGAAACGAGCAACCATCTTTATGAAGTTGATTTTCTTCTTTCAAACGGAACAAAGATAGATCCAATAGAAGTAAAGTCGTCCGGCTATAAGACCCATAAATCACTTGATCTATTCTGTGAGAAATTCTCCTCGCGTGTAAATAGGAGATACCTTATCTATACAAAAGATTTACGAAAGGAGGAAAGCATAACCTATCTTCCGGTGTATATGGCCCAGTTTCTTTAATGTTGATGAATTTTCAACTATATATGCGTCATCTTCGAGGACTTGATCTTGAGTTTATAGTTTATAGGGGATAGGTAAGAGGGGCGGCCGTCGTGTGAGGTTAAACTATCAGCTTGGTTTTGGTGTAGTTCTCGCGGAAGACTTTGGGAGAGCAGCCTTTTTTGCGCTTGAAGATGCGGTTGAAGTTGGAGATGTTGTTGAATCCACATTCGTAGCATACTTCGGCGATTGTCTTGGAGGTGTCGACAAGGGTGCGGGCTGCGTGGCCTATGCGCACATCTATTATATACTCCGAGAGGGTGCGCCCCGTGCGCAGCTTGAAGAAACGGCTGAAGGCAGTGGGCGTCATGCCGGCCAGGGAAGCCATGTCGTTGAGGTAGATGGATTTGGCGTAGTCGCGGTTGATGGTTTCCTGAACTTTGAGGATGCGGCGTGAGTCGCTGGGAGTGTGTGCGTTGGAAAAGGCCGTGGAAGAGAGCAGGTGGTATTCGGAGCTTATACTCAGATAGTAAAGCACTTCGAGCAGGCGCAGCATGCGGATGAAACCGGGTTGTGATTGTGTGAGTTCATCAAGCCGGTCGTAGATTTTCATGATGGCGGGCAGATGGAAGGCGATGCCCGTTTTGGCGTTGTTGAGCAGGGCGCGGAGGCTGCTCATCTGCGTCTTGCTGAGGAAAGAACCGTCGAGGAAGTCGGGCGCGAACTGTATGGTGATCTCGCGCATGTCGGTCATCTCGTGGTTGTGGTCTTCCCATCCGTGTTCGATTTCCGGCCCCACGAGGACGAGGTCGTAGTCGCCGAGCACTTCTATGCTGTCGCCGACGATGCGTTTGGCGCCATTGCAGTTAGTCACGAAGTTGAGCTCATACTCCTCGTGGCGGTGAATGGGATAGTCGAAGGTAATCTTGTGCCTGTCGACGAGATAGAAGCAGTCGCTGTCGTTGAGAGGCGTTATTTCGGTTATCGTATGGTTCATAAATAAAGCGTCAACAGATAAATAAATACAAATATTACACTTGTATGTGAAGATGATATTAGAATTGGTACGCCGCAAAGTTAGGGGATAAATTTGAAATAAACAAAAATTATGATACTTTTTTATCGAAAAGTTGACAAATAATGATGATTCTTGCGGCGTTGGCTCTTTGGCGGTATCTTTGCAAAAGAAATAAATAAACCGAATTCTGAATACTGAATAACACTTTTATGACCTTTACACCCCGACGCATTGTCCTTGCCGTCGCCGTTCTGCTGCCCTGGACTGCAATGTGGGCGCGCCCCGTGCATGTGCCCACCGCCACCACCTCGCTTGTAGTAGACGCCACCGAAGGCCAGCCTCTGAAATTCCTGTATTACGGCGAGAGGCTGAGCGACGCCGATGTGGCCGCCCTTGAGGCCAGCGGCACGGCGCGGCACGACGCCTATCCCGTGTACGGCATGACGAGCCACCGCGAGACGGCCATGAGCGTGACGCATCCCGACGGCAACATGACTCTGGATATGGCCGTGACCGGCGTGAGCGAGAGCGACGGCGCCGACGGTTCGCACACCGTGACCGTCAGCATGGCCGACAAGCACTATCCCTTCGGCATCGACATCAACTACCGCACGTATCCCGACGCCGAGGTGGTGGAGACCTGGGCCGAGGCCGTGAACCGCGGCAAAGGCACCGTGCAGCTGCGCGAGTTCGCTTCCGGCTATCTGCCGATACGGCGCGATAACGTGTACCTGAGCAGCCTCTACGGCACCTGGGCCAACGAGGGGCGCCTGCAGGAGCAGCCTCTGCCGCAGGGCATGATGGTGATAAAGAACAAGGACGGCGCGCGCAACAGCCACACCGCCCACGCCGAGGTGATGTTCAGCCTCGACGGCAAGCCTCAGGAGCAGACGGGCCGCACCATAGGCGCGGCACTCTGCTACAGCGGCAACTACCGCCTGCGCATCGATTCCGGCGACAGCGACTACCACGAGTTCTTCGCCGGTATAAACGAGGATAACTCGTCCTATAATCTGAAAAAGGGCGAGCGCTTCGCCACCCCGCTGCTGGCGCTGACCTACAGCAGCGAGGGCAAGGGCGGCGTGAGCCGCAACTTCCACCGCTGGGGCCGCAAGCACCGTCTGGCACACGGCGAGGACCTGCGCAAGATACTGCTCAACTCCTGGGAGGGCGTGTACTTCGACATCAACGAGGAGGGCATGGCCCAGATGATGCACGACATCGCCGACATGGGCGGCGAGCTGTTCGTGATGGACGACGGCTGGTTCGGCGTGAAGTATCCGCGCAACACCGACAACGCCGCGCTGGGCGACTGGACCGTGGACACGCGCAAGCTGCCGCACGGCATCGCCGGCCTCTGCGCCACTGCCAAGGACAACGGCATACGCTTCGGCATCTGGATTGAGCCGGAGATGACAAACAGCACGAGCGAGCTCTACGAGACGCACCCCGAGTACATCATCAAGCCCACGAACCGCGAGCCCGTGCAGGGCCGCGGCGGCACACAGCTGGTGCTGGACATGGGTAACCCGAAGGTGCAGGACCTGGTGTTCAACATCGTGGACACGCTGATGACGAAATATCCCGAGATAGATTATATAAAGTGGGACTCCAACGCGCCGGTGATGAATCACGGCTCGCAGTACCTGACGGCCGACGAGCAGTCGCATCTGCTCATAGAGTACCACCGCGGCTTCGCCAAGGCACTTGACCGTATCCGCGCCAAGTATCCCGACGTCACCATCCAGGCCTGCGCCAGCGGCGGCGGCCGTGCCAACTGGGGCGTGCTTCCCTGGTTCGACGAGTTCTGGGTGAGCGACAATACCGACGCCGAGCAGCGCATATTCATGCAGTGGGGCACGAGCCACTTCTTCCCCGCCGTGGCTATGGCGTCGCACATCAGCAACGCGCCCAACCATCAGACATTCCGCACCATACCGCTGAAATACCGCACCGACGTGGCTATGAGCGGCCGCCTGGGCATGGAGATTCAGCCCAAGATAATGAGCGACGAGGAGAAAGAGCAGACCCGCAAGGCCATAGCCGAGTACAAGACCGTGCGCCCCGTGGTGCAGCAGGGCGACCTCTACCGCCTGCTCTCGCCCTACGACGGTCGCGGCGCCGCGTCGCTGATGTACGTCAGCCCGGCCAAGGACGAGGCTGTGTACTTCTGGTGGCGAATCAACAGCGACGTGAATCCGCAGCTGCCGCGCGTGCCGATGGCCGGCCTCGACCCCGACGCAACCTATACCGTGCACGAGCTCAACCGCATCGACCTCCGGCCTCTCCCCTTCGAGGGCAAGAGCTTCAGCGGCCGCTTCCTGATGTCGCACGGCCTGGAGATGCCCGAGTCGCACAACGTGGAATATCATAAAAAGAACGATTACAGCAGCCGCGTGCTGCAACTTAAGAAGCAATGAGCAAAAAAGAACTTGAGGGAGTGATACGTTTCGCTCCGTACTATAAGCCCGTGATATGGGGCGGCAAGGCCATAGGACGCCTGAAGGGCGTGCCGATGGTCGTGGATAATATCGGCGAAAGCTGGGAAATATCGGGCGTGCCCGGCCACGAGAGCGTCGTGGCCGAGGGTCCGCTGAAAGGCCTGAACATCGCCGAACTGATGGAACGCTACGGCGCTGACTTCGTGGGGCGCATTCCCGCCGAGCGCTTCGGCTCCACTTTTCCGCTGCTGATAAAGCTCATCGACGCGCAGCGCGACCTCTCCGTGCAGGTGCATCCCGACGACCGCCTGGCCGCCGCGCGCCACAACTCGCCGGGCAAGACCGAGATGTGGTACGTGGTGGACGCTCTGCCCGGAAGCCACATCTACAGCGGATTGAGCGCGCCGCTGACGCGCGAGGAGTATCCGGCGTGCGCGGCCGACGGTTCCATCATGCAGCGCATAGGCGCACATGAGGCAGCCCCGGGCCAGTTCTACTTCATTCCGGCGGGTACGCTGCACGCCATCGGCGCCGGCACGCTGATAGCCGAGGTGCAGCAGACGAGCGACATCACTTACCGCGTGTATGACTACGGGCGCCTTGACACCGACGGAAAGCCGCGCCAGCTGCATACCGAGCTGGCGGCTGACGCAATAGACTATCGCTTCCCGAATCCCGTGCATCCCACGGCCGAGACTTTCGCCGAGAGCAAGGAGGGCGCGGTGAGCTGCCGCTATTTCAACGTGGACTATGTGGCCGGTGGCAGTCGTGATGCCATGCATCTGGGGGGCAATCCGGACTCGTTCACCATCATCATGGCCTTGGGCGGCGATGTGCGCATACAGCCTGCCTACGGTGAGGCTGTGACGCTGCGCCGCGGCGAGACGGCGATGCTGGCTGCTGCGGCACCGGTGCATCGCTTTTGGGCCGACGGGCCGGCGCTTGTTATCACGGTGAAGTGAATTTAAAGTATTAAGTATTAGGTATTAAGTATTAAGTATTAAGTATTAAGTTTATAGCGAACCCGTTTTGTGGGGCCGATGCACCGGGGTGCATCCCTGCATTGTCCGGTGTACATTTAAGATATAACAATAAAATATAATGAAAAACACAATTCTCTCCGTTATTGCGGTGTTTGCGCTGAGTCTGTCGGCTGCGGCGCAGAGCCCTGTGGAGCGCCACGGCCAGCTGCGCGTCGAGGGCACACAGCTCGTCGACAGCAAGGGCGCACCCGTGCAGTTGCGCGGTGTCAGCATGGGCTGGCACAACATGTGGCCGCGTTTCTACAACCAGGGCACCGTCGACCGCCTCACGGGCGACTGGGGCGCCGATCTCGTGCGCTGCTCGGTGGGCGTGGCCCATCTGGACAGCGGCTTCGACTGCGACAGCGTGGCGGCCTACGCCGTGGTGGACAGCATCGTGCAGGGAGCCGTGCGCAACGGCGCATACGTGCTCGTTGACTTCCACAGCCATCCCAACAAGCTTGCCGACGCCAAGCGCTTCTTCACGCACGTGGCCGGCAAGTACGGCCATCTGCCCAACATCATGTATGAAATCTGGAACGAGCCCACGGAGGTGCCCTGGAGCGAGTGCAAGGCATACGCAGAGGAGCTTATCCCCGTGATACGCGCGCTCGACCCCGACGGTATCGTGGTGGTGCCGACGCCGCGCTGGGACCAGGAGGTGGACAAGGCCGCCGACGACCCCATCGCGGGTGTGCCGGGCCTGCTCTATTCGCTCCACTATTATGCGGCCACGCACACCGGCTGGCTGCGCGACAAGGCGCAGTACGCCCTCGACAAGGGTCTGCCGCTGATTATGAGCGAGTGTGCCTCGATGCTGCACACCGGCGACGGCGTGGTCGATACCAAGGAGTGGGACGAATGGATGCGCTTCGCCGACGAGAAAGGCATAAGCTGGGCGGCGTGGAGTATCAGCGACAAGGACGAGACGTGCTCGATGCTGCGTCCTTCGGCCGCAAGCGACGGCCGCGAGTGGCGCGACAGCGACCTGAAGCCCTGGGCCGTGCTTGTGAAACATTATCTGCGCCGTAACCGATGAGACGGGCGGTGCTTGCAGCGGCCCTCCTGGCCGCCGGCCTCTCGGCGGAGGCCGCGATTGAGCTGCCGGAAATCATAGGCGACAACATGGTGCTCCAGCAGCGGAGCGATGCGCGCATCTGGGGCTGGGCCACGCCCGGCGCCACGGTTGAGGCCACGGCCTCGTGGGCTCCCGGAGCCAAGGCCGTCACGGCCACGGCCGGAGCCGACAGCCTGTGGGTGATGTCGCTGCCGGTGCCCGATGCAACCGCCGAGCCGCAGACGCTGCGGCTGCGCGGCGACGGCTCGGACGTAACACTGAACAACGTGCTGCTGGGCGAGGTGTGGTTCGCCTCCGGTCAGAGCAATATGGAGATGCCGCTGCGCGGCTTCTTCGTGCAGCCCGTGGAGGGCGGCGGCCGCGCCATAGCCTACTCAGGGATGCATCCGCAGGTACGCGTGGCTACTGTACCCAAGCTCGGCAGCTACGAGAAGCAGAAGCGCGCACCCGGCCGCTGGAAAGAGAGCAAGCCCGCCAACGCCGGTGAGTTCAGCGCGCTGGCCTATTTCTTCGCGTGCTCGCTGAACGACATCCTCGGCGTGCCCGTGGGCATCATCAGCTGCTCCTACGGCGGCTCGCGCCTCGAGAGCTGGCTGCCCGAGGAGATTCTTGACGGAATGGAGGGCGAGGACGTGGCCGGCGAGCGCGACGGCACAAAGAAGGTGGACGACTGGCACCGGGCGGCCGTGCGCTACAACGCCATGCTGCTGCCCGTGGCCGGATACACCGTGCGCGGATTTCTCTGGAATCAGGGCGAGAGCAACGTGGGCGACGACGCCGACCGCCTGTCCTCGCACATGGGCGCCATGGTGGACCACTGGCGCAAGCTGTGGGGCAACCCCGAGCTGCCGTTCTACTTCGTGGAGCTGCCGCCGTGGGACTACGGCGACCCCGACGGCGACTGGGGCGCGGCCTACCGCGAGGCGCAGCATGTGGCGGCGTCGCGTGTGCCGGGCGCAGGCATCGTATGTACCTCCGACCTGATGTACCCGCATGAGGTGAAGGACGTGCACGCCAGCCGCAAGCGCGAGATAGGCGAGCGCATCTCGTGGCTCGCCGCGGCCGACGCCTACGGCATCGAGGGCATGCCCTACGTGTATCCGCGCTTCAAGGACATGACCGTGGAGGGCGACAAGGCCACCCTGCGCTTCGAGGGCGCCGATGACGGCTTCACGCCCAACCAGGAGCTGGAGGGCTTCGAGGCCTGCGGCGCCGACGGTGTGTGGCATCCTGCCAAAGCCTACGAGGGACTGAACTCCCGCGACATACACATCACCTGCCCCGAGGCGGGCGACATCAAGGAGGTGCGTTACTGCTTCCGCAACTTCCGCATCGGCTCCGTGCACAACATGCTCGGCCTGCCGCTGGTGCCTTTCCGGAGCAGTGTTCCCACTCCCAAACCTTCGATAGAAAAATGAAGAAATTACTATATGCCGTGACGGCCGGAATCGGCGTCATGCTTGCGCCCGCCGGCTTCTCGGCCTGCAAGGGCGCGTCGGTGGCTGCGGCAGGCGCCGACAGCGCGCAGTTCGTGCGCGTGGAGAACGGAGAATTCCGCATCGGCGACAGCGTGTACCGCTTCGTCGGCACCAACTTCTGGTACGGCGCCATCCTCGCCTCGGAGGGCCGCGGCGGCGACCGTGCGCGCCTGGCCCGCGAGCTGGACCTGATGCAGCGCACGGGCATTGACAACGTGCGCGTGCTGGTGGGCGCCGACGGCGACGAGAACCAGCCCAATCACGTGATGCCCGTTCTGCAGACGGCCCCCGGCGTCTACAACGACACCATCCTGGACGGCCTCGACTACCTGATGGCCGAGCTTGAGAAGCGCGGCATGAAGGCCGTGCTCTTCCTCAACAACGCCTGGGAGTGGAGTGGCGGCTACGGCACCTATCTGGAGTGGGCGGGCGCCGGGCATCAGCCCAACCCGGCCATCGACGGCTATCCCGCCTACATGGAAGCGATGGCGGCTTTCTGCACCAACGACTCGGCCAAGGCTCTGGCGATAGACCACGCACGGCGCATGGCCTCGCGCACCAACCGCTACACCGGCCGCCCGTACGCCGAGAGTCCGGCCATCATGTCGTGGCAGGTTGCCAACGAGCCGCGCGCCTTCTCCGGCGACAGCGCCGTCAAGGCCGCGTTCGCCGACTACATCATAGCCACGGCACGCGCCATCAAGGCCGAGGACCCCAACCACATGGTGAGCACCGGCAGCGAAGGACTGCACGGCTGTGAGTACGACATGGCTCTGTGGCGCCGCATCCACGAGGCTCCCGAGATAGACTACGGCATCCTGCATCTGTGGCCTTACAACTGGAGCTGGATCGACTCGGCCACAGTGGCAAGCGGCGTTGACACCGCCTTCGCCAAGGCAGTGGCCTACATCACGCCGCACTACGAGGCCATGCGCGCCGCAGGCAAGCCGCTGGTGCTGGAGGAGTTCGGCTATCCCCGCGACAACATGGCTACGGCCCCCGGCAGCGCCACGACGGGCCGCGACGGCTTCTACAGCCGCATCTTCAACCTTATAGCCACCAGCGGCATGATAAACGGCTGCAATTTCTGGGGATGGGGCGGCTACGCCATGCCTCCGCACAAGACGTGGCAGCCCTGGGACCCCTACACGGGCGACCCCGCGCAGGAGCCGCAGGGACTGAACTCGGTGTTCGCCGCCGACTCGTCAACGCTCGCCATCATCCGCAGCAGTGTGGACGCAATAAAGAACGCACGTCATGAATAAGATTACAGTGCTGGCGGCGGCTCTCGCCGCGGCAGGTTCGCTGAGCGCGGCCGACCTGAAGGTGGAGGTAGTCAGGACCAATGACCTCTGGTGGAACGCGCCGGAGACTCCGGAGATGTATTATATGATTGCCGACAGCGCCGGCACCCGCGACCGGGCTGTCGTGCGGTTCTATGTGACGGCGGATACGATGCCCTCACGCGTGCTCATCGACAGTACCTGCACCGTGTCGCTCCCTGCTACGCTGGGCTTCCCGGTGGCCGTGAGCGCTCCGGGCTTTTACCGCTGCCACCTGGAGGCCGACGGGGCGACCGTCAACGAGACCGTGATAGGCTACGAGCCTACCAGCGTGGTGTCGCTGCCCGACGCACAGCCCGATTTCGACGCCTTCTGGCAGCGGGCCAAGGCCGAGCTGGCCGAGGTGCCGGCCGATTATACGCTGACGGAGCTGCCCGAGAAAAGCGGCAAGAGCCGCAAGCTGTACGAGTGCCGCTTCCGGTCGTGGGGCGGCGACACCATCACGGCGCGCATAGCCATGCCGTCGACGCCCGGTCCGCATGCGGCCATTATCTATTACAACGGCTACGGAGGCGGCCCCTGGGATCTCGATACCGACAGCCCGAGCGACCTGATAGAGATGCAGACCAGCGTGCGCGGTCAGTTCCTCTCGCAGGAGGGCAACAAGTACGGCGACTGGATACGCTGGCATCTCGACGACCCCGACACATATTATTATAAGGGCGCATTCATGGACGCGCTGCGTGCCATCGACGTGCTCGAGCAACTGCCCGAGGTAGACCGGTCGCGTATCTATGCCGAGGGCGGCAGCCAGGGTGGGGCGCTGACGCTCGTGGCGGGCGCCCTGTGCGACGGACGCCTGCGGGCCATCGCGCCGTACATCCCCTTCCTGAGCGATTTCCGCGACTATTTCCGCATAGTGCCGTGGCCGGCGTCGGCCGTCTTCGAGGCGCAGAAGCAGCTGGGACTCAGCGACGAGCAGCTGTACCGCAATCTCTCGTACTTCGACATGAAGAACTTCGCGCGCCGCATCAAGATGCCGGTGCTGATGGGCATAGGCCTCCAGGACCCGACCTGCCCGCCGCACACCAACATGGCGAGCTACAACCTCATCACCTCCCCCAAGGAGCTGCACATCTACCCGACGTGCGGCCACACCGTAGACTACAGCGACTGGAATCCCCGCCGAACGAAGTTCTTCGAGAGGTATGGAGGGGGAAAGCAGTGAGTAAGGGCAAAGAAAAGAAATATCCAGATAAAAATGGAGAGCAACCCGCGCTCGTCGCGGGTTGAATGTGATTAGCCGCGAGTTAAGGAGCGACCACAGGGAGCGACATACTCGCGGTAGAAGCGGCGCATTATTTCAACCTGCCGTATGGCGGGTTGCACCACGCATACAATTGCAGTCTATATGCAGTCTATAATGGGTCGTGCAACCCGCCATACGGCAGGTTGATGAATTTTTGCGGGCCTACCCCGGGTACGGCGCTGCGCGCCTTAACCCGGAGCTAACCATATTTTACCCGCCATGCGGCGGGTATTTGCATGGGTGATTTCCGGTATCATTGTCCGGGGGGGGGTAGCGGGGGTTAATATTATTTAAGCATTTCACAAAATAGTATTGGTTTTTGGAGGAATTATATTTGCCTTGAAAATATGTTATGCAACATGTTTTCGGGAAGAACAGTTAAAATAGTGTCTTTGCTAAACCATAAAACGAGTAGTTTTTAATTAAATAGAGTCAAAATTTTCACAATTATCCTCAAAATGGCAGTATTTTAACATAAGAATTATTTTGAGTAGTTAAAGGTAATAAAGTATCATTATTAATCCGAAAATTACATTTACCTTTGTATCGCTAAATACCGTCATAATAAAACCAAGTCATAGCACACGCACAATACACATATAATAATATAGCAGACTAATAATCCTATCAATAACAAAAACCTATTAAAAGCTGTTCATGAAAACAAGTAGCAAATTGAACGTCAAGCTCTTGCTTCTGGCACTGTTCGCAATGGTGTCAATGAGCCTGACGGCACAGGTTACGGTGACCGGCACGGTTCTTGAAGCGACGGGCGACCCGATTATCGGCGCCTCCGTGGTGGAAAAGGGCCAGAAGGGCGGCGTAACCACCGACATCGACGGCAATTTCACCATCAAGGTGCAAAAGGCCGACGCAACACTTGTAATCTCCTACATCGGCATGAAGACCGAGGAGATCAAACTCAACGGCCGCACTAAGGTGGAGGTAACGCTCCACGACTCCAGTGAGGCCCTCAACGAACTCGTGGTCGTGGGCTACGGCACACAGAAGCGTAGCGACATCACGGGTTCCGTGGCTTCCCTCAGTGAGGACCAGATGCGTCAGAGCATCGTCACGAACGCCGACCAGATGCTTCAGGGCAAGGTGGCCGGTGTGCAGGTGACCCAGAACTCGGGCGCTCCCGGCGGTGCCACCTCCGTGCGCATCCGCGGTGCAAGCTCGCTGAACTCGTCGAACGAACCTCTCTACATCATCGACGGTGTGCCCATGGGCGGCAGCACCAGCATCGGCGGTTTCGACTGGATGGGCGGCTCCAACGGCCAGACCACCGTCAACCCCCTCGCCAGCATCGCTCCGAGCGATATCGTCAGCATCGACGTGCTGAAGGACGCCTCGGCCTGCGCGATCTATGGCGCCGCCGGCGCCAATGGCGTAGTGATGGTCACTACGCGCCGCGGCTCAGCCGGCAAGAGCAACATCACCTACGACGGCTATGTGGCCTGGTAGCAGATGGCAAAAGGTCTTGACATGATGGACCTGCGCGAGTATGCCGCCTACCAGACACAGCTCTACAACGAGGGTGTGCTCAACGACAGCAACTACGACAAGATGTACAGCGATCCCAGCCTCCTGGGCAAGGGCACCGACTGGCAGGACGAAATATTCCGCACCGGCTTCATGCAGAGCCATCAGGTGGGCGTGACCGGCGGCAACGAGAAGACCGTCTACGCCATGAGCGCCGGCTGGATGAAGCAGGAAGGCACCGTGATCGGTTCCGACTTCACGCGTTTCAACAGCCGCTTCAACATCGACAACAACTTTACGAAGTGGCTTAAGATCGGCGGCTCGCTGGCCTACACCCGCACCGACGAGACCATCACCCGTCAGGACGGCAACGACGGTATCATCATGCAGTCCATGACGATGATGCCCTCCATCCCCGTACGTGACTTCGACGGCAACTGGGCCGGCCCGAACACCACCAACGGCGCCTCGAAGTACAACCCCGTGGCAATGGCGCTCATCACCAACAACAAGCTGCTGCGCCAGCGCGTGACCGGTAACTTCTACGTGAACGCCGACTTCCTGAAACATTTCACATTCCGTGCCGAATACGCCTTCGACGCATCGCAGAACCAGAACAAGTCGTTCCAGCCCACCTACAAGTTCGGCGTCAACGGCAACGACACCAACCGCATGATGCAGCGCGAGGACCACAACTTCTACTGGATGCAGAAGGACTACATCACCTACCACCAGCTCTTCGCCGAGAAGCACGATGTGACCGTAATGGCCGGTTTTGAGGCTTCCGAGAGCCGCTGGGAGGGCACGCAGCTCATCAAGAAGAATTTCAGCAACGACTACATCCACGTGATGGGTGAGGACGGCGAGTTCCAGAGCAACAGCGGCTGGAAGGACAGCAGTACCACCGCCTCCATCTTCGCCCGCGCCAACTACGCGTTCGACAACCGCTACCTCCTCACGGCCACTCTGCGCCGCGACGGCAGCTCCAAGTTCGGCCGCAACAACAAGTGGGGCACATTCCCCTCGGTGGCCCTCGCATGGCGCATCAACCAGGAGAAGTGGCTCGAGAACCAGCACTGGCTCAACAACCTCAAGCTTCGTCTCGGCTACGGTAAGGTGGGTAACAGCAACATCGACACCTACCGCTACGGCTCCGGCATGCAGACCGTGCTGACTCCCTTCGGCACCGGCTACATTCCCCAGAACCTCGCCAACCCCAACATCAAGTGGGAGGCATCCGAGCAGTGGAACGCCGGCCTCGACTTCGCCGTGCTCGACAACCGTCTGAGCTTCACCGTCGACGTGTACCGCAAGCAGACCAAAGACCTGCTGATGCAGATGTTCGTCCCCGGCCATCTCGGCCCCAGCGGCGACGACGTATGGGGCTCCATCGCTCCTCCCTACGCCAACGTAGGCCAGACCCGCAATACCGGTGTGGACGTGCAGATCAACGCCATCCCCGTCACCACCAAGGACTTCAACTGGAGCTCCAGCATGACCCTGTCGCATAACCGCAACAAGATCGTGGCCCTGAACGAGGACTCGCAGATCATCTACGGCAAAATCGACTGGTTCGCCGCATTCGGCACCTGCACAATGTTCAAGGTAGGCCAGCCCATGGGCGTGTTCTATGGCTATCAGACCGACGGCCTCTTCATGAACGAAGCCGACATCCGCGGCCACGCCACCCAGACCGGCGGCAATGTCGCATACGCCAATAAGGTGGACAAGGTCAGCGGCGCATGGATCGGCGACGTCAAGTTCGTGGACCGCAACGGCGACGGTGTCATCAACGACGCCGACCAGACCGTGATCGGCGACCCGAATCCCGACCTCGTCTACGGCTGGACCAACACTTTCACTTTCAAGGATTTCGAACTCAACATCGGCCTTACCGGCCAGTTCGGCGGCGACATCCTCAACTGGGCACGCTCCCGCGTGGAGGGTCTCAGCAGCATCTGGGACAACCAGAGCACCGCAGTGCTCGACCGCGCCCAGGCCATCCGCATCGACCCGAACGGCGGCGACGTCATCAGCAACCTCATGCTCGCTCCCAATAGCAACGGCCTGCCCCGCTTCAGCAACCTGGACGCCAACGGCAACCAGCGCATGAGCGACCGCTGGCTCGAGGATGCCACCTACCTGCGCATACAGAACATCTCGCTGGCCTACAACCTCCCGCAGAAGTGGGCACGCAAGGCATTCCTCCAGCAGGCAAAGATATACTTCAACGTCCAGAACGTCTACACCTTCAGCAAGTACAAAGGCATGGATCCCGAAATCGGCGCATTCAACCAGAGCTCGCTGCTTCAGAACATCGACCGCGGCCGCTATCCCATGCCCCGCACCTACACTCTGGGCCTGAACCTCGCATTCTAAATCTCTCTCTTAAGCAAACAAGTAAATGAAAAGCATAATCAAGACATCGGCTCTGGCCCTGGTTCTGGCAGGCTCGCTCGCAAGCTGCGACGACTTCCTGACCGTAGACCCCGTGGACAAGCCCGTGATGGAGAGCTACTATGTGACCCCCGAGGCGCTGCGCTCCACCACCTCCACCATCTATGCCGCCAAACCCTGGAGCAACTTCCACATGAACTTCCAGTGGAAACTCGACATGATCAACGGCGACATGTTCTATACCTACAGCGAGGAGGGCCAGTGGTACTTCGGTAACTACACCCCCACCAACCAATACATCTACGAGGGCTGGAAGGGACTGTACAACGTGATCCTGTTCTGCAACTCCATCATCAACGACGTAGTGCCCATCTGCAGCGGCACCATCACCGAGGCCGACAAGACCCAGGCCCTGGCCGAGGCCCGCGCCATCCGCGGCTACTGCTACTACATGATAGCCGAGATATGGCACGACGCCCCCATTGTGGAGAACAACTCCGAGACCATCTCCAGCGGTAACTTCGACATGCCCCGCAACACGCAGGCCAGCATCTACCGCTTCGCCATGGACGACCTCGACTTCGCCGTCGCCAACCTTCAGGCCACCAACAGCGACAAGTGGCGTCTGGACGTGCGCAAGGCCCGCGCCCTGCGCGCCAAGCTCGGCATCACCATGGCCGCCCACAGCGATTACGGCTATGACCGCGCAGCCCTCTACAAGAAGGCCGCTGACGATGCCCTCTTCTGCATCGAGAACACCGAGGCCCTGACCTCGATGGATTACGCCACGCTCTTCGATGTCGACACCAACAACAGCCCCGAGAGCATCCTCGCCATCCAGTGCGCCAGCATAGGCTACTCCTTCGGCAACGGACGCACCACGGCATGGAGCCGCAGCGATATTCTCGCCGACGAGCAGTGGGGCGGCGGCAAGGGCCCGACAATCTCCCTGCAGCAGAGCTTCCTGCGCAACGACAAGCGCCGCATGTGGACATTCATGCAGAGTGGCGACTACTATCCCAACCTCGCCAAGGCTCAGGGCGGCTACACCTACAAGATCGTGAACCGCATTAACAATGAGGAGACTCCCACTGAAAGCCGCAACGAGAAGAACTCCCACATCAAGAAGTACATCGTGGGCAAGAACGCCGACACCGGCGGCCTCAGCGGCACCGTGCAGGACGCTGCCAACAATATCTATCTGATGCGCCTTGCCGACGTCTATCTGACCTACGCCGAGGCTGTCATGGGTACCAACGGCAGCACCAGCGACCAGCTCGCCCTCAAGTACTTCAATATGGTACGCGACCGCGCCGGCATCCCCGACCTCTCCACCATCACCTACATGGACCTGATGAAGGAACGCCGCTGCGAGTTTGCCTTCGAGAGCCAGACCTGGTTCGACACTCAGCGCCTGCGCTACCGCGAGGGCAACGACAAGGCCCTCGACTGGGTGAACAACGGCCACGGCACCGGCTACAACCGCTGCGCTCAGTACGTGAACGACGGCGTTGTGGACGCTACCAACGAGACGAATCCCGACTCCTACAAGATCGTCGACAATATGAACGACGGAGCCATGTACGACCACATCAACCTCACGGCATCTTCTTTCACCTGCCCGCTGCCTGCCGCAGTGACCTCTTCGTCGCCCGCACTGTCGGGTGCGCCGGTCGACTACTTCGGCGGCTCCGCCGAGCCCGAGACTCCGGCAGAGTGAGAGAACACTGAAGTGTGAATAGCGAAAAGTTCAAACAACACGCAACAAACAGAATGAAACACATATTCAAATACAGCCTTCTGACCGTGGTCTGCACGCTCGCCGCCGCCGGCACCGCCTGCTCCGACGACGACACCGACGCCAAGAAGGACCAGGGCGCAACTCCCGTCATCAAGTACGCACGCCCCTGCGACATCAACGTGTCCGACTCGCTGCTGACGGCCGCCCCGCTGGGCGCTCAGGTGGCCTTCGTCGGCGACAATCTCGGCGATGTGCAGCAGGTATGGTTCAACGACAAGAAGGCTGCCCTCAGCCCCAATCTTGTGACGAGCCACACCATCATCGTCAACATCCCGAACGCCCTGCCCGGCGAGGTGACCGGCAATGCCCGCTTCGTCACCAGCACCGGCATAGAGGTGCTCTATCCCTTCACCGTGACGGTGCCCGCACCCCGCGTGGAGAAGATGAGCTGCGAGTACGCCAAGGCCGGCGACGTAGTGACCATAGACGGCGCATACTTCGCCGACGACCCCAACGTGCCCCTCACCGTTACCATAGGCGGACTGCCTGCCGAGATCAAGACCATCGCTGAAGATCAGCTTGAGGTCGTCATCCCGGATGGCGCACAGGAAGGCGAGATTGCCGTAGAGTCCATCTACGGTAAAGGCGTGGCAAAGTTCCACTACATGGATACGCGCAACATCCTCTTCGACTTCGAGGGCGAAGCCGGTCTGACCGGCCTCGGCACGGGCCAGAGCTGGCACGCCCGCCCCATCCAGAACGACGAGCACAGCCTCAGCGGCGGCTACATGGTGATCGGCAACGGCGAGAAGACCATGAGCGCCAACGGTGACTGGGACGACGGCAACTTCTCGTTCGAGTACTGGGCAGGCGCATGGACCGACCCCGTGACCTATCCCGCCCGCGTGGGCGAACGCCTCTACGATATCGCCGACTTCACCGACTTCGACAAGAAGGCCGTCAAGTTCGAGCTCTACGTGCCCGAAGGCAACAGCTGGCAGGCCGGCGCGCTGCAGATCATCTTCGCTCCGACGTCGCTCGTATCGTTCGGCAACCCCGGCCTCGACGAGTTCGGCAACACCGTGGCAGGCTGCAACAACAACTACATCAAGGACTCTTCTGAAGGCGGTCCTGATCTGGCCCGTTATCTGTGGACTCCCTGGAGCGCCACCGAGGCATACAACACCGGCGGCAAATGGATCACCGTAAGCTTCCCCATCAAGGACTTCCTCTACAAGCACGACGGCACAGGCGCAGCCCGCATGCTGACCGACGTCACCGATTTCGCCAACATGCAGATCTTCATCTGGGCCGGCGGCGTAGAAGGCGTGGAGTGCACTCCGGTGCTGTATATCGACAACATCCGCATTGCCGAAATCTAATTGTACAAAGTGAAAAATCGCAATCAAATGAAAAAGTTTTTCAGCATATACGGTCTGCTCGCGCTCTGCATGCTGGTCGTGCTTCCCGCACTCACGTCGTGCGACGATGACGACAAGTACAACACCGAGCAGTACAAGGGCGGCGTCAGCCTCAACGCTTTCGGTCCGTCGCCCGTGGCCCGCGGCGGTGAGCTCCGCTTCCTGGGCAGCGGCCTGGACAAGATCACGAAAGTGAGCATCCCCGGCTGCGAGGACATCACCGACATCCAGGTGATAAGCCCCAATGAAATCCGTGTGACCGTGCCTCAGACCGCACAGCCCGGCACCGTCACTCTGCACCACGCCAACGGCACCATCGAGACTAAGTCGATGCTCTCGTTCCTCGAGCCCATCAGCATCGAGAACATGCAGCCCAACCCCGTGAAGCCCGGCCAGGAACTCGTCATCAACGGCGAGTACCTCAACCTCATCAACGAGGTATGCTTCGCGTTCATCGAGGACGGCGACAGCGTGAACGTCTACGCCGACGCTTTCCTGGAGCACGACCGCAAGCACATCAAGGTGGTTGTTCCCGCCGAGGCCCTCAGCGGCTGCATCTACGTGAGCGACGCCAAGGCCATGCCCAACATGATCAAGAGCGAGGAAGAGCTTCAGATCGTGCTGCCCGCAACCACGGCTCTCGACCTCACCGACGCCAAGCCCGGCCAGACCGTCACCATCACCGGTACTGATCTGGACCTCGTGACGACGATACTGCTGCCCGACGGCTCGGAACTCGATTTCGAGTATGCCGACGGCAAGATCACCTTCGTGCTGCCCGAGAACGTAATGGACGGCGCCATCGTCATGGTTACGGCCAGCGGTGTCAAGGTGGCATGCGCAAACGTGGGCGTAGTGGTTCCCACCGAGCTTGAGGCCGTGCCCGCCGAGGACCTCCGCGCAGGCGACATCCTCAAGGTCAAGGGCATCAACATCGACCAGGTCGTGAACCTGACCTTCCCCGGCGTGGCCGACGCAGTGGAGCCCGCCACCATCAGCGCAACCGAGCTGACCGTGGCCTTCCCCGAGGCCGCCCAGTCCGGCGAGCTGGTGCTCAACCTCAAGAGTGGCAAGACCGTGGCCGTGGCTATCTCCACAGCCAAGCCCGAGGCTCAGGCCTACGACCCGGCAACCGTTCCGGCTGCCGCCGAGTTCACCATCAAGGGTAAGAACCTCGACCTCGTGACCGCAATCGAGTTCGCCGGCGGCGTACAGATAGCCATCGACGACAAGAAGAACGTTTCGGCCGCCAGCGCTACCGAAATCACGATGATAGCTCCCGCCACCGCCCAGACCGGTGCCCTGAAGCTGCACATGGCTAACGGCGAAGTTGTGGAGTGCCCCGAGCTTACAATCCAGGCTCCCGAGTGCGCCTACATCACCGTGCAGCCCGAGGGCGAACTGACAGCTACGGGTATGTTCGTGGCTACGGTTGCCAATGAGGACAAACTGACAGGTGTTACCGTCAACAGTCAGAATGTGAACTTCATTCTCAACGGCGGCCAGCTGTACTTCACGCTGCCCCAGACCTGCGGCAAGAATACACAAGTCACCCTTGTCAGCAGCAATGGCGAAATCAGCTACACTTATGACGTAATCCCCGCCACTCATGTGGGCATTACCATCTGGACCGGCACATGGGCCTGCGCAGGTTGGAACGGTAATCAGGATCTGGCTTATGGCAGCTATGACTGGTCGCAGATTCCTGTAGGTGCTATCATCACCTTCTACATGACACCCACAGTGGCCGACGGCGCATGGTGGTGCATCTCTCTGCGCCATGGTGAAAACTGGGGCAACCTTCCCGCACCGGTTCCCGGCCAGTATGACTCGCCTGCCGACGGAATCCTCAAGGTGGAACTCACCCGGGAAATTCTTGACGATCTTATCGCCAACGGCGGCCTTGTGCTCACCGGCGACGGCTACATTCTCTCCAAAGTGACCGTAGAGTGGGAAATCTCGCTTGAGGAGACATTCTGGGAGGGCAACGCCAACCTTGATGGTTGGGGCGGCATGGATAAACTCGCCTGGAACAACGATGTTATTGAGACTATCTTCAAGCAGTGGAAGCCGGGCCAGATTCTGCGCGCCTACTATAACTCCAACGGCCCCGAGCCCAAGCTGAAATTTGCGAGTGGTTCTAACTGGGTCGCACTGCCCGGCGCACTTGCCGCAGGCGACGCTGAGGGATGGCTGACCGGTCCGACCGGCGACAATCAGGTGATGGAACTCACCCTCAGTCAGGAAGACCTCGACGATCTCGTCAATAAAAACGGCTTAATCATTCAGGCCAACAACCTGGTGCTTACCAAACTCACCATCGAATAATAAACTATCAAAGCCGTAGGCCGCGCGCCTGCGCGGAGCGCGGCCTACGGTAATCAATAACCAAATTTAGATATGAAACTTTTCAAGATAGCAGCTCTTTCGATGGCTCTCGGCATGGTGTTCGCAGCATGCAACGATGACTACAAGAAAGACTATGATCCAAAGCCCGACCCCGCCGACAAAATCGGCGCACCGGTGGCTTCCATCGCCGAGGGTGCGACAGTAGACGCCGAGGCTACGAAGGTAATCACGCTTACCTACGAAAAGCCGGTGGCTCTCAATCCCGACGTGCCCATCCTGCTCAACGACGCCGATGCAAAGGCCGTCGTGAACGAGGAAAACCGCTGCGAGGTGCGCATTGATGTGACCCTCGCCGCCGGTACCGCCTACAAACTGTTCGTGGCCGAGCGTGCGGTAGCCGTAATCGACGCCGCATGGTTCGCTCCCGAATTCACCCTCAACTTCTCCACCGAGGCCAAGGAGATTGTCTCCGACTTCGAGGCTCTCGTGAATCCCAACGCCACAGCAGCCGCCAAGGCTGTCCACGACTTCCTCGTGGCTGAGCACGGAAAGCACATCCTCAGCGGCGCCATGGCTAACGTGAACAACAACAACGACTTCGCCGACTGGATCTACAGCATCACCGCCAAGTATCCCGCATTCACCTGCTACGACTTCGTGCATCTGCCCGAAAGCGGCCAGAACTGGATCGACTACAGCGACATCAAGCCCGCCAAGACGCAGTGGGAGAACAACGGCCTCGTGGGCTACATGTGGCACTGGCGCGTGCCGACCGACGAGCAGGTCTACAAGGACAAGGACTACAACAAGTACGGCTTCTACAACGACGACACCAACTTCAGCATAGGCAAAGCTCTTGAGGAAGGCACATGGGAGCATGAGTGCATCCTGGCCGACATCGACCGCGTGGCCGAGGTGTTCAAGGCACTTGAGGCAGCCGGTGTGCCGGTGCTGTGGCGCCCGCTGCATGAGGCAGCCGGCAATGTAGCCAATGGCGACAACGGCTCATGGTTCTGGTGGGGCCGCGAAGGCGTGGAGAAGACCAAGGAACTCTGGAAACTGCTCTATGACCGCCTCGTGAACCACCACGGCCTGAACAACCTCATCTGGGTGTGGACGGCACAGTATGGCAAGGGCTTCGAGAACGAGATTGCCCGCGCATATCCCGGCCATGAGTACGTTGACATCGTTGGCGTGGACCTCTACGACAACCTCAACGAGGTACAGGCCGAGGCATACGCAGCCCTGCTCGACCAGACCGGCGGCAAGAAGCTGGTGGCCCTGACCGAGAACGGCCCGCTGCCCGAGATCGACATCACCGCCGCACCGTGGGCTTACTTCATGGAGTGGTACACGAACGACGCCCATGTGAACAAACCCGCTACCGACGGCTTCGGCAACACCACCGAGGCCTACAAGGCATGCTTCGACAATCCCTTCGTGATGAACCGGGAAGGTATGCCGACACTTAAGTGACAATTTCAAGTTTCCGATAGTATATATATATGTAAGGCTCTTCTGAGGTCTTTCCAGACCACTGATAATGACCTCAGGAGAGCTTTAAACTGCCCATCATGAAAAAAATAATTTTCGGCGCCATGTGCGCCATAGCCCTCAGCTCCTGCGGCGGAGCGCAGAAGTCGGCCGAGGCGGCCGACAGCACCGCCACTCCGGCGGCCGCGCTGCTGGCACGCCTGCAGCAGGCCGTGGCCGACAGCACAGTCTTCTTCGGCCACCATGACGACACCGCCTATGGCCACGACTGGGCCTATGCCGAGGGACGCAGCGACGTGCTGGAGACCGCAGGCAAGTATCCCGGACTGATGAACTGGGATCTTGGCCTCATTGAATACGGCGACAGCATCCAGCTGGACGGAGTGCCCTTCGACTTCATACGCCGCGAGGTGCGCGCCCAGGCGGCGCGCGGCGGCATCAACGCCATCAGCTGGCATCCGCGCAATCCGGTAAGCGGCGGCGACTCGTGGGACGTGTCGGCCTCGCCCGTGCCTGAGGCCGTGACCGCCGGCACAGCCCTCAACGACACGCTGACGGCATGGATAGGCCGCGCGGCCGACTTCATGCTCTCGCTCACCGATGCCGACGGCAACCGCATCCCCGTGCTGTTCCGCCCCTGGCACGAGCACACCGGCAGCTGGTTCTGGTGGGGCAAGGATTTCTGCACCCCCGAGCAGTACAAGGCGCTCTGGGCGCTGACGCGCAAGGTCTTCGACGAGCGCGGCGTGGACAACGTGGTGTGGGTGTATTCGCCCGACAAGCTGACTTCGGTCGAGGAATACACGGAGCGCTATCCCGGCGACGAGTACGTGGATGTGCTCGGTGCCGATGTCTACCACTTCGGCGGCGAGGAGGGCATAGAGGACTATCAGACCCGCGCCCGCCGTCAGCTCGACGGTGCCAAGGCTCTTTCGGCTAAGAACGGCAAAATCATTGCCCTGAGCGAGACCGGCTCGGAGGGTCTGCCCCTGGCCGACTGGTACACGCGCGTGCTGATGCCCCTGCTCAAGGAATATCCCGTGGCCTACGTGTGCGTATGGCGCAACGCGTCGGAGACGATGAAGCCCGGCCACTACTATGTGCCTTACAAGGGCCACGCCGCCGAGGCTGACTTCCATAAATTCGCAAATGATCCCAAAATAATAATGGCTGAATAAAATGAATTTCGACCAACGCAAACAGTTCGTCACCGAACGTTACGAATCGCTTCTCTCCCGCAAGAACGAGCCCATAGAGGGCAACGGCGTGTATCGCCGCTATAAGAATCCCGTCATAACGGCCGACATGGCGCCCCTGACATGGCGCTACGACTTCGACCCTGCCACGAATCCTTACTTCATGGAGCGCATAGGCGTGAACGCCACGCTGAACAGCGGCGCCATGAAGTGGAACGGCAAGTATCTGATGGTGGTGCGCGTGGAGGGAGCCGACCGCAAGAGCTTCTTCGCCGTGGCCGAGAGCCCCAACGGCGTCGACAATTTCCGCTTCTGGGAGCGACCCATAACGCTGCCCGACACGGACGACCCAGCCACCAACGTCTACGACATGCGCCTCACACAGCATGAGGACGGCTGGATCTACGGCCTGTTCTGCGCCGAGCGCCACGACCCCGCCTGCCCCGGCGACCTCTCGGCTGCCACGGCTACCTGCGGCATAGCCCGCACGAAGAACCTCGTGGACTGGGAGCGTCTGCCCGACCTGAAGTGCAAGAGCCAGCAGCGCAACGTGGTGCTTCATCCTGAGTTCGTGGACGGCAAGTACGCTCTCTACACGCGCCCGCAGGACGGCTTCATCGACACAGGCAACGGCGGCGGCATAGGCTGGACGCTGGTCGACGACATCTGCCACGCCGAAATCACGCGCGAGGAGAAGATAATCGACGAGCGTATCTACCACACCATCAAGGAGGTGAAGAACGGCGAGGGTCCGCACCCCATCAAGACTCCGCAGGGATGGCTGCATCTGGCCCACGGCGTGCGTGCCTGCGCCAGCGGCCTGCGCTATGTGCTGTACATGTACATGACCGCGCTCGACGAGCCCTGGCGCCGCATCGCAGCCCCCGGCGGCTACTTCATGGCGCCCGTGGGCGAGGAATATATGGGCGACGTGATGAACGTGCTCTTCGCCAACGGCTGGATAAAGGACGAGGACGGCCGCGTGCTCATCTACTACGCAAGCAGCGATACCCGCATGCATGTGGCCGAGAGCACCGTCGACCGCCTGGTTGACTACTGCATGAACACTCCGCAGGACGGCCTGACGACCACGGAGAGCGTGCGCACCATCAACCGCCTTATAGATAAAAATCTTGCTTATCTGAAAAAATAAAGGTAAATTTGTCAGGTTGTTTATAGCTTATAGGGGATAGCGGGAGAAAAATCCTCCTGCCTATCCCCTATAAACTATAAACTTTAAACCCTAAACGGCTTTGCCCCTCTTACCTATCCCCCATAAACTATAAACTAAAACCATGACCAACCTCACCCACAAAATCGGTTACGGATTCGGCGACATGGCTTCCAGCATGTTCTGGAAGGTGTTCAGCTACTACCTGCCGTTCTTTTATGCCAACGTATTCGGAATCTCGCTGGTCGACACCGGCGTGCTTCTGCTTGTCACCCGCATATGGGATGCCGTCAGCGACCCGATGATGGGCGCTGTGGCCGACCGCACGCACACTCGCTGGGGCAAGTACCGCCCGTATCTGCTGTGGGTGGCCGCGCCGTTCAGCATCTGCGGCATACTGCTGTTCACCACTCCCGACTGGGCCTACGGCGCCAAGCTGGTGTGGGCCTATGTGACGTACATACTGATGATGACGGTGTACACCGGCATCAATGTGCCCTACGGCGCCATGCTGGGCGTGATGACCGAGGACTCGCAGGAGAAGACGGTGTACTCGTCGTTCCGCATGTTCTTCGCCTACGGCGGCTCGTTCATTGCGCTGTTCGCATGGGAACCTCTGTGCAATCTCTTCGCCGGCATGGGCATGAACGTGCAGGCAAGCTGGCAGGCGGCCATGATAGTGATAGCCTGCTGCTGCTTCGTGCTGTTCCTGCTGTGCTTCTCGATGACACGCGAGACCATAGCGACCGTCAGCGATGCATCGCTCTGCAAGGACATCAAGGCGCTGCTTACGAACAAGCCCTGGTGGCTGCTCAACGGCGCGTCGCTTTGCTTCAACCTCTTCAACACCGTGCGCGGCGCCACCGTGGCTTTCTTCTTCGCCGACATCATCGGCGGCGAGCAGCACATCGTGGTGTTCGGGCTGTCGATGCTGTTCTACTCGGGCCTGTTCCTGGGTGTGGGCGAGGTCGCCAATATGGTGGGCGTGGCTCTGGCCGTCCCCATCACCAACCGTCTCGGAAAGAAATCGACCTTCATCATGGTGGATGCCGCGCTCATAGTCTTCAGCATAGTGTTCTTCACGCTGTCGCCCGCCACGAATGCCGGGCTGCTGCTCATGCTGCTGCTTCAGGTGGTGATTTCGGTGCTTACGGGCGTGATGTCGCCGCTGGTATGGTCGATGTATGCCGATGTGAGCGACTACTCCGAGCTTAAGTACAATACGGCGTCGACGGGGCTTATCTTCTCGTCGGCTTCGATGGCCCAGAAGTTCGGCGGCGCCATAGGCGGCGCGGCCGTCATGTGGCTGCTCCACGGCTACGGCTACGTGGAGGGCAGCGCGAACCAGCCCGAGGGCGCCATCAGCTGCCTGTGGATGCTGATGACGTTCATCCCCGCCGGGGTGGCCCTGCTGTCGATGATTATCGTGTGGCTGTATCCCCTTGATACCGACAGGGTGAACGACATCGTGGCACGCCTGAGCGCCACGCGCCGCGGCGCCGACGTCAAGGCAGCCGCAGAGGCCGCCGCCGATGCCGACAAGGTTAACGAATGAATTATGAACGATAACGAAAAAGAACTCGCCGGGCGTCTCCGCCGCGAGATGCTCGACGAGCTGCAAACCAATATCCTGCCTTACTGGCTGGAACGCATGACCGACCCGCGCGGCGGCTTCTACGGACGCCGCGACGGCAACGATGTCCTTGACGCCGACGCCCCGAAGGGCGCAATCCTCAACGCCCGCATCCTCTGGACGTTCTCGGCCGCCTACCGCGTTCTCGGCCGCAAGGAGTACCTGGAGGCTGCCACCCGGGCAAAGCGCGAGATTATAGACCGCTTCTACGACCCCGAGTACGGAGGCATCTACTGGAGCCTGAATGCCGACGGCACGCCCCTCGACACCAAGAAACAGTTCTATGCCATCGGTTTCGCCATCTACGGACTCAGCGAGTACGTGCGCGCCACGGGCGGCGACGCCGAGGCGCTGGACTATGCGCAGCGTCTGTTCCGCGACATCGAGGAGCACAGCCGCGACCGTGAGCGCGGAGGCTATCTCGAGGCCTGCACGCGCGATTGGCATCCTATCGCCGACATGCGCCTGAGCGCCAAGGACGACAATGCCGCCAAGACGATGAACACCCATCTGCACATCATCGAGCCGTACACCAATCTGCTGCGCGTATGGCCCGACCCGGCACTGCGCGAGGCCACGGAGTCGCTGCTGAGGCTGTTTCTCGACACCTTCACGGTGCCGGGCGGACGCGGTCACCTCGGCCTTTTCTTCGACCCGGACTGGACGCGCCAGGACGGCGAGACGAGCTACGGCCACGACATCGAGGCCTCATGGCTGCTGCTGGAGACGGCGCAGGTGCTCGGCGACCCCGAGTTGCTGAGCCGCACCATGGACACCACGCGGCGCATCGCCGACGCCTCGATGGAGGGACGCTGCGCCGACGGCTCCATGATTTACGAGCGCCATGCTTCCGGCCGCTACGACAACGACAAACACTGGTGGGTGCAGGCGGAGAACGTGCTCGGACAGCTGTATCAGTACGTGTTTCACGGTCGCGCCGAGTTCCTGCCCATGGCCGCGCAGTCGTGGGACTATATCCGCGACAACATCGTGGACCGCGAGCACGGCGAATGGCTCTGGAGCCGCCGGGGCGCCGACGCCAACCGCAGTGACGACAAAGCCGGCTTCTGGAAGTGCCCCTACCACAACAGCCGCATGTGTCTCGAAGCCTCGGAACGCCTGGAGGAAATACTGTAGTTTCGCCTTTTTAACCGCATAACGCCGCCCCCTCAACCCGTGGGCGGCGTTTTTCGTTCCGCCGCAAAGAATTCTCCCTAAACCGTTGGCAGTCTAATAAATAGTTTGTATATTTGGGGCATCCAATCATTTTTGACCTATGCGTCAGATCTTGTTTGCCATCACGTTATGCCTGTTCCCGCTTGTTTCCATGGCAGCGGAAAGGGTGGATTTGCGCCGCGAACTGACGCCGTTTGCCGTAGGGCAGTTGGAGGATAGGGTGTGGGATTTTACAACGCTATCCACCGTCGATGACGCCGCGACAGCATACACGGCTTTCAAGGCGGGAGTGTATTATGAATCGACCGGACCGAGCTGCCGGGCTTATGCACAATGCGGCGACACGCTTGTCTATCGCGGATACAACACCGGCCGCCATGAGAAGATGCTTCTGGATGCGCCGGCGCCTTCGAGGGTGACGCGTGGCGACCGGGGACGTGCTTTCAAAAGCAGTTTCGGCGGGCGCGGCCTCCTTTATGGTGAGTATGCCACTTCTGAGACGGGGACACTCAGCTCAGAAGGTTGTGGCTACGGTCGGCTGGTTATGTACGGCGATACGGTGGCGGCGTATCTGCACAAGGAGACTATATCGACGAGCAAGTTGGTGGAAGGCGACAGCGCGGCTGTGGCCGGCAGAATTACAATCTACCGCTGGCTGCTTGACGGCGGGGTGTGTCCTGTGGCAGTGCAGACAGAGAGTGATGACGGGCGGTCGAGCCTGTTTGCTGTTGACGAGTTTCGGGCTAAGGAGCTGATAAGCAATACGGCGAGGCCTGAGGAGGCCCCGGATGATGCGGCTGTCATGGCTGTGTTGGAATCGGCCTACGGACGGCGCACGCCGTCGGGCGTGGAGGTCGGTTTCCGGGCGGGTGCGGATACGGATATACCGCCGCTTCCTGTGGATGTGTACCTGATGGATTCCACGGGCAATATATATGCCTCGGCCACGACGGAGAGCAGCGCCACATGTTGCCTGCCGCTGCCGCCTGTGTATACCGGCGCGCTTTTTGTGGCGGTGAATGCAAGCGGCCGCGCCGGTCTGAGCTATAAATTTATGGTCGGCTTATGAGGGCACGTGCGGCTATATTGATGTGTGTGGCGGCGCTGACGGTCAGTGCGCAGAACTACATAACGCCCGTGAAGAGCGACATCATACCGCCTGCGCCGCAGTCGTCGCGCCCGGTAGAGTATCAGATGCCGCAGCCGTCGTTGCTTACGGGCGCCGTGGACCTGACGATACCGCTTTATACCGTAGCATGCGGCGACTATTCGTTCCCGCTGTACATGCAGTACCACAGCAACGGCATCAAGGTTATGGACGATCCGAGCCCCAACGGCTACGGCTGGTCGATGATGCCCGCCCTGCGTGCCACGCGCACGGTACTCGGCCGACCGGACGAACTGTTTGATTACATTCCTTTGGATATCAACAGCATTATCGGAGATGCATTTATGTGTATGGTTAATCCAAATGTGTATTCCGTAAGATATTCCGAACGTTACGATAGTCAGCACGACATATTCTCTTTTGCATTGCCCGATTATACTGTAACACGTGTGCTTGATATGAGCAATGGCACTCCGATATTCCGAGGAGGCTGCGACAGTGAATATAAGGTAACGGCCGATGCCAAACTCGACTCTATTACCGTCACCGACGGCAAGGGTGTAAAATACATTTTCGGAGGACCTAATGAAATTCAGCCTAATTCAGACATAAATAATCTCCGAACAAGCTGGGCGCTCAATGAGATTCGTACTCCCGGCGGAGAATGTATAAAATTCCGCTGGCAGATGACCCGGCACATTCATTCCGGACGTACTTATTTAGGTGGAAGTTCATTCTTTGATAAATTCGATATATTTCAATGGTGGAATTCAGGAGTGGATCTGGATGGCTTTAACAGTGATAATTCTGAAAATGCTATTTTCCAGACTATTGGTGACCCAATTGAGTTCCTGACACTTTGTGGCGTTGATTTTCCTGGTGGCAGAGTTGATATTGAATATAGCGGTCTGATGGACGGTGCTATGGCCAAGCGAATGATAGTAAGCCACGATACGGATATTGTGAAAACCGCTGATTTCGTGTATGATACTTTTGGTTGTCGACTTTCCGAAATAAGGCTTAGCGACGAGGGCGCGTACAATATGGCCTACGTGGAAGGCTCGAATGTACAGCCGGACGTACATTCTCAGGATTGGTGGGGCTACTATAATGCTAAGAATAATTCATCCCTTACTCCCGCTTTGCGCATCAAGCGTTATCGGGAACGGCAGGACACGGTCGGTTTTTACGACAGTTACGGTCAGGCCGACCGGTCTATAGATGCGACGGCTATGCAGAACAATATGCTGCGCCGCATCACATATCCAACGGGCGGTTATTGCGAGTTTGAATACGAACCGCACCGTTTTGACCCCGTACGCGATGAAAACGGAGCAGACGAGATAGCTGCTACCACCAATCCGTATCTGTCGGAAGGTGGAGGTGTACGCGTAAAAAGAATTCTGGCACATACCGGGACTCCCGATTCGAAGGACAGGGTGGTGGAGTATGAGTACAGTCAGGCAAAGGTTCGGAACGTGCCGTCAGCATCTACATTCATAGATGTGTGCGAGGCTGCAATAGGCCTGATGAATGTTGATTATTCTGACTGGGGAGTCGATTATATACGCTCGGTCAACATCAGGCCTTTTTCAGACTATATGCGTTATGATATAGGAGAAACGCCATTATGGTATGAAACAGTTACTGCCAAATATTCTGAGGGCGCCATCCGATACAGACATAAGGAAATAATAAAACTAAGCAACATGCTGTATACGGAATATGGATTCCGGACTCATGGTGGGCTTCACAAGGTGTTCAGCAAGGGACCCCAAATGGTGTCGAAAGAAACTTTTGCCATGGAAAATGGCGTTGAGAAACTTGTAGAGAAGGATTCCCTTACATACGAAGAAGTTTACAATGGTGTGGCAGCTCACGGCTCGCAGATTGTGCGCAGGATAATATGCCTGCCTTCTTCGTCTGACTGTTCTCCTGATTTTACCAATTCCGATGAAATATCAAACACGCAATATACAGGTTTAAAAGTAAGGTGTAATCCATATGAAATAACGCCCTATGTGATAGTAATCAACACCGAGCGCCTTAAGGCAAAATCGCATACGGAATATACCGCAACGGGGCCTATCACGACGGAGCAGACATATACCTACAAGGGAAAGTCAATGCTCGTGAAGAGCGTTACTACAAGCACTTCCGACGGGACGGGAAAAACAACCGAGGTGGTCTACGCCGACGATTGCGACGGGCCGGTGGAGGCGCAGATGCGTGCGGCCAATGTGGTAAGCGTACCCGTCGGCGAAAAGACGCAGAAGGGCGACGCGTCGGTGGAGTATCGCGTCAGCTTCCTGCGGACTCCGGGCGGCGCATTCGTGCCGCGGCAGGTCGCAACGAGCTACGGCTCAGGGACGGCGATATATTCTCCGCGGTTCGGTTACAATGCTGGCGGGCGTCCCATAGAGGCAGTCGACGCCGACGGACGCGCCACGTCATGGCTGTGGGGCTACGGCAACATTTATCCGGTGTACAAGGCAGAGGGACTGGATTACGCCGGCCTTTGCGCGGCGTGGCCTCAGGCACGCAACAATTCGAATGCCGAAACGTTTTCACTGCCGGGCAATGCGGCGCCGGTGTGGTCCTACAGGTACAGGCCGCTGGTGGGGCGTACGCTCCAGTACGAGCCGTGGGGCACGGTTACGGCGTATGGCTATGACAGCGGCAACCGTCTGTCGACCATACACTGCAACGGCGAGCTGACGGCGCGCTACAACTATCATATAGTCAAGGACTACAGCTACGTAAGCGAACAACTTTATTGCAACGACGACAGCATTTACGTGTCCTCCACCAATTTCGACGGATTCGGACGCGAGGTTCTGTCGCTTTACGACGGCTACCGTGGCGCCGTGTACACCGAGTACGACGCCATGGGGCGTCCGTGGCGCAAGACTCCCATGCTGGCGTTGGACCAGGACCCTGACAGCGCCGACATGTGGAGCGTCAGCAGCTATGAGGCGTCGCCGCGCGCCCTTGTGGAATCGACAATGCGTGCCGGCGGGGCGTGGCAGAGCGCAGGAGTCCGGGCTACGGTGCGCCGGCTTGTCAACACGCCGACGGGCAAATACGCATGCCCGCGCTATACCGCCGACGCCAACGGAATAACCCTGCATGGCAAATATGCACCCGGAAAACTGACTGTGACGGAGAGCAATGATGAGGACGGCCGCATAGTGCGGGAGTTCCGCGACATGGACGGCCTCGTGGTTATGACGGCCGAAGGCATCGACGGGAATCTGCTGTGCACTCGCCGCGTGTACGACTCCTACGGGCGCCTCTGCGCCGTGCTCCCTCCGGATATTGCCGACGGGTCTTATACTTTCGACGACGATGTGATGCAGAACAGTGCATATATCTACCGCTACGACGAGTTCGGACGCTGCGTTTCGTCCAAAATCCCCGGCTGCGACGCGGCCCTGACACGCTACTCGCGCGGCGGGCGCGTGATAGCGGAGCATACTCCGGGCATGGCGTCGAACCGCTGGCTGATGCACTTCTATGACCGCTGCGGGCGCGAGGTGCTGACGTCGATTACCAAGACCACGGAGCAGCGGCTGCAGAGCGTGGCCGACAGCCTGCCCGTGGCGGTGTACGACCCCTCGGCATCGGGGAGCTACAGCTTCACTCCGCCGCTGCCTATGGATGTAGGCACGCCGCAGAAAGCGCTGTACTACGACAGCTACGATTTCCTGGGCAGCGTCACTGACAGCCTGCCGGCGGTGACGCGGTCGCAGCGGGTCATCGGGTTGCTGACGGGCGAGCGCGACTATGCGGCGACAACTGCGAAAACGCTCACCACGGCCTACGGCTACAACGCCGAGGGACGCGTGGCCGAGAAGAGCGAGCAGACGCTGAACGGTGCGGTGCATACGGCCTACACGTACGACCGGCGGGGCAACGTGCTGACGGAGCGCTCCGTGCATACTCCGCGCGGGCAGGCACCGATAGTGCGCGAGGTTACGACCGCCTACAACGCCGCGGGACGCGTGGCGCGGCGGCGCGTGACGGAGAACGGGTCTGAGGCCGAAATGTCGTTTGCCTACGACGACTGCGGGCGGTTGGCGTCGGAACGGATGTCGAACGGCGTCACCAGACGTTACACGTACAACATCCACGGTTGGCCGGAGCTGACTGAGACGGTTGTGCCTGTAGAGCTTCAGGCCGACAAAGATTCGGTGGTTCAGATACTTCCGCCACTGTCGCCGTCGTACTACCGGCGTCTGCCGCCGAATGTCGACTCGACGAAGCTTGGTGAGGACTTCACCGTGACGTATTCGTACGACGAGCTGTCGCGGCCGACGGATGTAGACCGTTCCGGCGTGGTGTCTGTCGATGCCGACGGGGTGGAGACATTCGGAATGCTTGACGAGCTGACTTATCGCTACGGCGAGTCGGGTGCGCTGGAGAGCATAGAGGGTGAGCACGAGGGCGAGGACTATTACGGTCGTCAGGGCTTCTCGCTGCGAGACGGCACGTATACATGGAACAATGCTGGGTGTATGAAAAGCGACAGCTCGCGTGGCATCATCGGTATTACGTACGATTACCGCAACCTGCCTGTCAAGGTCCAGTTCTCTGACGGTCGTATGGTGACTAACGTTTATAATGCCTCCGGTGTCTTGCTGCGGAGCACAGTGTATCTAACCGGGACCTTGAGTGGCAAGCCCGTGCTAACAACCAAGCCATTGAGTTCCAGAGATTATATCGCCGACCGTGTGTTCAACAAGGGCAAGCTGGAGTACAGCTACTTCCCGGGCGGCTACTTCGACGGCACGGGTGGCGTGCACTACCTGCACAGCGACTATCAGGGTTCGGTCGTGATGGTGACGGACTCCATCGGCCGCGTGGAGCAGCACAACACGTACTATCCTTACGGCGAGCCCCATCGCCTGCCGTCGGGGCAACCCATATTGTACGGCGGAAAGGAGCGCGAGGCAATAAGCGGAGAATACAATTATGATGCGCGCCGCTTGTATTCCGCCGGGCTGCTTATGACTACTCCGGACCCGGCGGCGTCGGCAACTCCGGGCATATCGCCCTATGTGTTCTGTGCGGCAAATCCAATCAGATACATTGACATTACCGGCTGCCAATTCACGGATGGCAGCTTGAGATTTATAGATATGTATTTAGAGGAAATCAATTCCCGCATCGAAGATGCCCAAATGGAAATAGATAAGAATACCATTTTGCTGGCATCCGGCGGTTTAAGCGAAAAGAAGGCAAGGAGCGCGCAAAAGGCAATAAACAAGGCTCAGGCAAAAATACGTAGCATGAACGAAATTTTGGCCGAGATAGACGAGTTGAAAAATTCGTCACAGGTGTATGATGTCAGCATTGACAAGAGATATAATGATGAGGTCAATCCTAAAACAGACAATGGAACAGGTTATGAAAGAAGTGGGGTGACGTTTGATGAAGAGAATGGTGTGCTGAAAATAATTCTGAATAAGTTTAATTTGGGGAATCTGGCACATGAACTCAAACACGCCTATCAGTTTGAGAATGGAGAATTGAGTTTTTCCAAGCGAGAATTGGGTATACCCTTTTATGATTTATATGATGAAAGAAGGGCCTATGCTCGTGGTGCAATTTTTGGTCAAAGAAGAACCTTTTCTATAGAAAAGGTGTACAATCTTCAGGATGTGGATGCGTCAGTAAAAAATAGTCTGCCTATACAGGTTCAAAATAGTCCTCAATTGCTTCAGGGAACTGCAAACACATTTAAGGCGGTATTCCGCTGGAAAGGTATAACATACGTAGGAGAAGGATATGAATAAAGTGGCTGTGATATATATCTTGCTGACAGTAATAGTTGGAATAGGTTGTAGTCGTAAAGCAGTTGATGGCGTTTCTTATATAAGAAATAGCTATGAAACTACGTTCGTAAACGTGTATGTACCAAATATTATCCCCTCAGACATAATATTAATGCAGAATGTAATTAGTGAGACCGAAAGTGAGGGTATATATTCATGGAATACGCATGGATACATGACTTCGTTACTAGGGAAATGGGTATTGACTAATGATACTCTCACGCTTTACCCAGAATTATATGTTAAAATTGATGGTGAAAAGGGCGGATTAAAATACTGGCCTTTGAAAACAGAAAACAGGAGTATTGATTCTGAAATATTAAAATTTAAAATAAGAAATGATACGCTTTACGAGATCACAGATTATACAGATTTCTTTAAGATGACGGCAGAGCTTTTCGGCATAGGTGCTGATTATAAATATGATCCTAATATTCCAATGTCGAGATATAAACTTCTTCAATATAAGCGTACGAAATGATTTGTGACATTTACCCCCGCTAAAAAATGTATGCCAAATATGAAAAAGACACAGAAGAAGCCGAAAGGTAAGGTAACGTCAAAGGAGAGGCTTCATGTACTACGAGATTTATTTCTGAATGTGATGTGGCCACTTCTTGAAGCTCAGGGATTTGTTAAGGAACCTTTTGCTCACTGGCTATGGGGATGGGAACCTGGTGTACACGGTTATTATTATCAAACTGTAAGGTTGCGAGGCAGTTATATTGATTATATGCGAATATTTGTGCCAAGCAAAAGCCGGTTGATGGAAATATCTTTTCAGATTATAGAACTGAGTGAGGAAATTAATTCCTTGCAGGATATTATCACGAATGTGGAATTGGATGTGGATATAATGGCCAGCAAAAAGAATGATGTATTGTATCCTTATTTCGGAAGTTGGGGTAATCATCGTTGGTGCTGGATTTTGTTTATCAACGGTTATAAACTGAAGTGTTATTTCACGAGACGTGGATTCAACAGGCGCGTGGAGCAGTTAAAGAGGTCACTGATAAGGAATTTCTCCGACCTCGAACCAACTGTAGCCATGTGGATGAAACGGAATAAGCCCGATATCCTGAATGTACAGGAAATGAAAATCGAGGAAACTGAATGATGTTATTGCCTGAGCTTCATATATATAAATATATCTATGTTCCCAGAAGCTACTTCCCGGGCGGTTGTTTCGACGGTACGGGCGGCGCATTCGTGCCGCGGCAGGTCGCAACGAGCTGCGGCTCCGGGGTTTACGTGTCCTCCACCAATTTCGACCGCTGCGGGCGCGAGGTGCTGACTTCGCTTGCCGCGGCCACGGAGCAGCGGTTGCAGAGCGTGGCCGACAGCCTGCCCGTGGCGGCGTACGACGCCTCGGCATCGGGGAGCTACAGCTTCACGCCGCCGCTGCCTATGGATGTGGGCACGCCGCAGAAAGCGCTGTACTACGACAGCTACGATTTCCTGGGCAGCGTCACCGACAGCCTGCCGGCGGTGACGCGGTCGCAGCGGGTCATCGGGCTGCTGACGGGCGAGCGCGACTATGCGGCGACGACTGCGAAAACGCTCACCACGGCCTACGGCTACAACGCCGAGGGACGCGTGGCCGAGAAGAGCGAGCAGACAATAAACGGCACGGTGCATACGGCCTACACGTACGACCGGCGGGGCAACGTGCTGACGGAGCGCTCCGTGCACACTCCCCGCGGACAGGCGCCGATAGTGCGCGAGGTTACGACCGCCTACAACGCCGCGGGACGCGTGGCGCGGCGACGCGTGACGGAGAACGGCTCGGAGGCCGAGATGTCGTTCACCTACGACGACTGCGGTCGGCTGGCATCGGAACGGATGTCGAACGGCGTCACCAGACGTTACATGTACAATATCCACGGGTGGCCGGAGCTGACTGAGACGGTTGTGCCTGTGGAGCTTCAGGCCGACAAAGATTCGGTGGTTCAGATACTTCCGCCACTGTCGCCGTCGTACTACCGGCGCATCATAGGCGGCATTGACAGTGAGGACTTCACCGTGACGTATTCGTACGACGAGCTGTCGCGGCCGACGGATGTAGACCGTTCCGGCGTGGTGTCTGTGGACGCCGACGGGGTGGAGACATTCGGAATGCTTGACGAGCTGACTTACCGCTACGGCGAGTCGGGCGCTCTGGAGAGCATCGAGGGCGAGCACGAGGGCGATGAATATTACGGTCGCCCGGGTTATCCTGCGACGGACGGCACATATACATGGAACAATGCCGGGTGCATGAAAAGCGACAGTTCGCGGGGCATAAGCAATATAACTTACAATTACCGGAACCTGCCGTCTACAGTAGAGTTTGAAGACGGCTCAAGACTCCAACATTATTATAATGCCGAGGGCGTTCTGCTGCGGAGCATTGTGCGCCGACGCGGTACCGGTGTTGGATTAATCGGTTCGACGATGAAAACCGTCAGTTCCAGAGATTATATCGCTGACCGTGTGTTCAACAAGGGCAAGCTGGAGTACAGCTACTTCCCGGGCGGCTACTTCGACGGAACGGGCGGCGTCCACTATCTGCATAGCGACTATCAGGGCTCGGTGGTGATGGTGACGGACTCGGCCGGCCGCGTGGAGCAACATAACACATACTATCCCTACGGAGAGCCCCACCGCCTGCCCTCAGGGCAGCGGCGCCTGTATTGCGGCAAAGAACGAGAGAGCGTGACCGGCGAGTACGATTATGGCGCGCGGCAGCACTTCGCTCCCGGTCTGCTGTGGACAGTCCCCGACGCATTGGCCGACAAAACGCCTGACGTATCGCCCTATGTGTTCTGCAACGCCAATCCTGTCAGGAATATAGACCCGGATGGTAATACCCCCACAGTATTAACCGGAGTTTTAGGTGCTGCAATAGGTTCACTTGCCTATATGACCATTGAATTCACCATACAGTTAATGAGTGATGAAAAAATGGACTGGAAAGCTGTAGGGGGTGCGGGAGCAAGAGGCGCAATAGTCGGTAGCGTTACGGGTCTGACACTCGGAGCCGGGACAGCAACCGCCGTAGCAGCTACGGCAAGTGCAAATGTCGTCGGCGGGATTGCAGACAGAGCCATTCAGGGAGAGGAAACAACGGCCACAGATGTGGCGGTGGATGCCGCTGTTGGCGCTGGCTCGGCTGCTTTGGGCTCTGTTGCCGGGAATGCAACGAAGAAAACTTTAGACAAGGCAAGCCGGCGTGTCAAAGGGAAGATTGGAGAGGCTGTTACTCATTTGAAATACAATGCGAGGGGATATATATCAAAAGGAAAATATAGTGTACCAACTGGGGCGTTAAGAAAAAATGGTGGTGATAGAGTTGCTGAATATGACTTTCAATTTAAACATTTGGTAACTGGAAAAAGGATAGTCAGAGAGAGCAAATTCAACAAATCAGGATTGACTCCAAATCAGAAGGCGGCCTGGAATCGTAGTGAATATCCGATAGAAATCGACCGTACAACGAGCGATGACATCGGTCGTTGGGTGCAAAGCACCACAATGCTTGCTCCGGCACTTACCCCTGCTAAATAGATGATGTATGCAGAATGCGAAAAAGACACAGAGGAAACCTAAGAAGAAAGGTAAGGTGACATCAAAGGAGAGGTTACATGCAAGGCGTGACCTGTTTTTGAAAAATATGTGGCCTTTATTAGAAAAACAAGGGTTTGTTATGCATCCATTCAATCGTTGGTCATGGGAATGGGTTCCTGGAGCTCGGGGGTATATTTTCCAAACGATAAGATTGCGAAATAATTATTTAGATTATGTAGATATATATATACCATGTGGGAACCGTTTGATACAAATAGAGTTTCAGATTATAAAACTTAGTGAGGAAATTAAATCCTTGCAGGATATTATCATGAATACAGAATTGTCTTTGGGTATAACGAACAGCAGAAAGAATGAATATATGTTCCCCAATTTCAGCATATACGGGGATAATAGATTATGTATGTTGTTTTTTGCAGGCACTTATAAACTGAAGCGTTATTTCACGAGACGTGGATTCAACAGGCGTGTGGAGCAGTTAAGGAGATCACTGATAAGGAATTTCTCCGACCTTGAACCAACTGTAGCCATGTGGATGAAACTGAACAAACCCAATGTCCTGAATGTGCAGGAGATGAAAATCGAGAAAACGGAGTGATGTTTGTTACAGATCACAATATAATAGATGTATTATGAGAAAAATATCGTTAGTCATAGCATTGGCATTCAGCCTAATGACAATAGGATGCAGCCCGAAAATCATTGATGGTGTAAACTATCTAAAAAATAGTTATGAGACATCGTTTATAACTATAACATCGCCTTGGATGGAGCGAGCCACTCTATTGCTAATTCAAAATATTATTAGTGAAACCAAAACAGAGGGAATATACACTTTGAATACGTTTAATTCAAGATATTCGATGGTGGGCAAGTGGGAGTTGATGAATGACACTCTCGTTTTGTATCCTGAAATGTATGTGGGATTAGGAAAAGAAGATGATGAATTCCATTATGAGATGTTTGACAAGAATGACAGGTGTGTCAATGAGTTAATAGTTAGTTATAAGGTGAGGAATGATACATTGTTTGAAATAACTGATTACACGGATTTTTATAAAAAGTCAGCAGAAAAGTACGGCATTGGAGCCAACTATAAATATAATCCGAATGAGATGTTTCCGTATTTCAAACTGCTGTTATATAAACCTATAAAAAGCAAAAGGTCTCGCTATATGTAGATAGAAGATGTGAAAGTCGAAGTACATAACATATAAATAGTCATGAGAAAATTGTCAGACATAATATGCGTTTTTGTGCTTGCGCTGGCCGCATTCAGTTGCAGAACTACCGATAGCGCAAGTTGTTACAGATTTGTGGATTCTTGTGCGCGGACATATATCGGTTATCCGTTTATTTCGCTGTCGTATCCTAAGATGATGGAACAGCCTAATTATCTGACTCTATATTATTCAGAATCTAATAATTGTTATGAAGGTGTATTCACTATGATACACACTTTTAATTCAAGTGAGTATGTTGGCACATGGAAACAAAAAGGTGATACTATTGGATTGAGTTATAGTAATCATGGGAACGCGTGGTTAACAAAGCATTTTTTAGTAGAAGCCGATTCGGAACTGGTCACATTAGTCCCTTTAGCAGAAAAATTTCTCTTAAAAAACAATAGTCTTACCGACATCACTATATATTCTAATAAGAGCTATAACCCACCGATAAAAGAACGAGTTCCCAGATTCTTACGTGTGATGTATCGGCGATATTAAATGATAATGCTATGCGAAAGACAATATACTGCTTGATCGTAACGCTTGTAGTACTGCAATTAGTGTCTTGCGGATTGAAACGTAATGCCGGATTGTCGTATATGGGTAATTTATATCGCCGTTCCTATATATGTTGTGATAATGCTGCATCCGACAATTCATATATGTTATTGCTTACGAATACCGGTATGCCTGAAATAGAGACGGATTCATGCCAAGGTGTATATACATTAAGCAATTCTTTACTCCGGCATGAGATAGGGCGATGGGAACAAGCGGGAGATACAATCAGGATATATCCTCAATATGGCGTAGCTCAGTTTGTTGTAATGTCGTGTTCTCAACCTGACTCTGTGTGTTGTTTTATTGACAAAGGCGACAGCCTGGTATGTGTATCACCAAGGCCGGTGGTCCATAAATTGCAGAAAATAATTTATAGATGAAAAGGTTGTTGTATATAGCCATACTTTTAAGTACCTTGTTGTGCGGCTGTCATGGCAACAATGGCATTTTTGAATATTTGTTGACGGAATTTTCTAACTTGTTTATCAAAGGCCATTCCATAGAAATGGATGGTCTTGAGGGTTGCGACACGGTGCCATTACCCGGTGATAAGGAACAGATAGCAGCAAGTTTTTTAGCTAATATTGATACGCTTTGGGTGCAGATGAAAGATTCGCTGGCAAAACATCCTGATGCGAATGTTGGAGAATATATTGATAAGGAAAAGTTTTTATATGATCCTGAAAAGGTTTATAATATGCTCTACTTCTATTTAAGAGATTATTATGAAAACTCAACTGTTGCAGATCGCATTGTATTTTTACCCGAACGTCCATCGGATTTTTATCATGCTTGGACGAATCTGATAGTTTACAGCAAGGATAAATTATTATGCTGGGCATTTGTGGTGATACGTCAGGATATGGATAAAGAAGTACAAAGGAATTATAGAGGATACAATGTTATCGGTAAAAGAAAATCAGTAAATGAACCATTTAAAATATATGTGCGAGGACGCAGTGAGTATGCGTTTAGTTCCAAAGGATTGTATATAATTGAACTAATGGAAAATGAAACATTGTATATACCGGGTTTGACATATGAAGTCAATGATGTATACCCTATAAAAGACGAGCATAAGTTGCCTGTTCTCTCTGACCCTGATTTTTTTGAGAAACATCCATTATTTCATAAGTTTAATGATTCAACCTATAATTTTGAGTGGTTTATGCGACAGGAATATGGATTTTACAGAAAGAGATATCCTGAGATGTATAGATACCCATATTAGGGCAACTGCCTCAATAATTCTAAATATATAGGAAATGAAAATAGAGGAAACGGAGTGATGTTATTGGCCGGCCGCCATGCCCTGTCTGGAGCTACCGGTAGTTCTTCAGGGCGTCGGAGAGGGCTTCGGCTATCATGTTGCGCAGCTCCGGTGGCTCAAGGACGGTGATGCGGGAGCCGTGGGAGAGTATTTCCTCCACGAGGTCGGGAGTGATGCGCATACGGTAGTAAAAGATGGAATAGAGGTCGTGGAGCACTTCGCTCTGGGAGTGGTGCAGGGGTAGGGCGCGCAGGTACTTGGCCTGGAGTCGGTCGACTTTCAGCGCCACGCGTTTGGGCTCGCTCTGCGAGAAGACGATGCCGAAGGAATCGGCGAAGTATGCCTCGGCGTCGAATGTGGGGTCGGGCGTGAATGTGGTGCTCTGTATCACGCAGTCGCTGATGCGGTCGAGGGCGTAGGTCTTCACTTTGCCTTCGGCCGGAATGAGCCCGGTGGCGTACCAGCGCTGTCTGAAGATTTTCAGGAAATATGGCTCCATCACCACTCCCGGCGTGGGCCGGGAGCGAGTGAAGGAGTTGTAGGTGAAGCATACGGGGTGGTGGCCGCGCATGGCGTCGATGAATATGCCGAGGTAGCTGCGCGCTGAGGGCACGTTCTCAAGGAATATCTGCCCGGAGAGGTCGCGCGAGTTGCTGAGCACGTTGCTGATGGCTACGGAGTTGAGCAGCCAGTCGGATACGCTTTCGTTATGTTCGTCGCTTTCGGCTATGTAGTAGTCGAATGTGTGCGGGTCGCACTCGATGGTGATGCTGAACAGCTCCTCGATGGCCTGCCGGTAGCTGTAGAATGTGCGCCGGGGCAGCGGCTCGCCCTCGGAGAAGGGCGAGCGCTGCCACTTTTCGTTGAGTTCGGAACGGGAGATGCGTCCGTGGCGGCGTATCGTGTCCACAATCCAGATGTAGCGGGCCAGGAGGTTGCTGCTCATTGTATCAGGCTGTTTTTGCGGTTTTGTGGCCTACGGAGAGGAGGAAGAGGCCTATGAAGGTGTAGGCGGCGTTGATGAGCAGCAGCTCGAAGCTGGTCTCGTAGCCGGCGTAGCGTGCGAGGGCCCACTGCGAGAACCACGACAGGGCCGGGGCCGCCAGGCACACGACGGGGACGAAGCGGTCGCGCACGGGGCGGCCGAGCGCGAGGCCGAAGACGAACAAGCCCAGGATGGGGCCGTAGGTGTAGCTGGCGAGGGTGTAGACTGCGCTGATGGCGTCCTGGTTGCTCATATAGTAGAATACGACGATGATAAGACCCATTATCGCCGACATGCCTATGTGCACGCGCTTGCGTGTGCGCGTAAGGGCGTCGTCGGTCTTGGTCTTGTGTGCGCCGAGGATGTCGACGGTGAAGCTCGTGGTGAGCGAGGTCAGCGCCGAGCCGGCAGCCGAGTAGGCGGCGGAGACGAGGCCGAGCACGAAGAGGATGGCTACGATGGCGGGCATGGCCGAGTGGGTCGCCACCATGCCGAAGATGTCGTCGCTCTTCTCGGGCAGCGCGATGCCGTTGCGCTCCAGGAAGATGGCGAGCAGCGTGCCGAGCATCAGGAACAGCGCCACGACGAAGAACTGGGCTATGCCGCTGACTATCATGTTTTTCTGCGACTGGCGGCTGTCGCGGCACGCGAGGTTGCGCTGCATCATATCCTGATCGAGGCCGTTGGTTGCCACGGCCATGAATACGCCGGCCACGAATTGCTTCCAGAAGTATGTTCCGGCCATGGGGTCGTCGAAGAAGAACATCTGCGAGCTGGGGTGCGAACGGATGGCCTGCACCATGTCGCCGAAGCCCAGTCCGAGGTTGCGGGCCACGAAATAGATGCACAGCACTACGCTCGAAATCAGGCAGAAGCTTTTCAGCGTGTCGGTCCAGATCAGAGTCTTGACGCCACCGTTGACGGTGTAGAGCCAAATCAGGGCGATGGTGAAGGCCACGTTGACGATGAACGGAATGCCCAGCGGGTCGAACACGAGCAGCTGGAGCACCGCGCAGACTACGAAGAAGCGCACGGCGGCGCCGAGCATCTTGCTGGCGAAGAAGAACCACGCGCCCGAACGGTAGGTGCCCCGGCCGAAGCGTTCCTCAAGGTAGCCATAGATGCTGATGAGCTTGCGGCGGTAGAAGAGAGGCACGAGCACGAAGGCTATCACGAAGTATCCCACGATGAAGCCCAGCACCATCTGAAGGTAGGCGTAGCCCTTGGTCACGACCATGCCGGGAACGCTGATGAAGGTGACGCCGGAGATCATGGCCCCGACCATGGCGAAGGCTACCATGGGCCAGGGAGCCGTGCGGCCGCCTGTGAAGAATGTGGAGTTGTCGGCTCCGCGCGAGCTCAGACGGCCCACGAGCATCAGCAGCAGAAAATAGGCCGCGATGGTAAGGATGACGATTACGGGTGTGCTCATGGCCGTGTTATTGTTCGTCGTACAGCAGGTAGGGACGGCGCTGCTCGCGGAAGCGCTTCACGTCGTCGGCCCATGTGGCCTTGATATCTTCGGCGCTCTTGCCCTGCTCGATCATCTGGCGGATGTCGCCGCGGCCTATCAGCAACTCGAAGAAGTTGCGGAAGAACTTGTCGCCCATGCCCAGGTCGCGGTAGGCGTCGATGAGATAGCTCAGGTTGATGCCCTGGGCTATGGCTTCCTCCTCGGAGATGCCCCGCAGGTCCACACCGTGGCAGAGCTTGTCGAGTTGAGGCGGATTCTTGGCGCCGGCCACGCTGCGCGGCGTGAACTCAAAGCTGCGTCCTTTCATGTCGGGATGGCCGTAGACCTCGAAGGGCATGTCGGTGCCGCGGCCCAGGCTCACGGGCGTGGCCTCGAAGTAGCACGTCGAGGGATAGAGGTAGATAGCGAGCATTGTGCGCAGGTTGGGCGACGGGGCTATGGGCAGCCTGTAGCGGGTAGCGTGCGTGTAGTTCTCGCAGGGCACTACGTCGAGCTTCACCTTGCGGCCATCCTTAAGCCAGCCCTCGCCGTTGGCCATGAGGGCCAGCTCCGCGAGCGTCATGCCGTGTACGACGGGAATCGGCAGGCGTCCCACGCCCGACTGGTACTTCATGTCGAGGATAGGGCCGTCTACATACATGCCGTTGGGGTTGGGCCTGTCCAGCACCATCACCTCCTTGCCGTTGGCGGCCGCCGCGTTCATCAGGTCGATCATCGAGCAGTAATATGTGTAGTAGCGCAGCCCCACGTCCTGGATGTCTACCACAATGACGTCCAGACCGTCCATCACCTCCTGGCTCGGACCGCGCTTGCCGCCGTCGTAGAGCGACGCGATGGGCACCCCTGTCGGGCCATCCACTCCGCTGCTGACGTGCTCGCCGGCATCCGCCGTGCCGCGGAAGCCGTGTTCGGGCGAGAATATGTTAACAACGTTGATGCCGCTGTCGAGCATGATGTCGAGAGTGTGGCGGTCGCCCACCATGCCCGTGTGATTGCTGAAGAGGGCCACGCGCTTGCCGCGCAGTGCGGGCAGATATTCGCCCGTACGTGCTGCCGCCACTACTACCTCCGGCGTTTTTGCCTCGGCCGTGGCCGCTTCTTTAGGCGCCTTGTCAGTGCCCGATGCGGCGCATGCGGGAGCTGCCATCGCGGCAGCGGCCACCAGCAGGCCGAAAATGTGCTTCATGGAAATCATTGATGCTGAATTGTTTCAAAAGTTTGTGTTCCAATACGCAGCCCCACACTGCGGCAATAAATTTCGCACCGTAAAGGTACTCCAAAAAATCGCCCGAAAACATGAAAAAGTGTATAAAATCATTAACTAATCATAAATACACCGAAATATTTTATCAATTGAAAAAATCGCATTACCTTTGCATCGCAAAACCAAGGGGTATTAGCTCATCTGGCTAGAGCGCGACACTGGCAGTGTCGAGGTGAGCGGTTCGAGTCCGCTATACTCCACAATACAGCCGACTGTTTCAGCCGGCTTTTTTTTTATTATGCGGCCGCTGACTTCCGGCTGATATCTTTGACGCTGCTAACGGTTGTCGAATCTATGATTCATCACATTGGCCGGAGAACGCCGGTTTTTCAGTTCATCAGCCATGAAATCCATGTAGGGAGCCACGTGCTCGAAATACCTGTGGTATCCGGCGCACAAATAGTTCAGGCCCGGTTCTCCGTCAGCCGTTATCGCAAACCGGTTTTTCGGGCACTCTCCGTTGCAGGCAAAGAGATATTTGCACATACGGCATTGCGTCGGCAATTTCTCAAATTTGTCATTGCCGAATTTCTGTTGCCTGTCGCCGTACATCATTTCTATCAAAGTGTTGGTTCTGATATTGCCAAGTTTGTACTCCGGGAAAACGAAATGGTCGCAGGAATAGACATCGCCGTTGTACTCCATCACTCCTGCATGTCCGCAAGTCTTTGCCATACTGCATACTCCGGGCTGCTCTCCGATCCAGTTGGCCAGAGTGGCATCAAAAATCTGAATAAAATACCTCCCTACATCATTGCGCACCCATTCATCAAAAATGGCGCATAAAAAATCACCCCATTGTTCCGGCGAGACAGAGAAGTCGGCTAACGGAACATCCCGGCCGTCCATCGGAGATGCAAGATAGCGACCGTCCTTGCGTGGGATGATACGCTCCACAATGGGAGTGAACTGGATATATCTGCACTCCATCTCTTTAAAGAAATGGTAGAACTCAAGAGGGTAATCGCCATTGAAATCATTGACAACAGCCAGCGCGTTCCACTCCACACCGTGCTTCCTCAGCAATTCGATACCATGCATTACCTTACGGAACGAGGGTGCGCCCGCTTTGGTTTTGCGATACTCGTCGTGAAACTCCTGCGGGCCATCTATCGACACGCCCACAAGCCAGTTGTTGTCCTTGAAAAATCGGCACCATTCATCGTCGAGCAACGTGCCGTTTGTCTGAAGTGCATTGTCAATAATGCGTCCTTGTGAATACTTCTTTTGCAATTCCACCACCTTTCTATAGAAAGATATAGGACGCATCAGAGACTCTCCCCCATGCCAGCAAAACTGAATCTGAGGTGTGGTTTGCGATTCAATATACATCCGGATGAATTTCTCCAGCAGTTCATCGGTAAGTACGAACCGATTGTCCGCTTGTATATCCTTATACAAATTATTCTTCTCCAGATAGTAACAATACTTACATGCAAGATTGCATGACGATCCTGCGGCTTTCGTCATGATGTACAGCGGGTGTGCAAAAGGAGTGAAATCGTTTCCCATACTTTTCCATTTGAAAGCACAAAAATACTAAAAACGTGCTAATAAACTGTCAATTTTGTTTTTAAACAACTGCCGGATCAGATTTTGAATCGAAAATCCCGCAGAAGTCCAAAAATAATTGTAAAAACATTTGCACATTTCAAAAAAACGTTGTAACTTTGCATCGCTTTTGAGGGGAACACCTCGCTAAAGCAAAACAATCGCCTTACGGCATGACTCCGTAGCTCAGTTGGTAGAGCAACTGACTCTTAATCAGTGGGTCGAGAGTTCGAGCCTCTCCGGGGTCACTTATTTGAAACTCAACTACTTATAAATCAAGTAGTTGAGTTTTTCGCTATAGGCTTTTTGTCCACAAATTGTCCACCAAACTGAATCTTACACCCCACCGACATTAATTTTTTATGTTTTTGAATGTCGTTGGGCGATGGTGAATGTCGGCGACATTCAATCGCGTGAACAAGTGAACGCTATTGGATGTTTTAAGAATTGTGAGTTAATGTTGACTCCCGTTAAATCAAATTTTGCCAATGAGCGCCGACACTGCCCCACCACTTAAACACAAGGAACTGCTCGACGAGTGGATTTCCAAAAACTACGAAGAATATTGCGATTTCACAGAGATGATGCACTCAGCCGACGGCATCGGCTTTGAGCGCGTATTTGATTTCGCAAGCAAACTCGCTCCCGGTTTTAAGAAAGCGGTCATACTCCGCATGAAAGATGACCGGGCAACAGATTTCAAGAATCTTGAAGAAATGCTCCATGAGGCAAAGGTCGGCAACATATTACTTGCCGGATTCGAGAACCCTTTGCCTGATTCCATGATTCCTCCGATGCTCGCTTGGCTGTTCCGCGGCCGCAGCTTCGAGTGTATGGTTGAACTTGGAGAGGAGCTTATCAGGAGCGGCAAATTGAGTTTCCTGCGTCGTATGGCCTCCAAACTTGTCATCAAGAGCGTTATAAAAACCAGTTTATCCATAGATGCACGTACCGAAGATGATTGGCGCCGATTCTGTGAAGAACAGGATGATCTTGGCGTAATACCCACAGTAACCCTTAAAACCGTCAGCAAATTCAAATCACCTGCCACCGTAGATGATTCTGAAATTGTCGGGGCCGCCGAAAAGAAAAAGCCTAAGGCAAGAGTGGCGGAACGTAAACCGCTTAAAGAACTTCTGACGGATGATTATTTGCTCGACTTGATTGAAGAACGCGTCACCGTAAAGAAAAGAGCCAAGGACATTGCGATGCTTTATATCGCGCTTGACAAGGCCCATGTCCTCCATAGCTGCACTATCGTAGAATTTCATTCGGCTCTTGATGAAGCCTTCGGAGAGAAGGCCGGCTATAAGAAAATCCATGTACGCGGGGTGCAGGACGCTCATAAAACTTTTATGTCGAGAGTCCAGAACAAGCTCGTTATAGACTTCCCGGAGAATAAAGCAGAGTTGGCTGATATCAGAGATTTCCTCGATCTCCCGGCATACGCTGCGGTATAAAGATACCCGTTTTTCATCATCTGCCAAAAGCCATCTGACAAATGCTGTCAGGTGGCTTTTGGCATTTTTTGCCCTATGGCAGTACCTATTTTGTCAGGTTGTCAGTCGTGAGGCACGCTCAAATAAATTCGTATTTCTTCGTTTTCTTCGTTAGCGAACTTAAACGAATTTAACACCCTATCAATCAGCGTTATACATTTGCAACGGCACGAATTTTGTGCTTTCTTTGCATCGCTGTTTCAAGTGGAACAGCCGACGGTTGCGGGTAAAGTTGCCTCTCGCAGCCGGGTATAACAATGGCGACAAATAGGAGATTCTGAATGGCAGATATTCTGAGCATTTTACAAACCGGAGCCAATGTCTCACTGACAGTAACTCCACAAGATTTGCTTGATTTCGCAAAGAACGTAATCGAGCTGACAAAGGAGCAGTTGTTGCCTATGATGGTGACAGCGGCTCAGACCACTTTACTCTCACGCAAAGAGGTTATGGAAAAACTCGGCGTGTGCGAGGTAACACTCTACAACTGGCGCAAAAGCGGATACCTTGAGGCGGTAAAGGTAGGGCGCAAAGTTTTCTACCGTCAGGAAGATGTCCAAAAAACACTGGAGCTGCATGGAAACAAGACAGGAAAATAAAGGCATTGACCCGATGCTCGTACTCGGCAAGGCCGTTGATATGAGTGTAAAAGTCCGGGGCGGGGATTTCCCTATGGGCGCATTGCCGATGAAGATTCAGAGAATCGTCAGGGAGGCTAACGACTGTTACGGTTATCCGGTGGATTACCTTGCAGGGGCTATGCTGGTGGCTGTCGGTCTCGGTATCGGCAACACCCATTTCGCCCGGCTCAAAGGGAAATGGGACGAGAGCGCGATTCTGTTCATGGCTCTTATCGGCAGACCGGGAGCGTGCAAGTCGCATCCGCTGAACTTTGCCATACGACCATTCTCCGAATTGGACGGTGCCGCGACCCGTGCCTACATCAAGGCGTGTGAGGAATACGAGCGTCAGCGCGAGTTGCCCATGAAGGAACGCAGCGAGCCTCACCCCACAGCGCCGGTTTGTAAACGCTTCCTGATCTCCGATGCCACTCCCGAAGCCATGCTGCTTATCCACTCGCAGAATCTGAGAGGGATAGCCATGTGGAATGACGAACTTGCGGGATGGTTCAAAAATTTCAACCGCTACAACAAGGGTTCTGATGAAGAATACTGGCTAAAGCTGTTCAATGCCAATCCGTCGTTTTCCGACCGCAAGGGAGTAAAGAACTCGGTCTATATCAGCCGCCCCTTTATCTCGGTGGTAGGAACTATCCAGAACGGCATACTCAACGAATTGGCACAGGGCAGCCGCTCGTCAAACGGTTTTATCGACCGCCTGCTGTTCGTCATGCCCAATAATCAGGACAAACAACCGTGGAGCGACAAGGAGCCTACCTTCGACATAGAGGCGGCATGGGCTGACATCATCGGCAGACTTGTGGAGCTTCCATACGAAACGGATACAGACGGAAATATCATAGCCAATATTCTACACTTTGCACAGGATGCGAAAGCGAGGCTCTATGAATGGCAGCGTCAGAACACCGAGGAATGTAACCGGGAGGAATGTGACGCACTGAAAGGCGTTTACAACAAGTTCGATTTCCATGCCATACGCTTCTGCCTGATATTGCAGATGGCTCGGTGGGCCTGCGGAGAAGCCGACAGAACGGAGATAGATCTCCTTTCGGTTGAGAACGCCATATCGCTCGTGGATTATTTCAAGGCAACCGCCAGAAAAGTGCATGCCATTATCAGCGAAATGTCGCTGACCGAGCAGCAGAGAGCCATAATCGCCGCTCTGCCCGACTGTTTCACGACCGAGGAAGGGATAGCCGTAGCAAAAGAGAACGGTATGCCGGGACGCACGTTTCAAGACTTTCTCAAACGGTCGGTCTCGTTAGGCACATATTTCCAGCGTGAGAAACATGGACATTATTCCAAACTCTGACACCTGCGCTTTCTGCATTTTCCGCATTTTGAGCCGACAAAATGCGGGTTGCGCAGAAAATGCAAGCAAAATCTTTGAGAATCTATGAACGCACACCGATTCATTCTCCAGCCCTATAAGGGAATTGCGACACGACACACTTGCCCTGCCTGTCATAAGAGACGCTGTTTTAGCCGATATATCGACACCGAGAAACAAATCTCGTTTCCTGATGATGTCGGAAGATGTGACCATGAGCAGAGCTGTGGCTACCACATGACTCCGAAGGAATATTTTGAACGCAATCCACAATCAAAGCCACAGCACTGCGATTTCACAGCTCCGTCAGCATGGCGAGCCAAGCAGACCGAGCAGCGAAAGGCGACATCGTTCATCGCGGCAGAGACTGTTGCACAGACTCTGCACGGATATGAGAAGAACAACCTCTATCTTTTCCTCCGCTCCAAGTTCGGAGCCGGGGATGCCCTACGACTTATGAAAGACTATCGCGTCGGCACATCGAAGCACTGGGCGGGGTCATGCGTATTCTGGCAGACCGACATCAACGGCAGCATGCGCACCGGAAAAGTAATGCTCTACGATGCAGACAGCGGCAAACGGGTAAAGCACCCGTTCAACCATGTTACATGGGTTCACTCGCTGTTGAAGTTGCCCGACTTCAATCTGCGTCAGTGTTTCTTCGGTGAACATCTGTTGCCGATGAACAGGGGCAAGCCGGTTGCCATTGTCGAGAGCGAAAAGAC
>PPYF01437390.1_pt1 | contig 63002 bp, 49 predicted proteins | sample 1559871 | NCBI WGS metagenome assembly PPYF01 (sample SAMN08240021, study PRJNA423297) | Human gut metagenome, whole genome shotgun sequencing project. | reverse complement strand
ACGCACTTGTGCGTGGCTAGTAATATTAGGGCTATGCCCGAAAATGAAAAACCACCCGCTAGGCGGGTGGATGTTTATTGACGCTCAACATGGATACGCCGTTTCTTTTTGCCTGCTGGCATTATAGCATATGCAAATATTGAATGCAATATTCATTTTCCTTGAGTTTCCGCAGTTTTATATAGTGTGATTTGGATTGAAGTAATCACGATGGATTAAAGTGTTGGCAAGCACTTCCTTTCAGGACTTTCTGCAAGCAGGGGGGAATTAAATGTTTAAAAGGTTTTAAAATTGTTGTTTTCAGGTGTAAGATTTGCGGATAAATCCCTAGTATATAGCTGAGAGGAGGATGATACGTTGGAAGAAGATAGTAAAATTGTTGATTTGCTCTATAAGCGAGAGGAACAGGCTCTTATAGAATTGTCGGAAAAATACGGAACGGCGTGTAAACGTATTGCAGGCAACATTTTGAAAAATCATCGTGATGCAGAGGAATGTGTAAATGATACATACCTTGCCGTATGGAATACAATACCGCCTAAAAATCCAAATCCGTTAAGGGCTTATATATTCCGGATTATCCGAAATATATCTATTGCGAAGTACCATGAGAACACTTGTATTAAGCGGAACAGCTATTATGATGTGGCGTTGCAGGAATTGGAGAACTGTCTTATGGCAGTAATGACTGTCGAACAGGAAATGGAAGCAAATGAATTGTCGGATTTACTTGACGGCTTTCTTGAAACGTTAGATAAGAGAAGCAGAATAATGTTTGTTCGCCGTTATTGGTATTCTGATAGTATTTCAGATCTTGCGGAAAGGTTTCAAATAAGTAATAACAATGTATCAGTCCGGCTTTCACGAATTAGAGGAAAATTAAAACGATATTTAAAAAAGGAGGGCGTTGAAGTATGAGAAAAAAGGATATATCAGATGCGATTGGCAATATTAATGATCGATATATCGAAGAAGCTGCAGATTTTCAGAGAAAAAAGAAAAGGACAGGGAAGAGTTCTATTTTACAAAAGAGCGTTGCTGCCGCGGCTTCATTTATACTTGTATTTATATTATCTGTTTCGACATTGGTAGCTGCGGATTTTTCTCCGGCTTATGAACTTCTCTATACGTTGTCTCCGTCAGCAGCCCAAAAGTTAAAGCCTGTTAGTATGATAAGTGAGGATAATGGTATTAAAATAGAGGTTATTTCTGCTTATGTAGAGAGCGGAGAGGCGAAGATACTTATTTCTGTACAAGATTTGGAGGAAGACAGGATTGATGAAACGACAGATTTGTTTGATAGTTTTAGTATCAATACCTCATTTGACTGCAGTAGCTCATGTGAAAATATAAAGTATGATGCAGAGACGGAAACAGCCGTTTTTTTGATTTCTATATCGCAATGGGATAAGTATGATATTGCAGATGAGAAAATAACTTTCTCTGTGCGGGAAATATTGAGTAATAAAGAAACGTATGAAGGTTCAATATCGACATTAAATTTGGATAAGAATAGCGGTTCGGTAAAGATTTTTACTCCGTATAGTGTTTTGGGTGGGAGTGGTGCAAATAGTGAAAAGTATATGGAAGATTTTCAGGCTCTCGTATCTCAAGGAGATATAAATTCGCCTGTTTCGGGAGTTGCTCTTACGGCGATAGGATATGTGGGAGAAAAACTTCATATTCAAATCAGATATGATTCTGCGCTTGAAACGGATAATCATGGATATGTTTATTTGAAGAACAGTGATGGAGATGTTCTTGATTGTGAAGCAAGTATTTCTTTCTTTACAGATGAAGGAGAAAAAGATATGTACAGCGAATATATCTTTGACTTGTCAGATAAAAATGTTTCGGATTATGTTATTTATGGAAAGTTCACAACAAGTAATATACACATTAAAGGGAAGTGGAGTGTTACATTTCCATTGGAAAAGGTAAGGTAATAAAAAGGTAAGATAATAAACAGCGAAAACCCGCTAACCTTCCGGCTAACGGGTTTCGTTGTTTTATAGTTATCTAAAGGAATGTTTACGCATTTACAAAGATACATGTTTACAATGTGCTTAATGGATGGTATATTATAGATATAAATAAGGCACTACTGATAGTTGGTTAGTCCAAATTTGATAAAGTTACAAAAAAGTAACCGTATTCCTTGGTCGAGGGGCGGTTACTTTTTTGATTGATTTATGTACGCTATCAGAATCGTTACAACAATACTAAGTATCATTAGTACGATGGAGAGCATTTCAAAATCACTCATAAGTCAAGCCCTCCTTTCCAAGATTTCCTGCAAACAGGATTTCTATGTAATCAGAGAGTTCGGTCTCTCTGTTGAAGGACTAACCGCCTACCATTCTCATGTAGTGCCTTGTCTTATTTTAGCAAAAGTTTCTTTTTATAACAACATATTTATCGTGAAATACAGTCGATTAAAAATCGTAAAAGTTTCTGCAAACAGCGAAAACCCGCTAACCTTCCGGCTAACGGGTTTCGTTGTTTTATAGTTATCTAAAGGAATGAGAGTAAAGCGTGATATCCTTGTTCAGGGGATATCATTACTTTTATGAGGGGGATAGTTGTTTATCAACTATCTGATACTTAGTATAAAGAGAAAATATGTCTAAAGTATGTTGAAAGAATAAAAGAATACGAAAATTTCTAAACAGAAGATTAATAAAACGGAAAAAGAGTTCTATACATTTGCGGTATTTATGGTATAATAGGCACGTTGTGCCTGCGAGCCGGGGCGGTATCGTCGGGTTTTATACAACATTTAATTAAGAATACTTACAATTTTAGAAGAAAAAGAACGAGGTGAGGTATGGAATATTTATCAGCTTTAAAAAAATCTGTTGTTGCCGGGTTGATGATCGGGATCGGCTGTACTGTTTTTTTGAATATGGACAATTCAATCGTGGCGTCATTTTTATTCGGATTAGGACTTTTTACGATTATCAATTTGGAATTGAATTTGTTTACCGGCAAGATCGGATATATCTGTAAAGAAAATTGTGCCGAGACATTGATTACTTTGATCGGAAACGGAATCGGTGTTAATATTATGGCGTTTCTTATGAAACAAACCCGTGTCGGAGTAAGATTGGTTGAGAAGGCGGACCCGATCGTAGAAACGAAATTGTCAGATACATATATTAGTTTGTTTTTGCTGGCTGTTTGTTGTGGAATGCTGATGTATATTGCCGTGGCAACATTTAAAAAACAGCCGAATATTTTAGGAACGATCGCAGTCTTTCTTTGCGTTTCGGTCTTTATTTTGGCAGGATTCGAGCACTGTATTGCAAATATGTTTTATTTTGGTCTTGTAAGTACACCGACAAAATATGCTGTTCCGCTTCTTATTATGATTCTCGGAAACAGTACGGGAGGTATTTTGCTGTGTAAGCTTACGCAGCATGTGCAGATTCAGAAAAACTCGGAAAATGCGTAATACAGACAGTGATTTTCTTTGAGAATACATTTCCTGAAAAAAGGCGGATCTCAACCTGAACATACGATTTGTTCAGGTTGATTTTTTATATACGATACAATATAATGAAGCGGAGCAAAAGGAAAGGGGGTACGAAAATGTTAAAAGACAAAACAGTTTTGCTCGGAGTTACCGGAAGTATCGCTGCGTATAAGATCGCGTATCTTGCCAGTGCGCTGAAAAAGCTTCATGCGGACGTACATGTGCTTATGACGAAAAATGCGGTTAATTTTATCAATCCGATCACGTTTGAAACGCTGACGGGAAATAAGTGTCTTGTAGACACGTTTGACCGTAATTTTGAGTATAGTGTGGAGCATGTGTCTCTGGCAAAGAAAGCGGATATCGTAATGATCGCACCGGCAAGCGCCAACGTGATCGGGAAAGTTGCCCACGGCATAGCGGACGATATGCTGACAACAACGGTTATGGCATGCAGAAGTAAGAAATTTATCGCGCCTGCGATGAACACGAACATGTATGAAAATCCTATCGTGCAGGACAACTTAAAGATCTTGCAGGGATACGGATACGGTGTTGTAGATCCGGCAGTGGGATACCTTGCATGCGGAGATACCGGAGCCGGAAAGATGGTTGAGCCGGACGTTCTGCTCGATGTCATTTTGCAGGAAATCGCATATGAAAAAGATCTGGCAGGTTTGAAGATCCTTGTAACGGCAGGCCCGACACAGGAAGCGGTCGATCCGGTACGGTATATTACAAACCATTCTACCGGAAAGATGGGTTATGCTATTGCAAAAATCGCATCAAGGAGAGGCGCTGAGGTGACGCTCGTATCAGGGCCAACTGCCGAGGAAGAACCTGCATTTGTAAATGTTGTAAATGTATGTTCCGCAAAGGAGATGTTCGAGGCAGTTAAGGAACGGGCGCAGGAACAGGATATCATTATCAAAGCGGCAGCAGTGGCGGATTACAGACCGAAACACATAAGAGGCAGCAAGATGAAAAAGACAGAAGACGGATCGGATCTGACGCTTGAGCTGGAACGCACAGACGATATTTTGGCTTATCTCGGAGCACACAAAAAGCAGGGGCAGTTTTTATGCGGGTTTGCAATGGAAACGGAAGACTTGATTGCAAATGCAAAAAGAAAACTGGAAAAGAAGCGGCTTGACATGATCGCCGCAAACAGTCTTCGTGTGGAAGGCGCAGGATTCGGCGGAAATACAAATGTCGTAACGGTCATCACGAAAGAGAAGGAAGTTTCACTCGGAAAAATGACAAAAGAGGAGACAGCCGCAGAACTTTTGACGATGATTGCAGAAGCCAGAAAAGTCTGATAAGAAACAGACAAAAAGCAAATGTATTGTATCCCGAAAGGGAACGATAAGAAGCAGACAAAAAGCAAATGTATTGTATCCCGAAAGGGAATGATAACAAGGAGGCAGACATGGAAAACAAAACAGTAACAGAGAACAGCACAGTATCATGTGCGGAAGAAATGAATACGGCAGAAGTATACGGCTCAGATCAGTATGCAGCGGATCTAAAGACCGCGAGCAAAGATCGGCAGACGTCGGGGAAACAGCGCTCGTCAAGTAAATTCAGTACAATGAGTATGGTTCAGGTGGCAATATTCGGAGCTGTCATATGTGTGATGGCTTTTACCCCTTTCCTCGGATATATCCCGCTTGGATTTACCCGTGCGACGATCATACATATCCCGGTTATTATCGCTTCGCTTTTGATGGGACCGAAAAAAGGCGGCGCTTTAGGATTCCTTTTTGGATTGACAAGTTTTATTAACAATACGATGAATCCGACACCGACATCGTTTGTATTTACTCCGTTTTACAGTATTGCAGGCGTAAGCGGCGGATGGGGAAGTGTGATTATCTGTTTTCTTCCCCGCATACTTGTGGGAATTATACCGTATTATGTATATAAGCTTATCATTCGTTTTTCAAATGAAAAAACAAAAAAGACCGGTGTGTCAAGCATTGGACTTGTGACTGCAGGCGTGGCGGGCGCAATGACAAATACGCTGCTTGTTATGAATCTGATTTTTCTGTTTTTCAGGGAAGCATATGCATCGGCAAATAATGTGGCGGTATCGGGCGTATACACATTTATTCTTTCTATTATCGGGATAAACGGCGTTCCGGAAGCAATCGTGGCAGGTGTGCTGACTTTATGTATCGGAAGAGCGCTTTTGAAAAAGAATGTAAGAGAAAGGCTTGGTTTTAGAAATGATATTGGCTATTAATATCGGAAATACAAACACCGTGCTCGGCTGCATTGACGGCTCAAAATGCGTGTTCGTAGAACGGATTTCAACTGTTAAGACAAAGACGGAACTGGAGTATGCGATCGATATTAAAAACGTACTCGACATCTACCATATTAAAAAGGCAGATTTAGAAGGCGGTATCATTTCGTCGGTTGTTCCGCAGATTACGATGGTTGTAAAAGCTGCGGTTGAAAAGATTTTAAAAAAGGAAGTCCTTATCGTAGGCGCGGGGATCAAGACCGGATTAAATATCAGGATCGACAATCCGGCGCAGCTTGGCAGCGACCTTGTTGTCGGAGCGGTGGCAGGGATTGCGGAATATCCGACGCCTCTTCTTATTTTTGATATGGGTACGGCAAACACGGTTTGTGTTATAGATAAAAACCGAAACTATATCGGCGGCATGATTTATCCGGGGATCGGAGTTTCTCTTGATTCCCTTACAGCCAATGCGTCTCAGCTTGGCGGGATCAGTCTGGAAGAACCGGGGCATATTATAGGAAAAAATACGGTGGACTGTATGAAAAGCGGTATCGTTTACAGCAGCGCTGCGGCGATCGACGGGTTGATCGATCGACTGTCAGAAGAAGTGGACGGCGATGTAACGGTAGTTGCGACAGGGGGAGTGGCGGAAAAAATCATTCCTCATTGCAGAAGAAAGATTATTCGAGACGATGATCTTGTTTTGAAAGGACTGGAAATCATCTATCGGAAGAACTGCAGGTGACAGATCGGAGAAAATCGACCTGTGTATAAGGTAAATATAACGTAAAAAGAGAAAAGGATAGACGCGGTATAGACTATATATACAAAAAATGGCTGCGGCTATCCTTGAATTTATGTGTAAAAAAGCGAAAATATAAAAAACTTACTATTTTAAATCATAAAAATATAACAAAATATAATAAAAGTGTGATATGATAAACAGTACAACGTAGCATCGGAGTATTCGGCTTAATTTATTTATGGCTGTACTTCTGTGCGAATTTAAAGGAGGAAAAAGATGAAAAGGAAGCTTTCAAAAGCAGGCGGGAAAGCGTTATCTGTCGCACTTGCGATGGCGACTGTTGTATCGGCAGCTCCTTTCTCTGTAGCGGCCGAGGATAACGTTGCTTTGGCACAGACACAGGAAACGGAGGGAAATGCTTTGCGTTTGTGGTATGATGAAGAGGCGCCCAATTCGTATACGGGGTGGGAGCAGTGGGCTCTTCCGCTTGGAAACAGCGCGATTGGAGCCAGTGTGTTTGGCGGTGTTCAGACAGAGCGAATTCAGTTGAATGAAAAGTCGCTTTGGTCCGGCGGTCCTTCAGACAGCCGACCGGAATATAACGGCGGTAATATTGAATCAAAAGGTCAGAACGGCAAGGTTATGGCACAACTGAAAGAGAAACTGAAAAGCGGACAAGGGTTTGACAGTAATCTTGCAGGACAGCTTATCGGAGTCAGTGATGACGCCGGAGTACAGGGATACGGATATTATTTAAGTTATGGCAATATGTATCTGGATTTTAAAAATGTTACAAAGAATAACGTTTCGGGATATTCGCGCGATCTGGATCTTCGCACGGCGGTAGCCGGAGTGAATTATGATCTCAACGGAGCGCACTATACAAGAGAAAACTTCGTAAGCTATCCTGACAACGTTCTTGTAACACGTCTGACTGCAACAGACGGCGGAACGCTTGATTTTGACGTTCGTGTAGAACCGGATGAGGAAAAAGGCGGAAGTCAAAACAAACCGGAAGCAGATTCTTACGCGAGAACATTTGACAAAAAAGTATCCGACAATGCAATCGCGATCGACGGACAGCTTACAGATAACCAGTTGAAGTTCAGTTCTTATACGAAGGTAATCAAAGATGACGGAACGGCGGGGCAGATCAAAGACGACTCGAAAAACGGTAAGATCACGGTAAGCGGCGCGAAAGCGATTACGATCATTACTTCCATCGGAACGGATTATAAAAACGATTATCCGAAATACCGTACAGGCGAGACAAAAGAACAGCTCGCTGCTTTGGTAAAAGGATATGTATCCGGAGCTGAGGCGAAAGTAAAAGCCGGCGGATATGAGACGTTAAAAGAAGATCATGTAAATGATTACGATCATATTTTCGGAAGATTAGATCTTAACATCGGACAGGCAGTGTCTGACAAGACAACGGATAAGCTGTTGGAGGCATATAAAAAAGGAACGGCTTCCGAAACAGAAAAACGTTATCTGGAATTGATGCTCTTCCAGTACGGACGTTATCTGACGATGGGATCATCGAGAGAGACTCCTGTGAACGAAGACGGAACGAAGAATGAAAGAAGAGCAACTCTTCCGTCGAACTTGCAGGGAATCTGGGTCGGAGCGAATAACTCCGCATGGCATTCGGACTATCATATGAATGTCAATCTGCAGATGAACTACTGGCCGACATATACGACGAATATGGCGGAATGCGCAGAACCGCTGATCGACTATGTAGATTCGCTCAGAGAGCCGGGACGTATTACGGCGAAGATTTACGCAGGAGTTGAAAGTACGGAAGCAAATCCTGAAAACGGATTTATGGCGCATACACAGAACAACCCGTACGGATGGACGAACCCGGGCTGGGTATTCGACTGGGGATGGTCTCCGGCAGGCGTTCCGTGGATTCTTCAGAACTGTTGGGAATATTATGAGTTTACGGGAGATACAGAGTACATGCAGACTCATATTTACCCGATGATGAAAGAAGAAGCGACGCTGTACGATCAGATGCTGATGAGAGATTCAGAAGGTAAGCTTGTGTCTGTTCCGAGTTATTCACCGGAGCACGGACCGAGAACTGCAGGTAATACATATGAGCATTCGTTGATCTGGCAGTTATATGAAGATACGATCACAGCGGCAGAGACTTTGGGAGTTGACGAAGCGAAAGTCGCACAGTGGAAAAAGAATCAGGCTGACTTAAAAGGACCGATTGAGATCGGTGACAGCGGACAGATCAAAGAGTGGTATAACGAGACAACATTAAATACAGATGAGAATGGTCAGAAGATGGGAGAAGGATATGATCATCGTCATATTTCCCATATGCTCGGATTATATCCGGGAGACTTGATCGCTCAGAATGACGAGTGGCTGGCGGCAGCGAAAGTATCGATGCAGAACAGAACAGATGTGACGACAGGATGGGCGATGGCTCAGCGTGTCGCAACATGGGCGAGACTTGCAGAGGGCGATAAGGCTCACGATGTATTGTCTAAGATGATCACAAACAATAAGATTATGACAAACCTGTGGGATACACATGCTCCGTTCCAGATCGACGGAAACTTCGGTTACACAGCGGCAGTTGCGGAAATGCTTGTTCAGAGCAACATGGGTCATATCGACCTGATGCCTGCAGTTCCGAAAGCATGGGGAACAGGTAATGTGAAAGGTCTGCTTGCCCGCGGTAATTTTGCGGTTGATATGGCATGGGCAGACAACAAACTGACAGAAGCTTCGATCCACTCTAATAACGGCGGAGAAGCGGTTGTTCAGTACGCAAATCTTTCACTTGCAACTGTAAAAGACAGTGACGGGAACCTCGTTGAGATCACACCGGTGACTTCAGATCGTATTTCCTTCAATACAGAAGCAGGAAAGACATATACGATCACTGCTATCCCTGATAATACATTAGCTGCAGCTCCTACAGGTCTTAAGGTAACGAAGATCAAAGACGGAGAGACAGTTCTTACATGGGATGCGGTCAAAGCCAGAACAGAAGTATCTTATAATGTATACCGTCAGATTGAAGGCGGCGAGTGGGTACAGGTTCAGACAGAACTGAAAGCGACAGAATGGACAGACACAGACGCTTGGGATGTGCTCGGAACATTGAAGTACAAAGTTACGGCTGTGATCGACGGAAAAGAAAGCGAGTTCAGTTCGGAAGCAACGGTAGATGACTGCCGCAACATGATCGGCATGATCGACGATCAGGACGAACGTATCAAATATACAGGAAGCTGGGGCAACTGGATCAGCCAGGAAGGAAACTACGGCGGTTCAGTGAAATACTTAGAAGACCCGACAGGAACAGAGACAGCGGAACTTACATTCTGCGGAACGGGTATCGAAGTATTCTCCTGTACACAAAACGACAGAGGTAAAGTTGAAATCTCTATCGACGGAGAAGTATGGGCAACAGCAGATACTTATTCGGCAACTCAAAAAAGACAGGCAAAAATATTCTCTACAGAAGAGCATAAAGATAAGACGCTTGAATACGGAATCCATACGGTTAAAGTTCGGGCGATGGGCGAGAAAAATGCATCTGCAAGCAGAGATAAAGTAGAGCTTGACGCGTTTAATGTATTGAATACAGAAGCGGCGCGGGTTGAAAAAGTAGAGGTAACGTCTGCAAGCGGAATGACAACAGTAAGCAAAGCCGGATCGACACTTCAGATGAAAGCAGAAGTAACTCCTGCAGAGGCGCTTAACAAAGGTGTTACATGGTCTGTTACAACAAAATCAGGCAGTGCGGCAGCGACGATCGATGAAAACGGTCTTCTGTCAACAGGAACAGCAAACGGTGTTGTGACAGTAAAAGCGACATCGAAAGAAAATGCTGAAATTTCAGGTACATGCGAGATTACGATTGCAATTCCTGATGTGACAGCACAGTCAGAGATCATCGAAGACTGCTCGGATGATAAGACAGCAAGAAATCCGAAGATCAAATGGAGTGATACAGGCTGGAACAATCCGTATGCAGGTGAGGCAGATAAGCATCACGGCGGAACGAAGACAGAGACAAGCACAGAAGGAGCTTGGTTCAGCTATACATTTACAGGAACAGGCATTAAATTCTATGCTCAGAAAAATAATACGCAAGGCAAATTTACTGTAGAACTGGACGGAAAGGCAGAAAGTGATGCAGTTCTTTGGGAAGAAAAAGCCGGCGGATCACCGCAGCAGTGTGTATTTGAAAAGACAGATCTGGAAAATACAGAACATACAATCAAGTTTACAGCGGCAACAGATCATGGAAACATTAACGTAAACATTGATTATCTTGAAGTATTCACTCCGGCAGCGGCTTCTGTTGATAAATCGGCGCTTCAGGCTGCGATTGAAAAATACAGCGGTTTGAATAAAGACGATTACGCAGAAAATCTGTGGAACGAGTTTAAGACAGCATACGACAATGCCGTTAAGGGAATGAATGACGACAAGACGACAAAAGAGCAGGCTGATAAGCTTGCAGCAGACTTGAACGCAGCAGGTGCAAAACTTGAAGCGGCAGAAATTCCGGCTCCGACGATTCCGGAAGATGCAAAAGCAACTGTAATGGGAGTTACAAGTACAGAAGCAACTGTTTCATGGACGAAACTTCCAAGGGCAGAGTCTTATAAAGTATATGCTGTAGAACATGAAGGAACAGCAAAAGCGCTGAAAGCAATTACAGATACTGTTCCGGATAATGCAGGAGAACCTGTGACAACAACAGAGACAACGGTGCGGTTTACGAATCTGAAACCGGGTACATCTTATGTATTTATGATCGTAGGAGTAAACCATAATAAAGTAGAGTCGGAAAAAGCTCTTTGCAGCGAGCCGTTCACGACAGTGGCGGCGGCAGATGAAAAAGCTCCGGCACAGGTAAGTGGAATCAGCGTAGTAAAAGAAGGTGAAAAAGATGTGAAGATCACATGGGCTCCGTCAGAAGATCCGGAAGGAAGCGAAGTTACATATATTGTATATGTAGACGGCGTGATCGTATCTGAAAGCGATAAGACAGAATATACATTGAAAAACGCGGATGAAAGCAAAGGCTACAGTATCCGTATCGTAGCTGTAGATGCATCAGGAAACAAAGCTGTACCTGCAGTAATTAACCTGACGGTAGACGACTGGAATGCAAAGACAGTTGTAGGCGTAGAGAAACCTGCCGATCTTAAAGTGAAGAAAGGAACTGCTGCTGATAAACTGGATCTTCCGAAAACAGTAAATGTTACACTGGAAGGCGGTCGTGTTGCAGATGTACTTGAAGTAAAATGGACGACAGATAATTACAAAGCAGATCAGATCGGAACACAGACGCTGTCAGGAGAACTTCAGAAGAAGAAAGGCGTTAAGATTCCTGATAAGTTTAAGACAGTAACGATCAATGTAATTGTAGAAGAGAGCGAAGTAAATCCGCCGCAGCCGGAAGACAAAGTAGTTACAAAAGTAGAAGAACTTACTGATCTTACGGTTGAGTTCGGAACTTCAGTTGAGAAACTTGCTCTTCCGACAGAAGTAAAAGTAACATTAGATAACGAGACAGAAGACAAACTGTCAGTAGAGTGGAACACAGATGCGTATAAAGCAGACGAAGCGGGAACGTACGAACTGACAGGAACACTTCAGGCAAAAGAAGGAATTAAACTTCCTGACAACTTCAAGACAGTAACGATCAACGTAACTGTAGAAGAAAAAGGCGGAGAAGTAGACCCGCCGCAGCCGGAAGACAAAGTGGTTATAGCAGTAGAAAAACTTGCTGACCTTACTGTGAAATTCGGAACTCCGGCAGAGAAACTTGCCCTTCCGAAAGAAGTGAAAGTGACACTTGATAACAAGGCGAAAGATAAACTGTCAATCGTATGGAACACAGATGTGTATAAAGCAGACAAAGCAGGAACATATAAACTGACAGGAACACTTCAGACAAAAGAAGGAATCACAATTCCGGAAGAATTCAGGAAAGTAACGGTCAACGTGACTGTTGAAGAGAAAGGAAAAGTTCCTCCGACATCCGGCAAAGAGGAAGGAAAGAACAATTCCGGTGCGGTACAGACAGGCGACGATAAGAACGTATGGCTTCCGATCGCGGGTCTTGTGGCTGCAATCGCCGTTGTGGCGGCAGTTCTTATTATCAAAAATAAAAAGAAAAAATAAGAACAAAAATAAGAATAAAGTTTTCATAATATAATATTGTGAGGCGATATAAAAGAACCGATTCTCTTTTGGGAATCGGTTCTTTTGAAGTTGTAAAAAGAGAGTAAAGAGAAAAATTGGAAAACAGGAGAAAAAACTTGACAAATATTGTATAGAATATTAACATGAACAATGTTCATATTAAAAAAACTGAAAAGGAAAAGCGGGAAAGGAGAATAGAATAAAGAGGACGGTGATAAGAGTTGAGCAGAGCGGTTACGTCGGAAGAAGAAATATTGAAAGTAAGCTGTGGGATTGTGGCAAAAAAAGGAATTGCCGCAGTAAATATGAGAACCGTTGCATCTGAATGCGGAATTGCACTAGGTTCTTTGTATAATTATTTTTCTTCAAAATCAGAACTTTTGTCTGCTACAATAGAGGCAGTGTGGAAAGATATATTTCAAATGGGAAAAACTTTAGAAAAATGCGAGAATATTGTGGAATACTTAAACCTGTTGTTTGAAGGTGTTGAAAATAGCCGAAGCCGTTATCCGAAATTTTTTTCCATGCATGCATTGGGGTTTACGGCAGGAGAAAGACAAGAAGGAAAAAAGGCGATGGAAGTATATTTTCTGAGGTTAAAAAATCAAATGGCACATTTTTTGGAAAATGATGAAAAAATACGTCAAGGGATATTTACAGAAAATCTGACTGCCGAAATTTTTACGGACTACATATTTACCTTGTTTTTATCAATATTACTGGAAAAACAAAATGAAAAAGAGTCCTTTTTGGAATTTGTAAAAAATTATTTGTATTAAGAGAAAGAGTTGATGTGGAACGGAGATGGGTTATGAAGATAAAGAAACAGACTCTTTTGCTTTTGGCAAGTCTTGTCTGGATGATCGCAGGATTTAACGTTTTGAGGATCGGGATTGAAACTTATGCTGAATATCAGACTGTAATAAATTATATCGTGACAATTATCGTGTTTCTTCTCTTTTGGTTCATGGTATTTTATAAGTTGACAAATAAACATACAATAAGAATTCAAGGATATGAAGAAGAAAAGCAACTGTTTTATAAATTTTTTGATTTGAAATCATTTTTAATTATGGCGTTTATGATAAGTTTCGGGATTATTATTCGTTCATTCCATTTACTGCCGGAGCGGTTTATAGCTGTATTTTACACAGGATTGGGAGCGGCACTTTTCATGGCAGGCGTTTTATTTGGAAGAAATTATATACAGGCTTACAGGAAGAAAGCATAAGTAAACGAAAAAGCATAGAGAAAGTATAGAGGAAGTATAGAGAAAGTATAGATGCATAAAAGATGAGGAGTAAAAACTAAGGAGAAGATACATATGAAAAGAATTATAAATACAGCGATTGTTTATTTTATATTTGCAATGGCGGGAGGCGTATTTTATCGGGAATTTACAAAATGGAACGGATATACAGAGCCGACTACATTAGGAGTGCTGCATGTTCATCTGTTGGTGATGGGAACATTGTTATTTCTTATAACGGCTCTTTTCGCAAAAGTAACAATGTTGGCGGAAAATCTTTTGTTTAAGAAATTTTTTGTTCTCTATAATATCGCATTGCCTGCCATGGTGGTGATGATGCTTATTCGCGGAATTGTGCAGGTTCTCGGAATAGAGCTTGGAAAAATGGGGAATGGGATGCTGTCCGGTCTGGCAGGATTGTCTCATATCGGAATGATGATTGCACTTTTCTTACTGCTGTTTGCGATAAAAAGGGAATTGATACGAAAACAATAGGAATAATGATTTTTAGAGTTATAGTGAATTGTCTAAGAACTATCCACAGACGAGATGAACAGTTCTATAAACAGCGAAAACCCGCTAACCTTCCGGCTAACGGGTTTCGTTGTTTTTATAGTTATCTAAAGGAATGAGAGTAAAGTGCGACATCCCGGTTATCCGGGATGTCTTTACTTTATGAGGGGGGAGATAGTTGTTTTATCAACTATCTGTTGAACAGTATATCTTCAAAATGTGTCTAAAGTATGTTTAATGTCTAAAAGAAAACGAAAAAAAGTTATGAAATTCTTAAATTTAGATAGTTAAAGAAACCGCGCTTTATTGAAAAGAAAAGATAAAAAATCTGTCGGTACTGAAAGTTATTGAGAAATTAGAAGTGTATTTCCCGCATAAATTAAATTGGGATCAGAAATACCGTTCAAGGCAGAAAGAGAAGCGACGGTCGTTCCGAATCTTTCGGCAATTTCGCTTAATGTGTCTCCCGGCTGAATGGTGTAATAAACCGGAGCAGAATTCCCGCCTTGTGGAATGCGGAGTGTATTTCCGGCGTAAATAAGATTGGGATCGGAAATACCGTTCAGAGCGGAAAGAGAAGAGACGGTTGTTCCGAATCTTTCGGCAATTTCACTTAATGTATCACCGGGTTGAATCGTATAAGTGATATATGTCGGAGCGGAGGGAGGAGCGGGCGGCGGAGCGGTTTCAGACAGGTGATTAAGTCCTGCCCGGCGGATGATGCCGGGATAATCGATGTAGCCGATATCAAGGTCTACATTTCCGCCGATACCGGGAACACTTCCTTCGTTTGTATACTGCCACATACCGCAGTCTGTTCCGTCGAAGGAAGACGCATAGCGGGCGTACCAGAATGCATATCGTTTTGCAAGATCATTTCCGAGATAATTGTCTAAAAAACTGCGGTTTGTGTAAAACATCGCATAGTAGCCCCCTGCTTCAATACGATTGCAGAAAGAAGAAACGAGTTGTTTTGCAAGAGCCGGAGTGATAGTGACACCTTCTCCGAGAGCATAAGCGGCGGATGCCTGTTCAATATCATAGCAGACAGGATAATCAATTCTATAATTACGAATGGTGCGCAGACAGCCGTCGGCTTCCTGAATAGCCGTTTCAGGACTGACAGCATAGCAGAACCAGTAAACTCCGATCGGAAGACCGATTCTGTTGCATTCAGAAGCATTTCTCTGAAATTGTTTGTCAATCGTATTGAATCCATAACCTGCACGAATCATAGCAAACTGATAGCCTGCGTTTTTAACCCGTTCCCAGTTGATTTCTCCTTGAAATTCGCTGACATCAAGTCCTTTTATATTCATAATGCCTCCATAAATAATATATTGATGTAAATATTTTAGTTTCTTTTGTGAAAAACAAATTAAATACTGAAAAAGCAAGCGCGTATAGAGGGGCATTACGGCTCGTTTTTTCTATGATTATTGTATGTATTGCCGAAGAAAATGTGTGTGCGTCCCCTGATTTTTGCAATAAAATGTATAAAATAGATAAATAAAAGAAGCAGAGGTAAATATTCATTTATAGGCGTTGCAAAAATAAAAATAAAGTCCTATAATAATTATGTTTAAGTGGATTTACTAGGAATACTAGTCACATCATCAAAATATAGGAGAGGAGAAAAAGGGATGAAAAAGAAGCTAAACAAGATCGCAGCTTTAGTCTTGGCTCTGGTCATGGTCATCACGGGATTTGTGGCAGTTCCGCAGATGGATGTACAGGCTGCGAACGATGTACCGTCAATTATAACTAAGACGGATGTCACAAACATGAAACCCGGTGATAAGGTTCATGTTGAATGTTGGCTTAAGCCAAATGGAAACGTGATGCAGGTTGTCGGCGGATTTGATTTTGACACAAAGGTATATACATATGTGAAGGACAGTTTGGAGCAAGATCCAAATAATGTTCTCAAAAAGAATCTTATGTTTATTGTAGATGAGGAAGACGTATATACAGCAGGTGGATTTTCAGTATTGCTTGAAATGAAGGAAGGTAATCCGGTAAATAAAGATGTATTACTTTTTACGTTTGATGTAACAGTTAATGAGAATGCAAAAGGCTCAGGTCTTATGGGCTTTAATTGTGTAGGAATTCAGACAGGAACAAATGATAATGACAGAACTGATATCGACGGCAAAGATGTTCCATTAACAACATTAGATAAAAATGGTAATAAGATTGAAAACGGAGAAATCCCGGTTGCAATCGAACTTTCTTCTCTTAAGATCAACAAAGAAGACTTTACAATGACGAAAGGTACTTCCGAGACACTTACAGTGACAGGAACACCTGCAGAAGCGTTGGAAGGTCAGACAATTACATGGAAGAGTTCTAATAAAGATGTTGTGACAGTTGATTCAAAAGGTAAAGTTGAGGCTGTCGGAGTTGGAAACGCAACAATTACAGCGACAGCAGCAGGCAAGAGCGACAGTGTAAAGATCACAGTAAACAATCCGTTGAAAAAAATTACTGTAGATCCGGCAACTCTTACATTGAAAAAAGGTACTTCAAAGACATTGTCAGTGAAATATGATCCGGCAGATACGACAGATAACAAAGCAGTAACATGGGAGAGCAGCGATAAGAGCGTAGCGACAGTTGATGCAAACGGTAAAGTGACAGCATTAAAAGACGGCAGCGCAACAATCACTGCAAAGGTCGGAAAACTTACAGCAACTTGTGCACTTACAGTACAGGAGAAGAAACTGACAGGAATTTCACTTGATAAAACAGCTTTGGAACTTTCCAAAGGTCAGAGCAGTGAAGCTCTTAAAGTGATTTATACACCGGCAGATACAACAGATGATAAGACAGTTACATGGTCAAGCGCCGATGAAAAGATCGCAACAGTAAAAAATGGTGTCGTTACAGCGAAAGCAACAGGCACAACAAAGATTACGGCAACAGTAGGTACACATAAAGCTGAATGTACAGTTACGGTTAATGCAAAATTGACAGGCATCAAAGTGACACCGGACAAGGTGACAGTTGAAAAAGGTCAGAAAGCAAACCTGAATGTAACATATCTTCCGGCAGATACAACAGATGAAAAAGCTGTTACATGGAAGAGCGAAAATGAGAGCGTAGCAACAGTTGATGAAAATGGTGTTGTTACAGCAGTTGCAGGCGGAAAAACAAAAGTTATCGCAACAGCAAAAGCAAACAATAAGATCACAGCAGTATGTGAAGTAAAAGTTCCGATCCATACAGAAAGTATTGCGCTGAATAAAACAGAAATTACAGATCTTCTGAAAGGTAAAACAGAGAAACTTGAAGTATCGTTTATTCCGAGCAATACAGAAGATAGCCGTGAAGTAAAATGGACAAGCAGCGCGGCGGATATAGCTGCAGTTGATGCAAACGGAACAGTAAAAGCACTGAAAGAAGGCACAGCTACAATCACAGCAACAACAGCCGATGGAAAACATACAGCTTCTTGTACAGTGACAGTAAAAGAAATTCACCTGACAGATGTTAAGCTTGATGAGATGAAGAATCCGTCTGAACTTTTCAAAGGTGAGAAACATCAAATTAAAATCGGACTGGATCCGATTGATACAACAGATAATGTAATATATACATTTGCATCATCTGATGAAAAAGTTGTTTCTGTAGATAAAAATGGTATGGTAACAGCTTTGAAAAACGGCAAAGCGACGATTACTATTACAGTAAAAACAACAAACACAGACTTTGAGAAAACACTTACTTATGATATAACAGTAGAAGAAATTCCGCTTGAGTCGATTGAAATCAAAGGTGATGTAACTTCTCTTGAAGAAGGAAAGACAACAAAACTTAACGTAGTATTCAATCCGACAAATACAACAGATGACAAAACAGTTGTATGGAGCAGCTCTGATACAAAAGTAGCAACAGTAGATGCAAATGGTGTTGTTAAAGCTGTAAAAGCCGGAAATGTAAAGATCACAGCGAAAGTTGGAGATAAGACGGCTGAGTACGCTTTGAAAGTAACAGCAAAAGCAAACGGTACAAACAATAAGAATGAGAAACCGGCTGACGGCGGTGCAGTAAAGACCGGAGATAGCAACCACATCTCAGGTTTCGTAGTAGCAATGCTTTTATCCATAGCAGCGATTGTAGGCGTAGTAATTTTCAAAAAAAGAACGCATAGATAAAAGTTAAAAGAAAGCTCCTTGTTGGCGACTGACCGACAGGGAGCTTTTTGGTATCAGAAGAAAGAAAAACAGTAGATGATATTGTATTTCTTTTGATACCAAAAAGCTCCGAAAAGGTGCAAAAAATATATGTTATAAAAGGGAAAGAGCGTAAGGAGAATAGAGGTTGATGAGAGGAAAAAGAATAAAACAGTTTATTTTAATTTTATGCATGGTCTGTCTTTTCGGAATGAATGTTCAGGCGGAAGATGTATATACGGAGTTTCATGTAGATAATCAAAAAGGAAAAGCGGGAGACGTCGTAACAGTTCCGGTAGAGTTTAATACAGGCCAGGAAGTCGGCGGTTTTCAGATCTCTATTTATTATGACAAAGAAGTTCTGGAATTTCAGTCGCTGGAGGCAGGAGATTTGATTGAAAAAGCCGGAGGCGGAATATTTGATTATAACCATATTGAAGAATCATCAGAAATAATCGTTGTGTATGTAGTTCCGGATACAGTGAAAAATGAAGGATCTATCGTTGATTTGAAGTTTAAATTAAAAAAAGACTGTACGGAGAAGCTCCCAATCGGAATGAAGCCGGATGAAGTGGTAGACAATACGGAGTCCAGTAACCCGATTACAGGAGAAGTTTCCGGTGTGGATAAAGAATTTCAGGAGAAAGTTGTGGGAGATCTTGCCGTAGTTTCAACAGATCAGAATAAATCAGACAGATCGAAGTCGGACGATAAATCGGATAAAAAATCAGATAAGGACAAAGACAAGTCAAAATCTGACAAGGAATCAAGCGATGATAAAAAAGATTCGTCCGAGTCAGGTAACAGCGGGAAAAAGGCTGCTGATAAGGCGGATAAAGATAAGGGATCGAAAAACTTATCAGCTGAAGATTTTAAAGCGATGGCTGCATTTTTCGGAGTTATGATTTTATCAGGCGTCGTTGTTTACTTGATAAAGAAGAAAAACGGAAACAAACAAAAGTAAAAACAAGTCAGAAAACAGTGATAAAAATAAAATCAGAAAATAGCGATAAACAAATAAAAGCAAGTAAAAGCTGCGAGAGCGGGGGCGGGATAAAAATGCTGATTTTAATGGCGTGTATAGTGATAGTCGGAATATTGGGCGGCGGGTATTATGTATCGGTGTCTGCGGTAACCGGAATCGTACTGACCGGAGTTTTGTTTTACAGAATGTATGTGAAGAAGCGTATCACAGCAGCGTGGGATCTGAATATGGCTGCCTTTGCCGTGCTTGTGTTCGGATATCTTCTGTCTTGTTTATGGGCGGTGGATTCGGGAATGGCTCTTATGGGAGTCGTGAAGTTCCTTCCGCTGTTATTGTTCTACGTACTTGTATCGGGTCTGACGGACGAAAGAGAGAAAATGATCGCGTCTCTTCCGATGCTTGGATGTCTTATGACTGCTTTTTCATTTGTTATGATGCAGTTTGAAGTTTTTGAACAATGGGTATCGGTTGCAGGCAGGTTGTCGGGATTTTTTCAATATCCGAATACATATGCATTGTTTATGCTAATCTGTCTGATTCTTGTAATGTGGAGATTTGATTACAAAAAAATCGACTGGCTCGATATCGTGTATGGTGTTGCCGCTGTATTTGGAATTATTATGAGCGGAAGCCGTACGGTATTCGTATTAACTGCTGTTGCCGTTATATGGGTGTTTGCGGCAAAGTCCTCGGGGAAAAAAGTTATTATTTCAGTGTTGGCGGCAGGCGCCGTTGTGGCGGTGATATTGGCTGTTGCAGCAGGAAGCGCAGGTATTCTTGAGCGATTTACAAATATTTCCTTCGGAGCAAGTACGTTTCTCGGAAGAATTTTGTATGTGCAGGATGCGCTCCCGCTTATATTAAAACATCCTTTCGGACTCGGATATTATGGTTATTACTTTATACAGCAGTCAGTACAGACCGGTGTGTATACAGTTGTAAATGTACATAATGAATTGATTCAGATATTACTTGATGTCGGAGTGATTCCCGCAGTGTTTATGGGCGCTGCTGTTTTGCGGTCGGTGTTTACGAAGCGGACAACAGACAGGAACAGGATTGTTCTTGTCATTCTGATCTTGCACAGTTTGTTTGATTATGATTTTCAGTTTATGGCAATGGGATTTGTATTGATCCTGTTTCTTGATATGCGGAATATTAAGACGCAGAAAGTGCCTGTTTTAACCGGAACGGTTGTAGGTCTGACCGGGGCGGCGGCAGCGGCGCTTTCGATTATGTGCGGGGTTTCGGACGTTTGCTATACGTCGGGAAATTATAAAGCGGCTGAAAAAGTTTACAGTGGAAATACAATGGCGCAGCTGGCTCTTCTTACGAAAGCGGATAAGGCAGAGGAAATGAAAGCGATTGCGGAAAAAGTGATCGTGGATAATCAGTCTGTGTCTCTTCCATATAGTGCATTGGCACAGGCGGCTTTTGCGGATGGGGACGTAGAACAGTTTACGGAATATAAATTAAAAGCGATTGAACTTGCGCCGTATCAGTATGAAGAATACGAGAATTATCTTGAAGTTTTAGTATACTGCAATGACCTGTATCACCAGATGGGCGATAAAGACGGGGTAAGATTTTGCGTGGAAAAGGCAGAAGAAATCCCGAAGATGCTGGAGCAGGTAAAAGAAAATACGAGCGCGCTGGGCTGGAAGATCGTAGATCGTCCGCAAGTGACATTGTCTCATGAGAATCTTGAGATCATTGAGGACATGAGGAGGCGGATGGATGAATAAAAAGAGAATTGTCGGGGTCACATTGGCTGTCGGAGCATGTGGAGTCCTTGCGGCGGCGGGGATGATGCTTAGCAAAAAAAGTGGAGCGGTCGTGCTTGATCAGGCCGGAAATGAGATTGCAAAACTTATATTGCAGGACGGAAAGATCAGTTATGAGTGTGAAGACAAATATCAGTCTTATGCGGATATCGTTTCGCAGGAAGCGGTCAAAATGATTCAGGAGCGCGAAGGTGTGAATGAAAAAACCGCGGCAAAAATATTGGCAGACAGAGAAATAACAGTTGAGACATGGCTCGATCAGGAGTCTTTGGATGCAGTCATCGCTTCTTATAATGATGGCGAAGGAATGGCATGTGAGCGGTTCGGAGCGGCGGTTACTGATAAAGAAGGGCATCTGACGGCGTGTTACAGTGATACAAAAGGAAACGACAACTATAACAATGTGACAAAGCCGGCGTTTGCAGGATCGACGATGAAACCGCTTAGTGTATATGGCCCGGCGGTTGAGGATGGAACGATATGTTGGTCATCGTTGTACGAAGATAGCGCTTATGGAGTTGTGGCAGGAGACAACGGGATTGCCAGAGAATGGCCGGAAAATGTCGTGCCGTTTACAGGGAAAAATGTGACGGCTGCAGATGCACTGAAAGAGTCAAATAATGCAGTAGCCGTGAAAGTACTGAAAGATTACGGTGTTGAGAAGTCGGTTCGTTTTTTGGAAGATACGCTCGGTTATGATGTGGATAATGAGAAAAAGATTTTAGAGGAGGAAGGAGAAGACCGAACCTTAAGCAATATAGCGAGTGGATATCTGGCGGAAGGAGAAGACAGAATTTTAAGCAACATAGCGCTTGGATATCTGGAGAACGGCGTGACGGTTTCCAAAATGGCGGACGCATATCAGGTATTTATAAATGAAGGAAAAGATACGCCTCTTTGTGCTGTGAAAGAAATAGAAAAATCAGGAGAGACCTATTGGACGCCGCAGCAGAAAGAATCGGAAGTGTTCAGTGAAGATACGGCTTATATTATGAACCGGATGCTTCGGGAAGTCGTGACAGACGGAACAGGTATATCAGCACAGGTGACAGGACTTGACGTGTGTGGGAAAACAGGAACGAGCGAGTATGGAGACCATTGGTTTGTCGGAATGATTCCGGGAAATGTATGTGCGGTATGGTATAAATCTGATAAAGATATGGACGCTGAAACTGCAGACGCCGCTCGGATATGCAAAGGGGTCTTTGAAAAAATCGGGGCAGATGCATCGGAGCAATATTCGATTCCAACCGGTGTGAAAGAAGAAGTATACTGCAAAAAGAGCGGACTTTTGGCAGGAGAACAGTGTCAAGAAACAGGTATCGGATATTACAGGAAAGAAGATTGTCCGAAAGTATGCGGAGAATGCAAGTGATATATTAGTATGCAGAGTTTGCGGAAAGAGATATTAACAGTAAAAACTGACTTGAAAGGAGGCGGTAACTTTAAGAGAAAACAATACATTTTTTGAAAATATAAAGGAGGGAAAAAGAATGATCACAAAATTTGAGAGAAAAGTGATCGCAGGACTTACAGCGTTTCTGATGTGCCTGTCGATGGTGTTTGCAGTTCCGGTTTCTGTAAATGCAGAAGCAGAACAGACGCAGGATGAAGCAGTAAGTGGTGCACAGCAAAATGAGGATGTAGAGGATATACAGATACCGGATTCGCAGGAGGATGTACCGCATGACATAACTGTAGGTGATGAGGCCGGTACGATCACTCTGAAAAAAGACGGAACACCGGAATATGGGGAAGCCGCTTTTTCGACAGAACAGACAACGGTTCGTTATCGTCTGAATGTTGAGGAAGACGGGCAGTATTACTTTGAGTTAATTAGAGATTGGAGTGTAAACGCATATATCTCTATTATTGAAAAGAAAGAGGATGGCGATACATGGCTGCCAGGAGAAGAAAGCCGATATGAACTGCACAAAGGCGGAGAGTATTATCTGGAGATAACGAATAATTCTGCAGAATCTGTACAAACCTTAAAGTGGTATGCAGGAAAAGTAAGAGATATTAAGCCTGGAGAATTTGAAGCGGAATTAAGCGAAAATGTAAAAGAGATTTATTACAATCTGACAGTGGACGAGACCGGATGGTATCGTTTCGATTCGGGTTCTTTGTCAATGGGTATTAAAGACAAAGAGACCGAGGAATTTGTTTCCGCATGGTCGTTCTGTAAATTAGAATCAGGTCATACTTATTATATTACTGTAAGTAAGAGCGAGGTAAATCCGGGAACGTCAAGTAAATGGAGCGTCAAAAAAGGGAAAGCGATTTCTGTAGAATTGGGACAAGTTAACCGAAATGAGAATTCAAAAGAAGTTTATTATGTGTTTGTGCCGGAAACGACAGGGAAATATACTGTAAAAGAAGGGGCAAGTGTTTATGATGAAAATTGGAAAACGCTTGGAATCGCATATTCTGTACCGTTGACCGCAGGGAAAACTTATTATTTTACAGTGGACAGGGCTCAATATTGGAGTATCCAAAAATATGAAGAAAGTGAAAAGGAAACGATAGCGGTACAGACAGGAACAACGTATACTACGCCGTTTGATAAGAACAGGGAGATTAATTATACGTTTACTCCGGATACGACGGCAATATATCGTTTTCGATCTCAGCAGGATAATGCAAGTCTGTCTATAAAGGAATGCGACTGGCAGACAGGATTCGGAAGTTCGAGTGGCAAGATAGATTTCTTCATTGCGCTTGAGAAGGGAAAAACTTATGAATTCTCGATGGTAAGCCTGGATAAAAGTGAGATCCAATGGAATATTACAAAAGCAGGTACGAAAACTGCTAACGAAGGAACAGAGTATACGACGACAAAAGAGGAGACAACAGTATATGATTTCGTTCCGAGTAAGTCGGGAGAATATATGTTTTCTTCAAAAGATGGGGGAACAGGAAAAGTATATAGTTCAGATTGGAAAGAAATAGAAGGGTACTTGTATGATGGAGCTGCAGAGTTCGGCATGAAGGTTTCATTAGAGCAGGGAAAAACATATCATTTGGGCATTGCGTTATCAGATAAAGAAGCAAAATGGAAGATCGAACCGGTAAAAGAGTCATCTGATTATACATATCGTGTGCTGTCTGATAATACAGTAGAGATTTTGAAATATTCCGGAGTAGAAAGTAATGTAACAGTACCGGACAAGATCGATAATAAGGTAGTTAAAAGTGTCGGTTACGGAGCGTTTGCGGAGAATGAAAATATTGTCGGCGTAACGATTCCGGCACAGGTTACAGATTTACAGTACGGAGTATTTGCATCATGTGCAAATTTGGAAACAGTTACATTTAAAGAAGGAAGCAAATTACAGAAAATTGCCGCAAGAGCATTTGAAAACTGTTCAAAGCTTCATTCGGTCAGTCTGCCTGACAGCGTTCAGACAATCGAAGAAAACGGATTTGCTCACTGCAAAAATCTTGGACCGGTAGATCTTGGAAACGGATTAAAAAATATTGAAAACAATGCGTTTTACTATTCGGGAGTGACGAAGATTCGTATTCCCGACAGCACGACAGAGATCGGAGCAAGTACATTTTACGAGTGCAGATCGTTAAACGACATTACTCTTGGAAGGGGTTTAAAAGGAATTGAATCCGGAGTATTTTATCATTGCAGTAATTTGAAACAGATCGAGCTGCCGGATAATATTACTTATATTTCAGATAATGCATTTGGCGGCTCGGGATTGACGTCTGTAGAGATACCGGACTCAGTGACAAGTATCGGCAATCTGGCATTTTACGGCTGTCAATCATTGAAAAAAGCAGTAATCGGAAATAATCTTGCATATATAGCGAATAACGCATTCGGCTCATGTGCATTGACGGAAATCATGTGGGGAGATAAGGTTGAGAAAATAGGAACAGAGTCATTTTCCAATAATAAAAATCTTACGACAGTTTCGCTTCCGAACAGCATAACAGAGATTGAGTATGGGGCGTTTAACGGATGTGAGAATCTGAGCGACATTGAAATTCCGGATTCGGTAGAGGCAATCGGCGGTTTTGCATTTGACAATGAGGGAAGCGGCATAAGAGATACGAATACTAAATGGTATGACGCACAGGCTGACGGAGACGTATATGCAGGAAAAGTTTATTACAAATATAAAGGAGAAGCGCCGGCAGATACAACGGTTACGATCAAAGACGGAACGAAAGGTATCGCAGGATATGCATTCTATATGCAGGGAAATGTGACAGAAGTTGTGATTCCGAACAGCGTGAATAATATCGGAGAAGTGGCGTTTATGGGATGTGAATCTTTGAAGACAGTCACAATCCCCGAATCTGTAAAAGTGATCGGAAGAGAGGCTTTAGGATATTTGTCGAGCAAGCAATATGAGCAGGGATATAAGGTAGAAGGCTTTACAATCCGGGGAGTAGCAGGATCAGCCGCGGAGAAGTACGCAAAAGAAAACGGATTTACGTTCGAGGCGATGAAGCCGGATTATATAAAAGGTGATTCAGATTCGGACGGAAAAGTGACGATCTCAGACGTTCGTACTACTTTGAGGTATGTATGTCAGAAGGTTGAGTTGGACGAGGAGCAGAAACTTGCCGCAGATGTGGAAAAGGACGGAGTTATAAACATTAAAGATTTAAGGAAAGTATTGAGATTTGTATGTAACAAAATAGAAGAACTGTAAAAGCGATTGAAAGAGCTTCAATTATACAGACTGCCGCTTGCGATTTTATATGCAAGCGGCAGTTTTGTTATAGAAAATAAATGAAAGGAGAGACGCGTATGATCACAAAATTTGAGAGAAAAGTGATCGCAGGACTTACAGCTTTTCTGATGTGCCTGTCGATGGTGTTAGCAGTTCCGGTTTCTGTAAATGCAGAGGCAGAACAGACGCAGGATGAAGCGGTAAGTGGTGCAAAGCAAGAGGAGACTGTGAGTGATGTGCAGATGCAGGATGAAACTGTAAACGATGCACAGCAAGACGTAACTACGGGAGAGGAAGTTGAAGAAGGTGCGGCCGGAGATATACAGAAATTGCCGGGGATGAGCGCAGAGAGCACAGATGCAATGCTGAATACAACGTCACAAGAAGATGTGATAGGAAGTATTACTCTCAAGAAAGACGGCACGGAAGAATCCGGTTCGATTATGCTGCAGGAAGATCAGACATCTGTTCGTTATCAGTTGAATGTTGAAGAAGACGGGCAATATTATATTACGGCAACAGGTGATAATTATTGGAGTACGTATGCGAGCATTACGGAAGAAACCGAAGACGGAACACAAGATGTGGAGATTATCAATTCACGAGTTGAACTTCGTAAAGCAGGAACATATTATTTGGAATTATCAGATTATTCATCAGAATCTCAAAAAATTATAAAATGGAAAGCCGGAAAAGTCAAAGATATTACCCCCGGAGAATTTGATATAGAGTTAAATGAGGAGAAGCCTGAGGCGTACTATAGATTGACAGTGGATGAATCCGGGGTTTATTATGTGCGTTCTGTAAAGGGGATGTCAGTTAAGATAAGAGACACACAGACAGGAAATGAAATTTTATCTTCATCGTCTTTTTATAAATTAAAAAAAGAGAATGTTTATGAGATTACACTCGGAAGATACAGTTGGGAAAACGCTTCAGGAAAATGGGGAATTCTGAAAGGAATCGAAAAAGAAGTAGAGTGTGACAAAGTGTATATTAATGAGACAGATGGCGTTTACTATAAGTTCGTTCCGAAAACGACAGGATATTATAGTGTAGAAGGCGGTTTTTATGACGAAGAGTGGAATCAGATTTATTCCGAAGAAATGCTTGCCGGGAATGCGTATTATTTAGCGCCGTATGGAAGATATTGGTGTATTAAACAGTCTGAATATACGCCGAGTGATCCGGGTGGTTCTGGTGGAAAAGTACAGGTCAAAGTAGGCGAGACGTATACTCATGATATGAGAAAAGGCGGTTTTTATGAGTTTATACCGGAAGAAACGGCAAGTTATCATTTCCGCTCTAATGAAAATGTGAAACTGGAAGTTAAAGAGAGGATATTCGAGATAAACGGTATCGGAACTTTAGAAGGCAAAGTTGACTATTCAGTAGTTATGAGATCCGGATCTGTATATTGGATACATTTGTACGAGATGGATGCAGCAACAGTTACATGGACGATTGAAAAAACAAAAACAAAAACTGCGGTGACAGGAACAAAATATACTGCTGTAAAAGGCGGATCAGACACATATGATTTTGTACCAAGTAAATCCGGAGATTATTCTGTTTCTTTTAACGGAAAAGGCGGAGTTTTAGTATATGATGACGCATGGAATGAGATAAAAAAATATTATCCTGAAGAAGCAGACGGAAGCCGTGTTGTTCTTTCGCTGGAACAGGGAAAAACGTATCACTTTGCTGTTGCAGCATTAGAGAAAGATATGCAATGGGAAATCGAATCAGCTAAAACAAAAAACGGATTCGTATACACAAATTTAGCTGATAATACAGTAGAGATTTTGAAATATACAGGAACGGAAAGTAATGTAACAATACCGGATAAGATTGACAATAAAGTCGTAAAAACTCTTGGAGCTGAATCATTTACAGAGAATGAGACGGTAGTAGGAGTTACGATTCCGGCACAAGTTACGAATCTGCAGTACGGAGCGTTTGCATCATGTACGAATTTGAAGAAAGTAACTTTCGCACAAGGCAGTCAACTGAAAAAAATCAAAGAAGAAACATTTGAACACTGTGAAAAGTTAGAAGAAATACATATTCCCGACAGTGTTACACAAATAGAGAAGGGAGCGTTTTATTATTGTCGGTCTTTGAGCAAGTTAACGCTAGGGAAGAAGCTTGAGGTAATTGATAACAACGCCTTTGAAGGCTGCAGCAGTCTGAAACAGATTGAAATTCCTGATTCTGTGGAAAGTATCGGAGAGGGAGCATTTACATATTGCACTTCTCTTGAACATGTGACGATTGGAAATAAACTGGCATATGTAGCGAAAAGTGCATTTTCATGGTGTAACCTGACGGAAATTACATGGGGAGACGGAATTGCAAAAATCGGAGACAGTGCGTTTGCTTGTAACCAAAAACTTACGACGGTTTCGATTCCTGATACAGTAACGGAACTTGAATACAAAGCGTTTGCCGGATGTGTAGAGTTAAGTGATATTGAAATTCCTGATTCGGTAGAAGCAATCGGAGGCTATGCATTTGAGAAGTGGGATATATATAATGAAGGTGGGGACACTGCATGGTATGACGCACAGGCTGACGGTGATGTGTATGCCGGAAAAGTTTACTACAAATATAAAGGAACAATCGCAGAAGGCGGTACTGTCAATCTGAAAGCCGGTACGAAAGGAATCGCAGGATATGCGTTCCTTGATCAGATAAATCTGACAGGAATTGAAATTCCTGATAGTGTAACGAATATCGGCGATTATGCATTTGTCGGATGTGAAAAATTAAACAAAGTGACTGTCCCTGCTTCTGTAACAAAAATCGGAGAGAAAGCTCTTGGATATTTGACGTCGGGAAAGGGAGGACAGGCTTATAAGTTAGAAGGCTTTACGATCCGGGGAGTAGCCGGTTCAGCTGCGGAGAAGTATGCGAAAGAAAACGAATTTAATTTTGAGGCGTATACTCCTGAGTATATTAGAGGAGATGTGGATGCCGACAGAAAAGTTAGTATCGGAGACGTCCGTATGACATTGCGGAGCATCTGTAAGAAGGCGGAATTGAACGGAACACAGAAGCTTGCGGCAGATGTGGAAAAAGACGGAACAGTAGATATAAAAGACTTGCGGAAGATTTTAAGATATGTCTGCGGTAAAATTGAATATTTGTAAAGCATATTATTAAGTGTATTGTTAAACGCATTTTGTGAGTGAATCTCAAAAGTGTAAGAATGGGAAGAACCCTGCTTTGCCGAAAGGCGGAGCGGGGTTCTTCTTATACTGCGATCATCCGTGAATGTGAGCGCTGACGATATCTCCGCGATAACTATTCTGTGGATGCCAGTGATATCTGCGGCGATAACTATTCTGTGGATGCCAGTGATATCTGCGGTGATAACTATTCTGTGACTGTCGGCGATATATGTTGTGGTAATTATTCTGTAAATGTCTGTGATATATGTTGCGGTAATTATTCTGTAAATGCAAGTAATATGTGATGCAGTGATCTGTGCAGATACGGCAGATATTCTTCCATACTGACAGGCTGGCTGTTATGGATACAGTTATAACTTGTAGAGCCGATCAGTTCTATCATCGTGAATAGAAGCAGTTCCGGAGCAGGGCAGTTTACATTGTATTTTTTCAAAGCGGTCATGTAGTGATCGTAGAATTGGCTGGAGAAAGAAGGATCTCCGTTTGTAAAGACACTTTTAAATATCCCCCATGATAAGTTTTTGGCAATAAACTCCATGAAGAAGTGGTTTTTTTGAAATCGTTCGATAATGTAGTCCGTAGTAAAGAGCAGTTCATCCTCAAAACTGCTCACATTTGCTTTTTCAAGAGCGCGGTGTGCATCGTCAAAAAGTTGATTTGCCTTATATACGATGAGTTTGTCACGCAGATCGTATTTATCCTTGAAATACAGGTAAAAAGTTCCTTTTGCAAGGCCGGCCTGTTGGACAATATCAGAAATTGTTGTTTTGGCAAATCCTTTTCCTGTGAAAAGATGAAAGGCAGTTTCGAGAAGTGTGCTCTCTTTCTGCTTTTTATTATCATCAACTTTGCTCATAATAGATCCCCTCTTATTTTTGATGCTTAATCTTTTGTTATTTTTCCTATATTATGAATTGTTTTATTGAGAAAGTCAATAAAATGACTAAAATTCATTTTTATCGCTGAAAAATATTGACTATTAGTCATTTTTGGAATATATTGTGTATTATACAAAAAATAAGGAGATGATTTCAGTGGTCAAAGCAGGCAAGTGGATTGCAAAGCATCGGGTGTTGATCTTGATTGTCAGCGCGCTGCTTATGATTCCGTCTTTTTTCGGAATCGTGAATACGAGGGTCAACTATGATCTGCTCAGCTATCTGCCTGAACATCTTGAAACCGTGAAGGGGCAGGATATTTTGGTAGATGAATATGGCATGGGAGCGTTTTCCATGGTCGTAGTAGAAGATATGGAACTAAAGGATGTACAGAAGCTGGAAGAAAAGTTCAGCGAAGTACCGCATGTAAAAGATGTGTTATGGTACGATGATGCCGCAGATATCAGTCTTCCCGTCGAGATGCTGCCGAAGGATATAAGGGAAGCCTTTTTCAAAGGAGAAGCAACGATGATGTTGGCTCTTTTTGATAATACGACATCTTCGGACGAGGCAATGGATGCGGTGACACAGATGAGGCAGATTGCAGATAAGCAATGCTTTATAAGCGGAATGACAGGTGTTGTTACAGATATTAAAAATCTTTGCCTGCATGAGCTCCCGATTTATGTGGTGATCGCAGTACTCTGCTGTCTTTTGATATTGGAACTGACGTCCACGTCGTTTCTTGTACCGATCTTGTTTTTGATAAGTATCGGAGCGGCGATTGTATATAATCTCGGAAGCAATATCTTTTTGGGAGAAACGTCCTATATTACGAAAGCGCTGACTGCGATTTTACAGTTAGGCGTAACGATGGATTATTCCATTTTCCTTTTGAATAGTTATGAGGAAAATAAGAAACGGTTTCCGGGAGAAAAAGAACGGGCGATGGGGCATGCGATCGCGAATACGTTTAAGTCGGTTGTCGGAAGTTCGGTGACAACGATCGCAGGCTTCGCGGCGTTGTGCGCCATGACGTTTACACTTGGAAGAGATCTCGGAATCGTAATGGCAAAAGGTGTTGTTATGGGAGTGCTCTGTTGTGTGACGCTGCTTCCTTCACTTGTTCTTGTATTTGACAAATGGATAGAAAAAACAACGCATAGACCACTGTTTTCTAATATGAATAAACCGTCAGAGTTTATTACGAAACATTATGCTGTCTGGATCGTTTTGTTCCTTGTCCTTTTGTTCCCTGCAATTTACGGAAACAACCATACGAAGATCTATTATAATATCGCTCAGTCTCTTCCGGGATCGCTTGACAGTAATGTGGCGAATGAAAAACTGGAAAAGGATTTTGAAATGGGAAACATGCATATGATCCTCATGGATAAAAATATGGATGGTGTGCAGAAACAGAAAATGCTCGATCAGGTTGATGAAGTTGACGGTGTAAAATGGACGATCAGCATGAACTCTTTGATAGGTCCGTCCGTGCCGGATTCGATGATCCCGGACGATATTAAGAGTATGTTGAAAAGCGATCACTATGAGCTGGCATTTATTTGTTCGGAATATGCATCTGCAACAGATCAGGTAAATACACAGATCGCACAGATCGACGATATTGTGAAATCATATGACGATGACGCTATGGTGATCGGGGAAGCGCCTTTGATGAAAGACCTTCAGGATGTAACGGATGTAGACCTTACAATGGTCAATGTTCTTTCGATGGCGGCGATCTTTCTGATCATTATGGTCGTATTTAAGTCAATTTCCCTTCCGGTTATTCTTGTATCGGTTATCGAGTTTGCAATAGCGGTCAACATGGCGTTTCCATATTATATGGGAACGGAACTTCCGTTTGTGGCAAGTATTGTGATCGGAACGATTCAGCTTGGAGCGACTGTTGACTATGCGATCTTGATGACGAGCCGTTATCAGAAAGAACGCGGACGCGGAAGGTCGAAAAAAGAAGCGATCGCGATCGCTCATAAAACAAGCATGCCGTCAATTATCAGCAGCGGTTTAAGTTTCTTTGCGGCGACGTTCGGAGTGGCGTGCTACTCTAAAGTAGACATGATCGGTTCTATATGTACATTGTTGGCAAGGGGAGCGATCATCAGTATGATCGTAGTTATACTTGTACTTCCGGCGATGTTTATGATATTTGATAAAATTATCTGTAAGACATCGATTGGATTTCTCGGAGAAAAGGCGAAGAAAACGGCGCAATAAAAAGTAATGGAAACAAAAAGTAAAACTATGAATGTCGGGAAAGGATGTTGGCAGTTATGAATAAAAACAGAAGAATGAAACATGTAGTAGCGGCTTCACTGGCTTTCGGAGCGGCGGCGCTTACCGGATTCGGACAGATCGCTCCGGCAGCAGTATATGCGGCAGAGCAGACGGAAACTGTGAAAACAGAAAGTACAAAAAGCGGAGAACAGGCAGACGAAGGCCTGTTTAAAGAAGAAACGGTTTATGTCAATGCAGATGCAAACGGAGCGGTAAAACTTATAACAGTTTCGGATTGGCTGAAAAATGCGGGAACGACAGAAAGTTTAAAAGATGTCAGCGAACTTGACGGTATTAAAAATATTAAAGGAGAAGAAACCTTTTCGGAGTCGGGCGATAATCTGACGTGGGATACAAACGGCGCAGATATTTATTATCAGGGAACGACTGAAAAAGAACTTCCGGTTTCCGTGAAACTGACCTATTATCTGGATGGAAAGAAAATCAGTCCTTCAGAGCTGAAAGGAAAAAGCGGACATCTGAAGATCAAAATTGATTATACAAATAACACAAAGAAATCGGTGAATGTAAGCGGAAAATCCGAAGAACTAAGCAGTCCGTTTGTAATGATGACAGGAATGATACTTCCGAATGAGACGTTTAGCAATGTGGCGATCGACAACGGAAAAGTAGTGTCAGACGGGAATAGAAATATCGTACTTGGATTTGCTGTTCCGGGTATGAAAGAAAGTCTGGGAATGAATGATTTCTCGCAGTCGTCTTCGCAGGTATCGCTTCCTGAAAGTCTTGAGATAAGCGCGGACGTAACGGATTTTACGATGTCCTCTACTTATACGGTCGCATTGTCCGATATTTTGGAAGATTTGAATGTGAAAGAAATCGTTGATTACAGTTCTTTGCAAAGCGCTCTTGATGAGCTGGAAAATGCGGCGTTGGAACTGGTAAGCGGAACAGATACGTTGTCTTCCGGGGCGGCGCAGCTTTCTTCCGGCGCGGCAGAATTAGAAGACGGCATCAAGAAATATACAGATGGAACGGATACGTTGGCAAATGGAGTTGTATCTTATGTAAATGGGGAACAACAGTTAGCAGACGGCGCAAAAAGCCTTACGGAATTGAGCGCAGGCTTATCCCAGGTTCAGTCAGCAGTGAGTCAGCTTAGCGCAGCCACAGACGGAAGTTTGACAAGCGTGAATGAGAAAGATATTAAGGCAGGAGCGCAGAAATTGGCAGACGGAACGCAGCAGCTTGTACAGGTTCTCGGAACAGAGGCTGTTCAGGCTGTGATGCAGCAGGTGACAAGTATGATCGAGATGGGAAAGGCGCTCATTGAGGAAACGAAAGGGCTGGAAACAAGTCTGCAAAACGGAATCGTAACCCCGGTTCAGGATCTTGCGGCGCAGGCACAGGCAATTTCAGGAGAGCTTCAGAAAATTTCAGATTTGCAGACGAATCTTACAAATGCATGTACTGCCGTAAATACTGCGGTAAACGAAAATAATGCTGTTATTGATGCCGATAATGGACAGATTGCGGCGAATAACGAAAAGATTACGTCAGCTAAGACGAAAGCCATCTCAAGTTCACAGACGATTCAACAGGCGGTAGATTCCCTGACGGCGAAGAGAAATGAAATCGCACAAAATGATCCTCAGTCAGCGGCTCTTGCAGATCTTGATAATGCGATACAGGCGCTGAATGAAGCGAAAAACGCCGCGGCTGAAGTGACCGATATGCCGGAACTTTCTTCTATAGAAGGAAAACTAAATCCGGTGCAGGCGGATCTGTCAGGCGTGGATGTGCAGGCTGTTCAAAATGCAGTAGGAAAAATGAAAGTAGATCTGTTTACATTAAAACTTGCGGCTGCAGGAATGAATGCAAAACTTCCCGAAGTAGAAGAAAAATTAGACGCAATCCAGAAAGCGGGAGAAAACCTGCCTTTGGATCAACTGGGAGCGCTGACAGGTAAGATCGACGATCTAAATACGGGAATGCAGGGGCTTAACAGTGGAATCGGATCTTTGCATACGAATCTATCATCTTTAGATCAATCTCTTGCAGTATCAGTACCGAAAGCGGCTTCCGGAATCGCACAGCTAAACGGAGGATTTACACAATTAGGCAGCTTTAACAGTCAGCTTACGGCAGGAGCGGAGCAGTTAAAAGAAAACAGCAGCGTACTGAAAAACGGAGTGTCGGCTTTGAACAGCGGAGCGAAAACTTTGTCAGAAGGAGCTGTGACGCTGGCGGACGGAATGAAGACGTTTGATGCAGAAGGAACGAGTAAACTGAAAACAACGGTTGAAGGTGCGGTCGGAGAATTGATGAACCGGTTAGAAGCGCTGACATCTAAAGAGTGCAGCTATGATACGTTCAGCGGAAAAGACAGCGCGATGGACGGTAATGTAAAATTTGTAATCGAAACAGAAGCGATTGAATAAAAGCAGAAAAAATGCCTCCCCTGTCTGAGCCGCAGGAGAGGCATTTTTTATAAGGACAATTAAATAAACTTCTGTTCAGGAGCATCCACTTGGGAGTGGATGCTTCCATTTTTCCATCCAATAATTGACCTGCAGCATATAAGCAAGCATCTGAGGTCCTGCCATAAGCTGCCCATACCATGGTTTTCCGTAGTCGGAAGGCGTATCAAGGAAACGCAATACTTTCTTTTTATCAAGAAATGTTCGTATAGGAGCATTGGGGGAAGCGAGGACTTCTTTTAGTTGATCTGCGAGCAATGCTTCATAATGAGGATCATAAGTTTTTGGATAAGGACTTTTGCGTCTCCACAAGATCTCTTTCGGCAAGATGCCCTCTCCGGCATGGCGGAGCAGACCTTTTACAATTCCGTCCGGACATTTGATGTCCCACGGGATATTGAAAACGTATTCTACGATCCGATAATCGGCAAACGGTACGCGGGCTTCAAGTCCGCTGTACATACCGGCGCGGTCCATCCGGTCAAGAAGAGTTGCCATAAACCAGCGGATATTCAGGTAGGCGATCTCACGCCGACGTTTTTCTTCGGGAGAATCATCAGGTAGAACCGGCGTTTCACGAATCGTCTGTTCATAGGCGTTAAGGGCATATTCTTCCATGTTCAGTTCGTGAATAAAATCGTCGTCTAACAATGCTTGCCGCGGCTGCATAGAAGGCGACCATGGAAACATATTCGTTTCAAATGAGCTTTTTTTATGAAACCAAGGGTAGCCCCCGAAAATTTCATCAGCACATTCGCCTGTAAGGACAACGCTGTTGAACTGTTTGACAAGTGAACAGAAATACAACATAGAGGACTCGACGTCGGCCATGCAGGGGAGATCCCGCGCGTCTACGGCTTTGTACAGATAATCCAGTTGATCCTGACTGCTGCATTCGAGGAAGTGATGGTTTGTTTCATATAATTCTGCCATCTGTTCGGCAAACGGACGATCCTGACTTGGCTGGAATGTATTGGATTTAAAATACGTTTTGTTTTCCGTGAAATCAAAAGAAAAAGTATTTAGTTTTTCCCCTGATTTTGCCAGATGTCCGGCGCAGACGGCAGTGACGAGGCTGCTGTCTATTCCGCCGGAAAGAAACGTGCAGATGGGAACGTCTGAAAGCATCTGCTTTTTGATGGAATCTGTGAGAAGCCATCTCGTTTTTTCGATTGTATCAGAAGGCGAATCAGTGTGGAGGCAGCTGCTAAGTTTCCAGTAAAACTGTCTTTTGAAAGAAGTGTGACTAATGGAAATGTGTTCGCCGGGGAGCACTTCAAGAATATTTTTAAATACACCTTTTCCGTATGTTTTTGCAGGACCTAAGGCGAATATTTCATTGAGGCTGTTCCGGTCAAGTTCGGGAACGATATCGGGATAGGCAAATAATCCCTTGATTTCGGAAGAAAAAATAGTAGTCTCGTCTTTTTTTGTATAAAAGAGAGGTTTGACACCGAGCCTGTCGCGGAACAGATGAAGCGTTTGACAAGATTCATCCCACAGCGTGATTGCAAAGATTCCGTTTAACTTTTTAATAAAAGATGGTCCGCAGCGCATAAATCCGGCAAGGATTACTTCTGTATCGCCGGACGTCAGAAACTGTTCACCTTCAGAAATCAATTCTGCTTTCAGTTCCGGGGCATTATATATTTCACCGTTATATGCAATGACACAACTGTGATCGCCTCTGACGCGTCTCATCGGCTGATGTCCGGTGACTAAGTCGATGATGTTCAGACGAACATGGGCAAGCCCGCATTGAGGGGAGAGAAACGTACCTTCATCATCCGGCCCACGGTGCTTTTGAACTTGATTCATCATTTCTAAAATGTGGTTTCTGTAGTTCTTTTCTTTTGTATAATCCGCAGATGGGTTAAAAAATCCGGCGATTCCGCACATAGAAAATTCTCCTTCTTCTATTTTTTGACAATATCGCGTATGACAGGCTGAAGCTGCCGGTTCTCAAGAGCGGCTTCCAAAGCCGGGATAAGCAGATCGGTATGGGCAGTCATTGAATTCGGCTTTTTTTCGGGATCATCCTGCCCGAACGGAACAAAGTAGATATTTTTCGTATTTAAAAGAAGTCCGATATTTTTCATATTCATACCGAGGGCGTCGTTTGTCGATAAAGATAAAAGAAGCGGTTTGTTGTTGCGTAAATGGGCTTTTGCCGCCATTAAAGCAGGTGTGTCGGTGATTCCGTTTGCCAGTTTGGCAAGCGTATTTCCGGTGCACGGAAGGATCACAAGTGCGTCGAAAAGGTTTTTCGGACCGATCGGCTCTGCTTCGGAAATAGTCATCATCGGTTTATTTCCCGTAATTTCTTCTGCACGCCTATAAAATGATTCGGCAGAACCGAAACGGGAGTCTGTGGATGCGGCTGCGGTTGAAAAGACTGTCTGGACAGAGCCACAGCAGTTTGAAAGTTTTTGCAGTTCCAGAAATGCTTTTTTGTAAGTGCAGAACGAGCCGGTAAAAGCGACTCCGATCTGCGTTTCTTTTAAGGACAAAGGGGATTCCTCCTTTCATTTTGCGCATGAATTATGAGAGATACAGTTTTGATTCGATAAATTGTTTTAAGTGACGGGCAGAAGATGCGGGAGCATATTTGCCGGGAAGTCCTAAGCAGTGCAGAGCAGATATGCCGAGACGCTGAGCCGCGTCATAATCGACCCCTCCGGGGGAAGAGGCAATATCAATAATAAGAGCAGAAAGATCTACGTTTTTTAAAGTCTCTTCATTTATAAATTGCGCCGGAACAGTATTAAAAATGAAGCGAAAATCTCCGGCGTGATCGGAAAGTGATTTTAAGGGGAAACTTTTGTCGGCAATAACTGACGCGCGGGCGGATTCTTCGGCGTTATCTGTAAAAACGGAAACGTTTGCGGATAATCCCTTTAAACGGTAAACAATAGAGTGACCGCATTTTCCGAATCCAAGTACTGCGCATCTGCTTTTGTGCAGATTGAAAGGACTGTGGAGGATCGCTTCGCAGATTGCGCCTTCTGCAGTCGAGATACTGTTGTAAACAGGAAGCGATATATCGTCTGCATAATCAAAAACAGCGACGTTATTTTCGGCGGCTTCTTTTTTAAAAGAAGGAGGGATGCCCCCGGCAAACAAAGACTGACCGGGCCGCAGAAGATGAAGCAGCGTCTGAATAGAGAAACGATAGATGCTATTTTCAACCGAAACATCCGCGCCGTTTTTAGTAAACGGAAAAGGGCAGATGACGGACCCGGAATGGATACAGGCTTCTTCGAGAGAAGGCGCTTCGCGTACTATGGAAACATGTTCGGAGACGGAGCTGCAGTTGTTCGGCTGAGAGGCCAAAGCGTAATGACAAAGAGAACGGCCCGATTCTGCTAACATTTCTGCAAGAAAAACCTGACGCGCATCACCGCCTAAAACAGAGAAATCATATGAAAATGAAGACATAAAAACACCGCTTAAGAAACATTTTTAATTACTATATGCGAGTGAGAAAAAGATGTGAGTATAAATAACCTTGCTTGTCGTATATTTTTTCGGAATATTCCCGGGATGTCGGCAGTGCTGTGTATATCAGCATCCTTTTTATAGCGGGGCAAAAAATGATAAAAGAGAGTGATATTAACTATATCACAAAACGAATAGAAAACAAATCACTTTTGTTATTGACATGAAATCAAATAAAGTAGAAGGGAAGGCAATAAGATGAGCAGAAAAAGGAATAAGGTAATGAAAAACAGCTCCGGTTGTCATGATATTAATAAAGTTATAATAGAGGCAATGCCGATAAACGGCGCAAACACGGGATTCTTCCCGTTTCACTGATACTAACAAAACACTATCAAAAAAGGCATGAGTACGGCGGGCGAGGCTATACTCATGCACAAAATTAAATCTTTTCAAGTTCTTCTCTTAATTGCTCTGTGGTCATGTGGGAATAGACCCTTTCGTTGATGTCTTTTCCTGCATGGCCCATTATTTTATATCTGGCCACTCGGTCAACCTTCGCTTTCAGTAACAGGGAATTGCAGGTGTGCCGGCAGTCGTGGGGCGTGTGCTTCTCGGTGATCCCGCAGATTGTCAATGCTTGGGCGAAGTATTCCCGGTATTTCTCCTGTGAGATGTCCTGTGTCCCATCATGGTAGATCAGACTGTGAAAACGTGGGTCATACCGCGCCTCTACTATCTCATAGATCTTTGAGTGGATCGGGACTGTGCGGTGCCGGCTGTAGCGGTTCTTAAGCCCGCCTGTGAACGTCCAGGCGTCCAGGTCGATGCTCTCCAGTGGCATCCCGGCCAGCTCGTTAATCCTCCACCCTGAATAGATGTAGATCAGCACGGTGTCAACAAAGGGCACGTCCTTGTGATCCCAGAGCTTCTGGATCTCTTCATCCGTGAAGGGTGTACCGCTCTCGGTGTCGTCCTCTTTCCCGATCCGAACGAACTCGGCGCAGTTCTTGGCCACAATGTCAAATTGCAGGGCATACCGGTACATCTGATTGAACAGCGTCTTGATGTGCTCCAGCATGGAGTGAGACAGATCATCCCTGTCGAGGATCTGTTGCAGATCCAGAGCCGAGATATTCGGCATAATCCGGCTGTGAAGCTGATCGCAGTGTTTGAATGCTGCCAGTGTGCAATACTGGGAGCTGGTCCTCTTGCCGGGAGTGTCCACGGCTGCCTTGTACTTCCGCTCGTACCAGTCTTTGAACACTTCCTCAAAAGTCTTCTTCCTGTTGGCAATGTCAAAGGGGTCCTTGTTATACTCCGCCAGGGCGATATCAGCCGACACCCGATCCGGAAAGTTCCCCAGGACGTCATAACGGGGGTATCCCCACTCGTCAATACGGGTGTTCACGCGCACCTGAAAGGGTTTTCTCCGGCTCCCGGACAGCTTGACTATGGTCCCTGTGCCGTTCCTGCGCCTCTTTCCGGGGGTTTTCGCCCTGCGGGGCACACTTATCCCATCACGCAGGGGAAAGCCGCAATGCGGGCAGGAATACGCCTTGTCAGACACCTTCCCGGAGCACTCCGGGCATGTTGTCAGTGCCATGTTATCTATCTCCTTTCTCTGGCTGGGCGGCTGGATCAGGAGATGATATAGGTCTCTTTTCAAATGCGGGCTATTCGTTGTCTTTGCGGTATTTTAGATTCCTTTTTCTTTTCGGAGTTTAAAGATATTTAATTCTGTACTGGTGTTTATGGAATTTTTTAATTCTTCATATTCATTTTTTGTTAATGGGATATCTATATCATCCTTAATAACATGTATGCATCGATCATAACCGTATTCGTTATCATAAAATGTGTCAATATATTCATACCCAAGACTAAGCAAATAGTTAAGAAACGTAATTTCTTGTTTAAAAGAATCCATTGCAACAGAAATGTCTTCGCTTAATTTTTCAAGCATTATTTCGTTGTCGGATCTCAATTCATTAACAGAAACATTTAAAGCATTTGCGATTTTTTGAAGTGTTTCTATTTTAGGTATACGTTTCCCGCTTTCATATTGTGCAATATTTTGTTGAGAAGTTCCCAGTCTTTTGGCAAGTTCTTTTTGAGTGAGTCCAGCTTGCAGACGTGAGTTTTTAATTTTTTCACTTGAACGCATAATGTCACCTCAACTATAAAATATCATAAAAACATCAATGTTACAATCAAAAGATTTTAAAAAAGCATTGACACAATCAAAAGAGTGTTGTAATATCGAATTACAATCATAAGATTGTTTGATTGAAAGCGAGGTGAGACGATGAGAATTGACAGAGTAAAACTTGTGTCAGAGCTGACAAGGCAGGACATGACACAGAAGAAACTTGCGGAGCTTGCAGGGATTTCCCGAGCGTCTGTGAACTACATAAAGAGTGGTAAGAGCTGTTCTAATGAAGTAGGGCACAAGATCGCGGATGCTCTGAAAGTACCACTTGAAACATTATTAGAAGACTGACAGGCTGGGCGGCTGGATCAGAAGATGAGCGTGTTGCGACGTCGCAACAGAGTTTCGGCCCGATATGGGGCAGAAAGGAGAGCGGACAATGTATATCATAACAGCGACTTACAGAGGCCAGAAGATCACCCGGACAGCGTTTGGAGACTTCCAGGCGTTCACGATCATCAACCAGTTAGCAAGAGAGGGCTGCGTTGACATCGGCATGAGAGAGGAGGAATAAGCGTGGTATGCGGAAAGATTGAAGTAATCATTAACGCTATGGTGGCATCTTGCCTGTCTCCTCAGGAGATCGCAGACAAGGCGGGCGTATCGGTCAGTATCGTGTACCGGATCCGTAAGGGATACATGGTGAAGATGGAGCGCTTCGGGAAAGTCTGCCGGGCTCTCGGGATACCGCCGGAACAGGCTATTGATTACGAGCGGATGAAGCGATACAAGGAGGAGCGCAGAGCATGAGAGTGCCTGACGATGTTTTTGCTCAGATCTGTGCGGAGATTGATGCAGTGGAGCAGTCCGGGGATCTGGATGGGATCTTTAAAGGAGACCCCCGCGCGCCGGATCAGCCGACAGGCAGAAAGTCATTCCTGCACTCGTTTTCATGCGATATGAAGCTCTACAGGAGTACATTCATGAAAATCCTTGGCTATGATATTACTACGCCGGGATTCGCCGAGGACGCGCTCACGCGGCTTGAAATTCTCGGATGCAGCAGGGCGCGAGAGTATTACGAGGCGGTCAGATCAGAATGGCAGCAGGAGCATGATGCGCAGATGAAGAGCGTGGCGCACTGGTATAGAGGTCAGTGCGAGAATGAATTTGAAAATATGAAGAGAAAGGCGGTGAGGGAGTCACGGAAAGAACAAGAAGTGGAACAACTGAGAGCGGACTTACAGCAGAAGAGCGACAGAGAGCTATTGACCTTATTGCAGAGGCTGAAGCAGATCGGCGAATAAGCGGCAATATGGTCTTTGATGGTGGGAAACCTCGGCAAGTAAAAAAGGCGCCGAAGATAGAAAAAGCAAGTAATGTGATTATAAAAGAGCCAGAATGGCTCGTGCCTGGATACATTCCAAGATATGGAATTACGACAATAGCAGGAGAGGGCGGCGTAGGCAAAACATCCATCTGGTGTTCTCTGGTGGCAAGTATCACAACGGGAAAGAACTCTTTTTTGCTGGGTGAGCAAGTGCCGTTTAATAGTGAACCAGAAAGCGTGCTTGTGTTATCGGCCGAGGATTCATGGTCATACGTATTAAGGGCAAGGCTGGAAGCAAACGGGGCGGATTTGGACCGTATAAGCTACATATCGCCGGAAGACGACAGGTTTGTCGATTTAAATTTTGATGGTGAACTATTGCAGAGTATCGTTGCCACAAACAGACCGGGAGTGATCGTATTCGATCCCTTGCAGGCTTTTGTTCCGGCAAATTTGCGGATGGGAGATAGAAATGCCATGAGGAAATGCTTTTCTCCGCTGATCGGATACGGCGAAAAGTACGGACTGACATCGATAATTATAGCTCACGCAAATAAACAGTCGGGCGTTTGGGGGAGGAAGAGGATCGCTGACAGCTCGGATATATGGGATTCTTCCAGATCGGTATTAATGACCGGCATAACGAAGGATAGCGATATTCGCTATATATCGCATGAAAAATCAAACTGGGGCAAGCTGGAAAAATCCGTTTTATATACACTGGATGAATGCGTTCCGGTATTCAAAGCCTATACGCCTAAGAAGGATAAGGAATTCATTCAAGAGGATTCGCGAGAGCGTAATATTCGTCCGGTGGTAGAGGAGGCAAAAGATTTCATTATTGAAACGCTTACAGAGCACAAGCAGATGGAAGTTTCGGAACTGGACGAGCTGGCGGCGGCTAACAGTATCAGCAAGAATGCTTTAAAGGATGCGAAAGCAGCACTAAAAAAAGAAGGTGTCACTAGAGTGTGGTCGATAGGCTTTAATCCGAAAAAGTTTATCATGGCTCTTAAAGACCCTGAGAAAATCAACGAGTACGAGTGAAAGCCTTATTTTATAAGGGGTTAACGTACTGGGGGATGACCAACGAGTACGCAAGTACATAATACCGTACTGGGGGATGACCAACGAGTACGATGAGCCCAGTATTTATAAAGGATTACGCCGTATTGGGGGATTTTCCCAGTGTATATAGGGCAATCAACGAGTAAGAAAGGAGCTAAGAAAATGAAAGAAGAATTTAGAAAGATGTTGAGTGAATTAGTTGGTGAAGAATTGGAATTCGATGGATTCAAGGAAGAGTTTGAGAAAGAAGGTTTGCCGCATGATCTTGTATTACGTGCGATTCAGGCGGCACAGCTCAAACGGATCGCGGACGTGCTGGAGGACATCAATGGCACGCTGATAGATATGAGCACACCTGTCGAGCAGTTGGCGGAATGTGTTGGAGTACATCCAGCGAGGTACGGCGGGTCAGCAGCGAGCTTCCTGCGGATCGCCGGGAGCGTAGACGCGGGAGTATAAAGAAATAAGCCCCATAGGGAGCGGCAACTCTCTACAGGGCAGATGTATCTTTCACGGCTGGGGGCTGTGGAAAGGATACAGGTACATAATAGCAGAAATTTGATGAAAGGGGCAAGAGGAAATGTCTGAGAGAGAAAAGATTATCATGTCCTTTATTGTAGAAATGCAGGATACCACTCCTGATGATTATATGGATATTAAGTTGATAATGCTTGCGGTGAATGCGGGAAATGCAGTGGTGCTGAATTTCTTAAAAGCGGCGTTTGAGCTGATCGAAGCACGCAGACCGCGGCTGATTGAGATAAAGGCATAAGAAAGTCCCTGCCCTCCCCGGGGAGCTGCGCCAACAGCAGAACGGGGGCGGCAGAGGTACTACAAACGATACGAGAACGGCGCTCCGGCGTGCTGCAATACTGCCGGAGCAAATCAAAAGAATATAAAAGCTATCCTTGCCACTGAGACGCGGCAACGTCAGACGTGGCACGATAGAGGAAGGGAGGCAGAGTATGAGCGTAAAAATCAGGATATCATATACAGACGAGCAAGAACTGGACAGAATTGTTCGGCTTTTGTCTACGGAAGTGAAGAGTTGGAAAAAGCAGCAGGCGAAGGGGAAGTATAAGAGGGCTTATGGAGAATTGAACCACGAGCAAAGCCCGAGCGAACTACGAGAGGGGGCTGATTCGTGAATGATTCAAATTTAATACCGAACACTGAGCGAAGCCCGGAGGAACTACGAGAAATGGGGAGAAAGGGCGGAATTGCATCGGGGAAGGCAAGGAGGCGGAAAAGAGATCTGCGGAAAATGATGCAGATGGTCGTTGATCTGTCAATTAAAAAATAATTGCTTTACTTTTCAATATTTGATATAATTGATTTAGAGCAAATAGAATAAATAGTACCCCGAGATACGGTTTTTTTCTTTCCTACCAAATGTACTGGAGTTTCCTTTTCTTCGTGTCGCGGAAGCCTTAGGGCGTGGGAATGACTGGACAAGCTTGAATAAAGCTGTTTAGTTGTTCCTGCGCTTTTTTTTATTTGCTCGATCTGCTTTTATATTACTCATCTTTTTTGTAAAGCCGACCGGGCGTTAAACGGGGAAAGGACATGGATGCATGGAAAATAATAATGTAAATACTGTAAACAATCAGGAACCGCAGCAGGCAGCACAGACAGGCGAAAGAACTTTCACCCAGGATGAAGTGAACCGCATTGTACAAGATAGGCTTGCGCGGGTAAAGACACTAGATGAACCGGATCAGCGAGAACTTGACTTACAGAAGCGAGAGCGCGCACTGTATGCAAGGGAAGCCGTTGCGAATGCTGGGCTTGATAAAAATCTTGCAGATGAGTTTGTCGGAATGGATAAAGAAACTGTTGATAAATGTTTGAAGATTATAGCCCCATACGCTCAGAAAATGAAAGAGCCGTTTCTTAATGCTGTCGGCCCGACAAATGGGGGTGGCGGTGTCGGATCTGACAATGAAATTAGAGCAGCTATGGGACTCAAAAAGAGATAGGAGAGTAAGACATGGCTATTGAATTAGTAACCAAGTATTTGCCGTATGTAGATGAACTCTTTACGACAGAAAGTAAGAAGTCCCTTCTTACAAATAATGATTTTGACTGGACAGGAGCACACACGGTGAAGACGTACAAGATTGGAACTACTACGATGACTGACTACGACCGTGCAGGGACCGGATCCGGGGCAGCAGGCTCACGGTATGGAACAATAGGGAACCTGAGCGCGAGCACACAGCCCCATGTGATCACAAAAGACCGTTCCTTTACGTTCGTGATCGACAAGCTGGATTCTGATGAGACAGGCAAAGCACTTGAGGCTGCATCAGCATTGGCGCGGCAGTTAAGAGAAGTCGTGGTGCCGGAGGTTGATGCTTATGTATACGGTAAAATGTGCGCAGGGGCAGGGACGAAGCCCGCAGCCTTAACGCTGACAGCGGACAACATTTATACTGAGATCATCAAAGCTACTACTACGTTGGATGATGCAGAAGTAAACGAAGCGGGGCGCGTTCTTTTAGTCGTGCCGGAAGTGTATCAGCTGATGAAGCAGAGTAAAGAAATTGTATTGAATACGAACGTCGGGGAAGATATGCGCTTGAAAGGCGTTATCTCGAATCTGGACGGCATGAACGTGATCAAGGTATCCTCTAAGCGCGTACCGGAAAACTTCGGCTTTATGGTGGCGCATCCGTGCGCTACGGTTTGCCCGACAAAGCTTGCAGACTACAAGACGCATCAAGATCCGCCGGGAATCAGCGGATCATTGGTTGAGGGGCGTATCGTATATGATGCGTTTGTCCTGGATAACAAGAAAAAGGCGATCTACTACATGGAGAATAAAACTTCATAGTTTTTTCTTCTCAAAAAATAAAAAGGCACTCCGGGCGCGTAATGCGTTCGGGGTGTTTTTTGGTAAAGGCGGTGTGGACATGGAAAAGAACAGCAAAACAAACGAAACGCTTGTGAACCTGATTCGATCGGGCACGGATCGGGCGGAAAATCTTCTGCAGCTTTGGAAACAGAACAAAGCTTTTATAGCAACACTTGCCCGGAAATATTCCGGCGGGGCAGAGATGGAGGACTTGGAGCAAGAGGGATTTATAGGCCTGTGTGAAGCGATTCCACACTATGACGAGGGGCGCGGGATGTCATTTATTGGTTATGCAGCGTTTTACATACAGAAGAATTTGCGGGCATGTGTGGAGAATAACCGCCCGGTGAAGTTGTCACGATCGGCAGCAGATGAAGCGCTACAATACAAGAAACTTGTCCGAGAATACACGAAGTATTACGGCTGTACCCCTTCTGATCGCGAGCTGTGCGCGTTTTTACATGTTGATCAAGATAAACTAGCCTTGATAAGAAAAGCAACGGAAACGGGGCATATCAGAAGCTTGAGCGAGGAGCTGCCAGGAATGGATGGAGATATCTGTCTAGGTGATACTATTGCATCAGACGAGGACTTAGAGCGGGATGCGATCCGGCGTATAGATCACGAGCACATGAAGCGTGAACTGTGGCTTGCCGTGGATCAGCTCCCGGATAGGTTGCCTGCTGCCATTCGCTTAAGATATGAGAGCGGGTTGACTTATAAGGAAATGGGGGAACGCTTGGGCGTCGATATGAATCAGGCGCGGAGTCTGGAGCAAAAAGCTTTTAAGAAGTTGCGCATACCGTCCAGAGCGAAGAGATTTAGAGCATATCACGAGGAATACCTGAGCGCGTCACAGATTCATCATGTAGGTGTACGGCGGTTCAATGAGACATGGACGAGTGAAGTTGAAGGAGATGCTATTAGATGGACGGAAAAAGAAAGGGGGTGTTAAAATGAATAGAGGAAGGAAAGACGGCAATGAGATGAAGAATCATGAAGGGTATTACGATCCGACAGCGGGAAAGGCGATCAGGCGGGCGGCTCGTCATAAAAGAAGAAAAGGCATAAAATTGAGCCGGTTGACCTATCAGCTCCGGGAAGTTCAGGGCTTTCCGGTGTCACTAGTAAAATGATACTAATAAAATTTAAGACAGTGATACTAGTATGACACTATTAAAAAATATGCAGGGGGTTCCTGTAAATCACGGGCTGAAAGAAAATCCCGAAAATACGCTGTTTTTGACCTGTGAGTATCAGTGGTTTTTCGGCAAATTTTACGTTAATTAATAAAGTTATAAGATTTTTTCTTATTCCTTTTAAAAAATATGCGTTATCATGTTAATATTAGGAGAGAGTAGGAGAGGTGATTGATAATGTACAATATATTAGTATGTGACGATGACAAAGAAATAGTGGAAGCAATCGAAATTTATCTGACGCAGGAAGGATATCGTATACTGAAGGCGTATGACGGTACGGAAGCTCTTGAAATGCTTGAAAGAGAAGAGGTTCATCTGCTTCTTCTTGATGTGATGATGCCGAAACTTGACGGGATTCGGGCAACTTTGAAAATACGAGAGAAAAACAGTATTCCCATCATTATCCTTTCCGCAAAATCGGAAGATGCGGATAAGATACTCGGACTTAATGTAGGAGCGGACGATTATGTTACAAAGCCGTTTAGTCCTTTGGAACTTGTTGCGCGAGTGAAATCTCAGCTTCGCAGGTATACGCAGCTTGGCGGCACGGCTCAGAATGAAAATGATAAAATATATTCTGTCGGCGGCCTTAGGATTAATGACGATCTGAAAGAAGTGACAGTAGATGGGGAGTTAGTAAGATTGACTCCGATCGAATATAATATCCTCCTTCTTCTTATGAAGAATCAGGGGCGCGTTTTTTCGATCAATCAGATATATGAAATGATCTGGAATGAGGAAGCTATCGGGGCTGATAATACGGTTGCCGTTCATATACGGCATATAAGGGAGAAGATTGAGATTAATCCAAAAGAGCCGCGGTATTTGAAAGTTGTCTGGGGAGTCGGATATAAGATTGAGAAGGTGCAGTAGATAAGAAAAACAGGTAAAGAGAGGAATGTGAATGAAAGGATGGTACAGAAGGACTGCGATGAAAGCGGTCGTCCTGATCGTAGGCGTGTTAACCGGAGCGATGTTTTTCACATCTCTTATAGTAACAACGCGGCTGACCGGAACGCTGAATCCGGCAGAGACGGTAAAGTTAATAGGAGAGCCATATGAAGAATCTTCGGATTTTAGCAATACAGTAGAAAGCTATATGCTTCAGGTGCTTGAACAGTTTCAGTTAAAAACGCTGTTTGAGTCAGACGGAGCATACAATCCGGATAAAGTGATCGACGTAATGTCTTATTTTGGAGCGTCGGGAGCAGACGCTGAAAATCATTCCGGACTGGTATACAGACTGTCGGATCTGATAGAGTGGAGCAAGGCATACAGTGTAGAATCAGGCGGTGTATATGATAAAAACGCAGTAATCGTCTGCAAACAGCCAAGCGGAAAATACTATTATTACTATACGGAAGAGTTTCTGAATCAGCTTGAAACAGGAGAACTTCAACTCGTATTAGAAGATGATAGAATGGATGTTGAGTCATTTTTAAATGACTTAAGCAACGGAACGCTTACCTCATCCGGAGTGAGTGATAAAATAAGCATATATGATGCAGAAGGCAGTAAATTGTATACAGACTGTTGGAATTACGGGGATTCAGTCCGTGAGAATTATGCGCCCTTAGGAGCGGCTAATCTTCTCCAAGTTGTAAATGAACGCCCGGAGTTAAACGGAAAGCTTATGGTTATTTATGATCATCTGGCATCTGTTCTTACGAGTATAAATGATAAATACAGCCGATATAAGAGCGGGTGGGAACACCTGGAAGAGGGAAACACAAACTTTACTTATTTATATATAGATCAGGATACAAAAAAAGTTACGACAAATAAAAGCGAATATGCAAATCTTATGGCAAAAGGCGAGTCGGGAATAAAAACGAACATTGAAGAATGCATAGCGGACATGAAATCAGGAAAAAATGTGAAATACATTTTTGTTTATCCGAAATTAAAAGATTTTGAAACAAATATGGATATATTACCGACAAATGAATGGGATATGGTGCGCTCTTATGATACCGACAAGACGTATGACAGTATTTTTGCGGTGGCAGTTGATACTTCTTATCCGGTCAAAGATATGTTCTATGAAAGAGACCGGATTTATGAAAAAAATATCCCGCTGCTAAGAGGCGGGTTCGTGATCTTGTGTCTTAGCGGAATTTTGTTCCTTATCAGTTTTGTCATGTCAGGGTTGATGGCAGGAAGAAAAGATGGAGATAACGAAGTTCATTTAACAGGCTTTGACAGATGGAAAACAGAGATCGCGGCAGTTGCCGTGATCGGAGTATGGGCAGTAGGAACGGCAGTTATCGTAGGCATGGGAATGATCGACAGCGATAATGTCTACAATATGGTAGAAACTCTTGACTATTATGGAGCGCGCTATATGAGCGATATGCCGGAAGTTTATTCTATGCTGTTTGTTCAGAAAGTAAGTTTTTTAGAGATAGCGGGTGCATTTTTATATGGAGCGTTTACGTTTATCTGCTTTTTCGCGGGTTATATGAGTCTTATCCGCAGAATGAAAGCGAAGAGTTTGTGGAATGGAAGTCTGCTTTGTATGATTCTTTCTTTTTGCAAAAGAATAGTCGATTCGAGTAATGACGTTTGGCGGACCGTTCTTTGGATCAGTGCATTTTTAGTCATCCACTGGATTACGTTTTTTGTCAGAAATGTACCGATGGCGCTGGCAGCTCTGGCAGCAGACGGAGTGACGTTTTGGATTGTCGTGGGAAGTATGCTTGCAAAAGTCAGGATCAAGAAAGGGATCGAACAGATCGCATCAGGCAATCTTGAGTATCGGATCGAACTAAAAGGACTGCGGGGAACGGAACGCAATATCGCCGAGAATGTCAATGATATCGGAAGCGGTCTGAACCGCGTGATCGATGAGGCGATGCGAAACGAACGTTTGAAAACGGATTTGATCACAAATGTATCGCATGACATCAAGACTCCGCTTACATCAATTATAAATTATGTGGATATTTTGAAGCGGTCTGATATTGCCGATGAAAAGATACTAGGGTATCTTGATATTCTTGAAGTAAAAGCGCAGAGACTTAAGACGCTGACAGAAGACGTTGTGGAAGCGTCGAAAGTAAGCAGCGGAAATATTACGTTAGAATATATGGATATTGATTTCCGTGAGATGGTACAGCAGACGGAAGGGGAAATGGCAGAAAAATTTGCCGCGCGAAACCTGTCGGTTGTATTGAACCTTCCGGAAGAAGCGGCGGTGATACATGTAGACGGACGCCGTATGTGGAGGGTGCTTGAAAATATCTTCGGCAATGCGGCAAAATATGCAATGCCGGGGACGAGAGTTTATGCAGATCTTTCGGTATCGGAGTCGGAAGTTAAGTTTTCTTTGAAAAATGTATCCGAGCAGCAGTTGAATATTTCGGCAGATGAGTTGACAGAGCGATTCATCAGAGGAGATATTTCCCGGAGTACGGAAGGAAGCGGACTCGGTCTTTCAATCGCCAAAAGTCTGACTGAAATGCAAGGAGGAGTTTTCGAGTTGTATCTTGACGGAGATCTGTTCAAAGTAGACATCAGATTTCCAAGGATAAAGCCGATGTAAAATATATATTGATTGGATTCGCCCCTTCCCTTTTTAAGGTAGGTTTTTCACCTTAGGGAAGGGGATTGTGTATCCTTTTTCTTACGAAGAAATAGCAGATTACCTGCAGTATGATCGTGATAAGCCATGATGCGGGATAAGAGATAAACAAAACATCCAATGATCTGTGGCGAGGGAAGATCATGAAGATCCAGACAATCCTCGTTCCGACTGTTCCGATGATAGAAAGAAGCATCGGAATTGCAGAATATCCCATTCCGCGCAACGCGCCGGGAAAGAGGTCCATCAGTCCGCACATAAAATAAGTTACGGTAGTATACAAAAGTATTTCCATTCCGCATTGAATGACTTTCGGATCTGAAGTATAGATTTTTAACAGTTCCGGTCCGAAGAGATATGAACCTCCGCCTAAGATTAATGAAACGACAACGGACAGCAGAATACAGTTCCGAAGAACTTTGTCCATTCGTTTCCATTTTCCCGCGCCGTAGTTCTGGCTTGTAAAACTCATACATGCCTGTGTGATCGAGTTGGCTGCGGCGTACAGAAATCCGAAGATATTATTTGCAGCTGTATAGCCCGCCATTGCGATAGAACCAAAAGAGTTTACCGAAGATTGAAGAAGTACGTTTGAGAAGTTGATAACCGTACTTTGTATGCCTGCGGGAATACCTACCTGAAAAATTTGTTTTAAATAGATCCACTTGATTGTCATTGCGGAAAATCGAAGTTGATAGCTTCCGTCCGAGCGATATAGACAGCGAAGGACAAGGAGACAGGAGATCATCTGTGCGATCACTGTGGCGATTGCAACTCCCGCGACTCCGAGGTGTAATACGATCACGAGGAAGAGGTTTAAAGCTGCGTTTACGATTCCCGCGATGATAAGGAAAAATAAAGGCCGTTTTGTATCTCCGACGGCACGCAGGATTGCCGCTCCGTAATTATAGAGCATAAAGAAGGGCATTCCGGCGAAATAAATCCGCATATAAAGGGCGGACTGGCCGATGACGTCTGAAGGAGTGTCCATAAGCAGCAGGGCTGCTTTTGAAAAGAAAAGTCCGACAAAGACCATGACGATTCCGCTGATCAAAGCGAAAGTAACTGCGGTATGTACTGTTTCAGACATCTGCTTTTCCTGTTTTGTCGCATAGAAACGGGCAGCCAGTACGTTCGCTCCGAGGGAAACTCCGATAAAAAGATTCGTAAATACATTGATTAGCGCTGTCGTAGAGCCGACTGCCGCCAGAGCGCGGCTTCCTGAAAATCTTCCGACAACGACGATATCTACTGCATTGAAAAGAAGCTGGAGAATACTGGAGAGCATGAGCGGAATGGAAAATGAAATCAGTTTGTCTAAAACAGTTCCATTGCACATGTCTATTTCATATTTGTTCTTTTTCGATTTTGAAGCTGTCATTTTAAATCCCCTCTTTATAAAGTATAAGCTTTGTTAAAAAACTATTACGGTTTCATTACAGATTATATTATGAATAGAAAACGGGAAATTTTCAAGATGAAGTTTTTAATAACTTTTCGAGAAATTTTCATGAGTAAAACAATGGAATTAGCCACGATAAGCACGCAGCGCGGTTTTACGAATGGCGCGGGCTGAAGTGTTATTTTGTAAATGCATTTGTAAAAGAGAGGTATTTATCCAACCTTTACATTATTTGGTATGTATGCTATCCTTTTTAAAGACAAAACCAACTGAAGATTCAGAGGAGATATTTCTTCGGATCACAGGGGGATAAAGGAGAGAAAACTATGTCAGAGAAACAGAAATATTATATTACGACGGCGATTGCCTATACTTCCGGCAAGCCGCATATCGGAAACACATATGAGATCGTTTTGGCAGATGCGATTGCCCGTTATAAGAGAAGTCAGGGGTATGATGTATTTTTTCAGACAGGAACAGATGAGCATGGTCAGAAGATCGAACTGAAAGCAGAAGAAGCGGGCGTTACACCGAAAGAATTTGTAGACGGTGTTTCCGCTGAGATCAAGAAGATATGGGATCTGATGGATACGTCCTATGACAAATTCATTCGTACGACAGACGAAGACCATGAGAAGCAGGTACAGAAGATTTTCAAAAAGCTGTATGATCAGGGCGATATTTATAAAGGTCATTACGAAGGAATGTACTGTACGCCGTGCGAGTCTTTCTTTACAGAGTCACAGCTCGTAGACGGAAAATGTCCTGACTGCGGAAGAGAAGTGCAACCGGCGAAAGAAGAAGCGTATTTCTTCAAAATGAGTAAGTATGCAGACCGACTGATCGAGCATATTAATACACATCCTGAATTTATTCAGCCTGTTTCCAGAAAAAATGAGATGATGAACAACTTCCTTCTTCCGGGACTTCAGGATCTGTGCGTATCCAGAACTTCGTTTAAGTGGGGAATTCCGGTTGATTTTGACGATAAGCATGTCGTTTATGTATGGCTTGACGCGCTGACAAACTATATCACGGGAATCGGTTATGATGCAGACGGAGACAGCACGGAACAGTATGCAAAATTGTGGCCGGCTGACCTGCATTTGATCGGAAAAGACATTATCCGTTTCCATACGATCTACTGGCCGATCTTTTTAATGGCGCTTGGGCTTCCGCTTCCGAAGCAAGTATTCGGTCATCCGTGGCTTCTTCAGGGAGACGGGAAGATGAGCAAATCAAAAGGAAATGTTCTTTATGCAGACGAGCTTGTTGATTTCTTCGGGGTAGATGCAGTACGTTATTTCGTTCTTCATGAGATGCCGTTTGAAAATGACGGAGTGATCACATGGGAGCTTATGGTAGAACGTTTAAATTCCGATCTTGCCAATACATTAGGAAACCTTGTAAACCGTACAGTTTCTATGACAAATAAATACTTTGGCGGCGTTGTTTCCGATAAAGGAGCGGCGGAGGATGTCGATGCAGATCTGAAAGCGGTGATCGACAATACACCGAAAGCGGTTGATGCGAAAATGGACGGGCTGCGTGTGGCGGATGCGATCACAGAGATCTTTAATCTGTTCAAACGCTGCAACAAATATATCGATGAAACGATGCCGTGGGCGTTGGCAAAAGATGAAGAAAAGAAAGATCGTCTGGAAACAGTTCTTTGGAATCTGATCCAGGGAATCTCAGCAGGAGCGCGCCTTCTTGAATCCTTCATGCCGTCTACAAGCAAAAAGATTCTGAATCAGCTCGGAGACGGGCATGTGACGGAGAAACCGGAGATTCTTTTCCAAAGACTGGATCTGGAAGAAGTAATGAAAAAAGTAGAAGAACTTCATCCTCATATAGAAGAAGCAGAGGAAGAGGAAGATGTGATCGATATCGAGGCAAAGCCGGAGATTACGTTTGAACAGTTTGGAGCGATGCAGTTCCAAGTAGGAGAGATCATCGCTTGTGAGGCAGTGAAAAAATCAAAAAAACTCCTTTGTTCTCAGGTAAAGGTAGGAAGTCAGGTGAAACAGATCGTTTCAGGTATTAAAGCACATTATACACCGGAAGAGATGGTAGGGAAAAAAGTGATGGTACTTGTGAACCTGAAGCCTGCAAAGCTGGCGGGAGTACTCAGTGAAGGCATGCTTCTTTGTGCAGAAGATGCAGAAGGCAATCTGGCGCTTATGACTCCTGAGAAAGCAATGCCTGCGGGAGCGGAGATCTGCTAATAAGAATAGAGAAGAATAGATAAGATTAGATAAGATCAGAGAAACATAGAGAAAAAATATCTGTTGGCTGAACACAGACAGTTCATCCCGCAGATATTTTTTTATTCTATAGAAAATTTTGAGCTCTTATGGGATAACATCTTTCGGGAAGATATTGAAGTGGGATTGTCACTTTGTTCTTACAGAGAAAAGTTAAAAAATTTTGTTGTTTTTAATGCAACAAAATGCTTATCAAGGTACTCTTATATATGAAAGCATATTTAAGTCAGTGCGAAAGAGATGAAAGGAGGGAGCTTATGTCCGCAGGAATAGTGGATATACAGCGTCAGCTTATTAAAAAAGCGAAGTTGGGAGATACGAAAGCCTTTTCGCAGTTGTATGCTGAGATTTATAAAGATCTGTATCGGTTTGCGCTTTATATGACGAAACATACGCAGGATGCAGAAGATGCGGTCAGTGAGGCAGTGATATCTGCATATGAAAATATATACGGACTAAAGAAAGAAAATTCTTTCAAGAGTTGGATGTTTACGATTCTAAATAATGAGTGTAAAAAGATATTACGGAAAAACGGTAATACGTCGAATCAAGTGAGTGAAGAGGATGCCAAAAACCTCGGAGCAGAGGAAATAGATTTTGCACAGCGCCATGATGTAAAGAAGGCGTTTGAATCATTAGAGGAAGAGGAGCAGACGATAGTTGCATTTTCCGTATTCGGAGGATACAGAAGCGAAGAAATAGCCGAGATGCTGGGGAAGAACCCGGGAACGGTCCGATCAAGGAAGAGCCGTGCTTTCGGCAAGATGCGTGAAATGCTGGACTGAATGGCAGGCGTTTTGAAGATGGAGAAAATAGAAGATAATAAGAAGAAAAAATAACAAAAACCATCAAAATAACGAAAGGAGATTATCTATGTCAGAGAATAAAAAAGAAACGAAAAATCAGGATATGATTGAGAAAGAAATGAAAGAGAAGATGAAGCAAACTGTTGAAGATGAAAAGATCCCCGGTTCGCTTGAGCCGGAAGCGGTTGAAAAGATGTTGGAGACGAGAAAGAAGAAAAAGTCGAATAATCGCCGTTGGAAATATGCCTCAGTGGCAGCAGCGGCTTGCGTTTGTCTTGTAGTGGGAGCAGTCGGATATACGAATATGAACGCAGGAAAAAATGAACGGCCGGGAACGGTAACAGAAGGCAGATCAGAAGAAGATCAGGGAAAAATCGCACTGGCAAAAAATTATGATGAAATTAAAAAATATTTGAAAGAAAATGAGAAAAGGGCGAAAGGGCAGAACGGATTCGGCAGAGCAGACGCGGCCTATATGACGGACGGGGCCATGGCGGAATCTTCTGTAGCCGAATCGACAAAAGATATGGCAGGCGCCGATTATTCTGATACAAATATCAGACAAGAGGGAGTCGGCGAAGCGGACACTGTTAAGACTGACGGGAAGAATCTTTACATTTTAAATGATCAGACAGTAGAGATTGTAGATGTATCTCAAGCAGAGATGAAAGATCTGGCAAGTATCGAGATAGATGAAAATTGTTTCATAAGAGAGGTTTTTGTTTCCGATGGGCGGCTTGTGATATTGTATACCGAATCAAAATGTGAAGAAGGAAAGAAAGCAGAAGACGGAATTTATAAAGATTATACATGCGCGGCAGTTTATGATGTGACCGATCCGGCGAATCCGAGAGAAGCAGGAGTGATTTCTCAGAGCGGGCAGTATCATACAATGCGCGTGAAAGACGGATATGTTTATTTGGTCAGCGATTTTTACACATATTATGATTCGTCGGTATCAAACGAAAGCGATTATATCCCGCAGATCCAGGGAAGTCTGCTCCGCGCGGAAGATATATATATGCCGCAGGGAACGACCGGAAGTCAGTACACGGTTATTTCTGCATTTGCGCTTTCCGACCCGACTGAGAAATTACAGACAAAGGCGATTTTCGGAAACGCGGGAATGTGTTATGTGAGCGAAAATAATATTTATATAACAGAGGGGTATTACGGAAAAAGCGAGACAGAGAATATCCAGACTTCGATCCGTAAGATCGCTTATGATAAGGAAACTTTAGATGCGGTAGGACAGACAAAGATCGACGGCGTTTTGAATGATTCCTTTAGTATCGATGAATATAACGGATATTTGCGAATTGCAGCGACAGTGATTCCCAGTGATTATAACAACCGGATCATGCCTGTTCCGTATGTGGAAGAAGGCGGATCGGATGTTATAGTTGAAGATGAAGTGGCAGTGGATAATGCATCTATAGAAACAAATGCGTTATATGTGTTGGATGAAAATCTGGAAATGACCGGAAGTATTCAGAATCTGGCGAAAGAGGAAACAATCCATTCAGCGAGATTTATGGGAGATATCGGATATTTTGTGACATTTAAGCAGATCGATCCGCTGTTTTCCGTGGACCTTTCAGATCCGTCAAATCCAAAGATCATCGGAGAATTGAAGATACCGGGATTTTCAGATTATCTGCATCCGTATGGCGATGGAAAACTGCTTGGAATCGGATTGAGCGTAGATGAAGAGGGCATGACGACAGAAGGTGTGAAGCTGTCTATGTTTGACATAAGTGATCCGGCAAATGTAAAGGAGATGTCAACCTATGTTTTAGAGAATGTGCTTAGCACAGACGCAGGATATAATTATAAGGCGGTATTTGCCGATGCAGAAAAGAATCTGTTTGGATTTATGGCGTACGGAGATTCGATCGAATATAAAATGTTTACTTACGATGAAGCGGAAGGTTTTAAAGAAGTATTTTCAAAAGATATTGTTAATTACGGAAATGTCCGAGGATTGTATATCGGAGAAACATTTTATCTTGTAGCCGGAAATACAGTCGAATCATTTACGTTAAACGGATTTGAAAAAATAGACGATCTTGTCCTGTAATAGACGATTGGCAGATGGAATGAATTTCCAAAGAAAATTCAGAATCCGTAACGGAACTTAGATAAAAATTTTGGGGAAAAGGCGCTGATATCATATTGACGTATCGGCGTCTTTTTTGAAGCCTTAAAAGCGAAGCGAAAATTAAACAAAATGAAAGAAAATCAAATCCCTTGCCGTAACGAAGAAGTATGAAAGAGTCATTTTTATACGACAGCTTAACTGATATTGTAAATATAACAAAAGCGGAATAAATATAAAAATTATAAATCAGTCTGTCGAAAGGGGAAGAAGATATGAAAGGATATAATACGGAAAAGGGTTATATGGGGTATGTAGAAGGAACGTGGATGCTTTTTAGCTGCGAAGCGGATTATTATGAATTCATAGAGTGAAAAGCCGTGAAGTGAGAAGTCAGAGATGGTTTCCGTAGTGGAAAACGCAGAAATATGATATTATATCATTATGACTAAAGTACGGGAGCGTTGTATTATGCCGAAGGGAGCAAATCAAAAGTTTAAGCTGTACCGTCTCGCACAGATCATGTGTGAAAAGACGGATGAAACACATTATCTGACAATGCCGGAGATTCAAAAAGAGTTGGAAAAGTATGATATTATCGCAGAGAGAAGAAGTCTGTATGAATCGTTGAAAGATTTAGAAGAATTCGGCATTGAAGTAGAAGGTGAGCGCAGCGGGAGAGGATACCGCTATCATGTGATAGGCAGACAATTTGAACTGGCTGAACTGAAACTTCTTGTTGATGCGATACAGTCGTCAAAATTTATTACAGAGAAGATGACGAACCGGTTGATAGGAAAACTGGAAACTCTTGTCAGTCAGCATGATGCGGCGGATCTTCGGCGGCAGGTGTTTGTTTCAGGGCGGATTAAGACGATGAATGAAACTGTTTATTACAGCGTCGATACGATTTATAATGCAATTTCACAAAACAAAAAAATTAAATTTCAATATTATCAGTGGAATGTGAAAAAAGAACCGGAGCTTCGTCACGGAGGAGCGTATTACCATATCAGCCCGTGGGGGCTGCTATGGGATCATGAGAATTATTATCTGATCGGATATGATTCCCGGGCAGAGCAGATCCGGCATTACAGAGTCGATAAAATGCTTCATATTTTGCTGTCGGAAGAGATACGGGAGGGAAAGGAGGAGTTTCAAAAGATCGACATGGCGTCGTATTCAAAAAAGAGTTTTGGCATGTTCGGGGGAAAAGAACAGTCGGTAAAACTTCTTGTTGAAAATTCGCTGGCAGGTGTTATTGTAGATCGTTTCGGGAAAGATGTGATGATGATTCCGGCGGATGCCGATCATTTCACTGTGAGTGTAGACGTTCAGGTAAGCAGTCAGTTCATAAGCTGGGTATTTGCGCTTGGCAGTCAGGCAAAAATTGTCAGCCCGAAGAATGTTGTAAATCAGGTGCGCAAGGAGATTGAGAAACTTGCGGAGCAGTATGCGCTTCCTATAGAAAACAGAAGGGAGAATTGAAACATGGATGAGAAACTAAAACCTTTATTTACTCCGTGGCGTATCGGAAACTGCGAGATAAAAAACCGTATCGTATTGACTTCTATGGGAGGAACCGATCTGTTCGGATGGATGGAGAAAAACCATTTTGACAAAATGGGTGCGCGATTTCTTATGGAGGCTGCAAAAAACAATGCGGGTCTTGTCCTTCCGGGGTGTCAGCCGGTATATAATCCTATGTTTGGACAATGGCTGTACAAGAATAAAAAGATGTATGAAGATCTGAAAGAGTGGATGCCGGAGTTTCATAAAACAGGAGCCAAACTTTTTGTTCAGTTGACAGCGGGTTTCGGCCGGTCGTTTACGATCAGCGAGATGATGGAAAAATTATATACGAATAAGGCGCTGCGCGTTTTATCAAAGCCGTTTATGGATCTGGATAAGATTACTGCGACGGCAAGCCCGTCTCCGAACCGCTGGTCGGATAAAGTTCCTTCAAGAGAGATGACAAGAGAAGAAATTCATGAGTTTGTGGAAGCGTTTGCAAAGTCGGCGAAACTTTTGCAGGATGCGGGAGTTGACGGAGTGGAAATACATGCGGTACATGAAGGATATCTTCTTGATCAGTTTACATTAAAATATGTAAATCATAGAACAGATGAATATGGAGGATCTTTTGAAAACAGATATCGCTTTGCTGTAGAGATCGTGCAGGCGATTAAAAAAGTATGTGGTGAAGATTTTCCTGTATCGCTAAGGTACAGTGTTCTTTCCAAGACAAAAGGATTCAGAAAAGGCGCTCTTCCGGGAGAGCAGTTTACGGAAGTCGGAAGAGATATGGAAGAATCTGAAAAAGCGGTGAAATATTTGCAAGATGCAGGTTATGACATGCTCAACTGCGATAATGGTACATATGATGCGTGGTATTGGGCGCATCCGCCTGTTTATATGCCGGAAAATTGTAATCTGGAAGATGTAGAACATATTAAACAGTTTGTTCGGATTCCGGTTGTATGTGCGGGGAGAATGAACCCGAAAACAGCGGCAGAATCGATCGCCGCAGGAAGATTGGACGGAGCGGGATTCGCGAGGCAGTTTTTGGCAGATCAGGAATGGGTCACAAAGATGATGGAAGATCGGGAAGAAGAGATTCGGCCTTGTATTTTATGCCATAACGGATGTTTTAATATGTGTCACTATAAAGGAGTGCCAAACGATCAGGAATTAAGTGACAGCCTGCATTTGTCAAGGTGTGCGGTTAATGCGGAAACGATGCAGTGGGATCGGCATTTTATAGAGAAAACAAAGAATCCAAGAAGAGTCTATATTATCGGCGGAGGAATCGGAGGGATGGAAGCTGCCAGAGTGTTAAAGCTTCGTGAGCATGATCCGGTTATTTATGAGAAGAACAACGTTCTTGGCGGCACGTTCATCCCGGCAAGTGCAGAATCTTATAAGGGGAAATTAAGAGAACTTTTGGCATGGTACAGAAGACAAATGAAAGAACTGGATGTGGAGGTTCATTTAGGTAAGGAGATTGACAGCGTTGAAAAGTTCGGCGATGCTCCGGTAATAATTGCAACCGGTTCTGTTCCGCGCGTGATGAAAAATATTCCGGGACATGAACGGATGATTGAGGCATGCGACTATCTGAACGGAAGGGATGTAGGAGAAAGAGTTGTAGTGATCGGAGGAGGCCTTACGGGAAGCGAGATTGCCTATGAGCTTGCGCTTCAGGGAAAGAGACCGGTTATTGTTGAGATGAAAAATGATCTTGTGGCGCAGAAAGGAGTTTGCCTTGCCAATAGTTCCTATTTGAGGGAATGGTTTGAGCTACACGAAGTTCCGGTATATCTCGAAACAAAGTTAAAAGAAGTAAAAGAACATTCGGTGATCTGTACAGATAAAACCGGAAAAGAGATAGAGATTCCTTGTGACTCTGTGATCGGATCAGTCGGTTACCTGCCTAATCCGCTGGAAAGAAAAGGAAAGAATATTTACCTGGTCGGCGATTGTGAACAGGTTGGAAATTTACGGAGCGTGGTGTGGGGCGCTTACGAGACTGCGATGAAGATTTGCTGATATGACGATGCAGAATGATTGATAGAACAAGAATAGTGAGATATTAGAAAATGCAGCTTTCTCTTGTGAGGGTAAAGCTGCATTTTAATCTGAAAATAGATTTGTTTAAGCGAACAACTGTAAAATAATCTGAATGATCCAAAACAGACAATACAGAATCATTCCGACATTTAAGATGATCGTTGAGAAACGTTTTCCTTTCGGAATTGTGATCTCTCCGGGGGCACATTTGAATTTCTTAAAGTTGATCGCCCAAAATATGATGCCTGTAATGACAAGACCGAAAAGAAGCAGCATGTAAAAACAAATCAAAAGAAACTGAACCGGATGCTGCATAACGAGTCCGACGATGGCTGACGGGTTATTTTCCGCTAACAGAGAAAGCTGATTGAAAAATGTTGATTTCATTAAAAGCAGTCCCGGAATCGAGCCTAAAAAGTTGACTGTCATATGCAGGGCAACCGTGTAGATCAAGCGCCCGGTTTTTACATAAATGAATCCCCAGAACACACCGAGTGTAAATGCGTATACAAATTGATTAAAATTACCGTGGAATAACGCAAACATCAATCCTGACAGAAGGATAGCCGTTGCCTGTCCGTACTGTACTGTCCGGTCGATGATGAGTTTTCGGAAAACATATTCTTCGACGATGGGAGCGCAGATCACCATAAGGAAAAATGCTGTGAGCGGAGACAGTCCGGTAAGAATGTCCTGGATCGGGTTGTCTACGAGATCTCCTTTTAGTGTTCCGAAGATAGCTGTCGTAAATGTGCCTATTACATTCGTAACATACATAAGCGCATAGCACATAAAAAAGGCGATAATCCATTGCCCTGCCGTCATTTTCTTCTTGTGGATGACCATGCCGGGGATCGTGCGTACGATGATGACCAAAAGCGGCATTGCAATAAGATACATCGAAAGCGATGAGATGATCAGGGAAATATTCGGATTCACCATAAGCTGGGGTGCGATCAACTGAATCAATGTAATGACAGAAATCTGCACTCCCGAAATTATGATCGCTCCACAGAAATAAAAAAGTCCGATCTTGGAAAAATGACTCTTGTGTTTTTTTAACGGATCGGACGGAGCCGGGATGATAAGTTCAGTGTTTTCCATATGAAATAACCTCCTCTTGCGTAAGATTAAAAATCAATAAAAAATTTTACGTCTATTATCCCATTTTGCGAAGCAAAAATCAATAAAAACAGAACTTATATTTGCAGCCGGTGAGATGCTAAGGCAGCAAGGTGTTAATTTTAGAAATCGATGTTATAAGGAATATTTTCAAAATATGAAGAGGTAAAAATTATTTGCGACCGAAAAAGGAGGGGGTAAATAAAGTTTGCTGGACTTTGCAGAGTGGAGAGATAAAATAAAATAAAAAGGAGGTAAGCGGTATGAAAATAGGAGAAACAATTTTAAAATTACGAGAAGAAAAAAAGATGTCTCAAGAAGAGTTTGCACAATATTATCATGTGACGAGGCAAACTATTTCAAACTGGGAAAAGGAAAAGAATTATCCGGATTTACAAACATTAGTAAAGATTAGTGACGAATCAGGAGTTCCGTTGGATTCTATGCTTAAGGATAACTTCTCTATGGTACAAGAAATCGATAAAAAAGTAAGACACTTAAAAATATTTAAAATCGGAACAATAGTAGTATTGGCGATAGTTATTTTAGTTTCAGCTTATATAGGAATTCAAAACGGCAAGCAGGACCATCTTGTGCGGACATATGAAGATAAGTTGGAGGAACTTGGATTTGAGCAAGAAGGTAATAATTATTGTCTCACAGATTCCGATTTTAAGTATGATATTTATATGTTTGACAGACCTTCTATATGGAAATGGAATCAGGAAATGAGTGACAGAGAGAAATTTATCGTAGCCACACTTCTCGTAAAGAATAGCGATTTGGAAGAAAATCCGGGTATTACAATTCGGAAAACAGGCGATTTTATAACACTTTATATTTCAAGAGAAAACCATTTGGCAGACGACGGTTCTACAAAACCAAAAGAGTATAGTCTTGATAGAAACGGTCAGATAAAACATAAAGAAAAAATGGAAGCAGATGATTATGAAGTATATGCTAAACTGAAAGAGGAGATAGAGAATGGAGTGAAAAAACTCAATGAAATGTATTCAAACATTTATGAATAAAAATATTTGTATAATGATTGCAAGGTCGAATAATAGGGTGTTGAATGCTTGACACCCTTCTTTTGATTAAGAATGAAATACCGTATCCAGAAGCTGATCTATCGAGATCAGGTACAGAGTGGAGTGATCAAAAGAATCTATAATCTACTGATCACACAGCCAAAAGTTCACCGAGAGGCATATGAAC
>PPYF01303650.1_pt1 | contig 63033 bp, 50 predicted proteins | sample 1559871 | NCBI WGS metagenome assembly PPYF01 (sample SAMN08240021, study PRJNA423297) | Human gut metagenome, whole genome shotgun sequencing project. | reverse complement strand
CTGCAGAATAAGTGCAAGGTCATCGTTTGTTAAATTACAGTTTTCGATTAAGTTTTCAAGTTGATCACACTGTTCACCGTCACCTATGACGTTAAAACGACTGCGCCATATTGTCGGTAAGATTCTATCATCGTTATCAGGGTCAAAATGGCCAAATGAACGTTCCAGGTATTCATATGCGATAGGATTGACATCCGGTTTAAAGAATGTACAAATACGATTGAATAACCATTCCGGGTCGATGTTTGAGATAAAACCGTCATATCCGTCTGCTTCGATGTTAGGTTTATATCCGGCTTGAATAAAAGCGTTCCTGCACTGTTCCTGATACGGTCTGTATTTTTTCCGAAGTTCAGGATTGCGTTGAATATCTATGGCTTTGATGCATTTAAAGTCAACGTCTGGATGTTCCACATCTAAGAAATGACAGAATGTATTAATCAATTCAATGGGAACAAAAGTCAGAGACTCTTTGTCTGTAAATTTCATGTTATCAAGTATCATGATAATGCTCCTTTCTGAGTGTAATTGTTTTCTAATAATTTGATTATACAACACACATCTTCAAAATAGAAAAGGTGTGTTATAAGATAAATTATAATTTATCTCTTGATATGTGCTGTTATAATTGTGTAACTATATGAATTTATAGTAATTATTATATTTTCTATTTCACAATACCAATTCTTACCTTGTTTATATATATTGCAATTCTTATCTAAAAGTTTATTTTTACAATATTCTACTACATCATTTGTATTTAATTTTAGATTTTTTATAATTCTATTAATACCCATTTCAGTAGTATGCACTTTATTTATATTATCAAGTAATATTTGTTTATCTTCCATAACTTAATCTCTTCAATAAATTATAATTTGTGATATTTGTCGTGTTCATTTTAATGCTCTCCTTTGAGGGGATTTGAACACATTTAATCACAACAGTCTATATATTTAGTTACTTACATTTTCTCCTTTAAAATGATTTTTTCCTGTCACCTGATTCAATATGATCTTATAAATATAGCATGTATCTATATAATCCTTATTATAAGGATATGTTTCATAGCCGCAATGAGTCAGGATAGACTCCATTGCTTCATTATAAGATTCATGAGAGACAGGTTCAATAATACCTTTACCTATAATAGATGAGTAAGAATTAGATACAGTCTTATCTGGTTTACAAAAATATTCATATAGTGTTTCTGCCTGTATGCCTACATGAGGATTCTCTTTGATCAGGCGAGTCATCTTTCCTTCTCTAGGTGTATAAATATAAAGTACTATTTTATCTTTATCATCACCTATTCCAAAGTTCATTGGAACGATATAAGGATATTCGTCATCTTGGAATGCAATATGTAATGTATCAAAATGATGAAGCATCTCCCTTAACTGCTTTAAGTCTACTACTGTTTCTGACATTTCTCTCTCCCCTTTTATATCTATTTTAACACATTAGAGGAAAGAAAAACTGTAAGCGGTTAAAAATATTCCAAAATAATAGAAGAAAATATTTAATATTCCTAATATTTGTATCTTATTTGTCTTATAGAACGCTAATAGAATATCAGATATGAGATAGAGAATAAGCCCTGTAGCCATCATAATAAAGCTAAGAGTATTGAGAGTGAAAGCTGTCAAAATAGCTTTTGTAGTAAGCCAGACTAACGCAAATATATAACTAGTCAGTTCTGTTTTGTAAGTTGAGAGATCTACAATCTTATAGTAAGCAAGTATTTCTAGAAGAATCATAGCACATACAGGAACAATTAATTCTATATATGTAAATGGTTCAAAGTGATAATAGAAGAATAAGAAGGCTATATCACCAATTAGGAATGCATTAAGACCATATCTAAATAGTTCCTTCTTACATAAGAGTATGTCTCCAATCATATAGCCTAGTAATGCTGGAAGTATAAGAAGAAATAATTTTGTTTGATGAGAAAAATAAGCCGTGAGGATAAAACCTAAAGAACATAAACCTTTTGTATAAATATGATAACGTGTACGCCATGTACATGCCATTATCAGAAATAATAAAATAAATAACACTATCATAATAATTTCCTTTCTGAAATAGTCTACCACAATTCAATGATGTGTGCTATAGTTGTGCACAAAGGGGGAAAAGACAAATGATCAAATTAATTGCGACAGATATGGATGGAACATTCCTAGATAATAAGAAGCAGTTTGATAAGTCTTTTATTGATTTATTTTTTGAGATGAAAGAACAGGGTGTACTGTTTGTAGCTGCAAGTGGTAATCAGTATGCCAGACTTTATCAGAAGTTCTTACCTATGAGTGAGGATATGTATTTTATTGCGGATGGAGGCAGTTATATTGCGAAGGGTCCAAATACATTAGAAGTATTTGATATGGACCGTAAGAAAGCATTTCTTGCAATAGAGAGAGTAAAGGAACATTATCCTGATTTTAAGATTGTAGTAGCCGGTGAGAAATACGCTTATGCAAGAAAGAAGGATCATCTTACTAAAGAACTTACTACTTATTATTGTTCAAATAAGTTAATTGATGATTTTGATGAAATTGATGAACCTATTACTAAGATTGCGATACTTGATCCTAACGGAGATATTAAGAATAATGCAGGAGATATTACTTCTATCTTACCTAGTGGGTTACAAATTATTACATCTGGTAATGAGTGGATGGATATTCAAAGAGATGGTGTAAATAAGGGTCTTGGTATGCGTTATATTCAGGAACATGAACATATTTCTAGAGATGAATGTCTCGCATTTGGTGATCAAATGAATGATTATGCTTTATTAAAGTCTGTGAAGTATGGTTTTGCGATGGAAAATGCAGTAGACGAAATCAAGAAACTTGCTTATGGTATTACTGATTCTAATGAAGATCAGGGATGCTTAAAGATTATTAAAAAAGCTCTTAGAAAAAATAAAGAACAGGCCGCTAACGACCTGCTTTAAAATAAAAATCACAATGATTTTGGATATCAAATGAAGAAAAGTATTTTTCTTCTAATGGTATCCATTTTTTTATAAACATATCAAGAACTTCTTTTCCATTTCTTTTTTCTATACGCTTAAGTCTAAGTGTTTCATCTATATCTACAAATATAGAAAGATCATAAGCATCTATTAATTCAGGGTGACATGAATAAGAGCCTTCTATGATATTAATAGGTTTATAAGGATATCGCGTTCCTTCACTTATAGACATTGTGGAACAATCAAAAGGACGATAAAGGACATCTTGATGTTCTTTAAGAGGTTCTAATACTTCTTTTTTAAATCTTTCTCTATCTACATTGCCACCTGGTTCATTATAGCGTTCTTGTGTACGCTGATATTCCTGAAGATAGAAATCATCCATATGAAATATATGACAATCAAAATATGCTTTTAATTTATTTGCAAGAGTTGTTTTCCCACTTCCACATCTTCCATCTATTGCGATAGTGACGTGTCCCTTCTGTTGATATATTTTATTTATCTTCTCTATTAAAGACTGTTCATTATAAGGGAGATACTTGAGCCCTTCTTCTAAGTAATGAGCCTGTAAGAGTTCTACTTTGATGTCTTTAGTAGAGACTTCTTGAAGTGTTCTATCTCCTTCTTCTGCTTTTCTTAAAATTGTGATATGTGGATAAAAAGGTTTATCATCAAATGGTATATCATGTGCCTTTAATGCTTCTCTTAATGTATTGACATATTCATCTAATACAGGATTATCTTTAATACCTACCCAATAAGTCTTCTTGAAATGACCAATACGGTTCAAAGTAATGGTGATTTCAGGAAAAGGAATAGCATGAATAATTTCCATAATTTCATCCTGTCTATCTGTTTCACCAAAGAAAGCTAAAGTCATATGTAGATTATCTAGATCATAATACTTACCTTGAATCCCTTCTTCCTTTAAAATATCCATAATTGCCATTAATTCTTCTTTAAAAGAAGAATTAAATGTAAGTGCAATAAATTGTCGCATAAAATTCATCCTTTCTATGATATAATAAATAAGCTATGTGCATGTAGCTCAATTGGATAGAGTATCAGACTCCGGCTCTGAAGGTTGCAGGTTCAATTCCTGTCATGCACGCCAAATATTGAAAAGAGGCAGCTTACGCTGCCTTTTACTATACACTATGTCTGATTCTTTCTATATGTATCGCAAGATAGCCTACTTCTTCGTCTGATATCTTTTCTAGAATCAGCTTTTCTATATAATCAGCGACACGACATGCAACAGCATAGCTTTCTGGGAACTTTTCTTTTGTATAGTCTGTCATGGAGACCTGTACATCTTCTTTATGGTCTAGACGGACCATTAAGAATTTAATATGGTTGACTAAACGAATATAAGCAATAGAGTCTTCATCAATCACTATATTAAATGTTTCTTCAACATAATTGACTGTTTGATGAATAATACTGGCAACCTGTAATGAACGTCCAGGTGGCTGAGAACTCAAAGCTGCATGAATATGAAGAGAAATATAACCAATCTCATCATCAGTGATTTCATAACCTAATCTTCTCTTAATGATTTTTCTTGCTTTCTTAGCCACTTCATACTCATCTGCAAATAATAATCTAATATCACTTGTCAAAGGGTTAGAGATGACCATATCATTCTTAATACGATCAATAGAGAATGCAATATGATCTGCAAGAGGTAAAAGAATCTTAGTATCTATATCACCAAATTCTTTTTCTGCATAACGGATAATTTCATTGGCTATTTCTAAGAAGATAGGATCAACCCCCTGTAAGACATTCTTACCAGTATTCTTCTCTAAACTATAACATTTAATATTCTTTCCAGGATTATCAATCACATCTCCTGCTTTTCTTTTGAAGCCTATTCCCTTCCCTAGTAATATAACTTCTTTATTGAGTTCATCTTTTGCGACAACTCCGTTATTGTTTAGCGTTCCAATGACTTCATAACGCTGTTTTTCCACTTTATTCTCCTTCATGTAATATCTGTTTTATTTCTGATACAATAATGACAACATGTGGTCCATAGGTAATTTGGATACCTTCTCCACGCATATATATACCTGCAGCACCTGTTGCCTTTAAGGCTTCCTCATCAACTAATGTTGGATCCTTTAAAGTCGCACGCAGACGTGTTGTACATGTATCAACATCTAATATATTAGGAATACCTCCTAATGCTTCTACAATAGAATGAGACACAGAACTGTCTACGTCAAGACTTTTCTTTCTAGAATAGTCTTTTTTTGTATGCAGTTGTGTATCTTCTCCTCTACCTACTGTTTTAAAATCATAACGTTTAATCACAAACTTAAAGATTGAATAATAAAGCAAGAAATAAATAAAACCTATTATTGGGACAAAGACCCAGTTTGTTTTACTATTACCCTGTAATATACCAAACAAGAAGAAATCAATCGCTCCTGCACTAAAAGTGACACCTATCGCTATATTTAAAGCCTGAGCCACTGCATATGCACTTCCTGCTAGAAGCGCATGAATCAAAAAGAGTGGCGGTGCTTGAAATAAGAATGTGAATTCAATTGGTTCAGTAATACCCGTTAATATAGAAGTGAGTGAAGCAGAAAGCAATAAACCTCCTGTTTTTTTACGCTGGCTTGGTCTTGCACAATGATACATTGCAAGGGCAGCACCAGGCAAACCAAATATCATAAAGATATATTCTCCCGAGAAGAAGCGAGTGGCTTCTACACTGAAATGTTTGACATGAGGTGAAGCAAGCTGCGCAAAGAAGATATTCTGAGCTCCCTGGATCAGGTGGCCATCCACTACCATACTGCCACCAAGTCCTGTCTGCCAGAATGGAAGATAGAACACATGATGTAATCCAAAAGGAATCAACATACGCTTTACAAGACCAAATACGAATATACCTGCATAACTGCTATCTCTTATAAGTACACCTAAGTGATAGATAGCTTCCTGAATAGGTGGCCAAATATAAAAGAATAGGATTCCTACAAAAACAAATGTCACACAACAGATAACTGGGACAAAACGTGTGCCTGCAAAGAATGATAAGTAATCAGGAAGTCGTGTCATATAGAACCTATTATGAAGATAAGCAACACCAAGTCCTACTACTATACCGCCAAAGACACCTGTATCTAAAGATTGAATACCACAAATCGTATTGATTGTACCTAGTCTGACAAAATCAGCCACCTTCCCATCTACTATAAAACCATTAATAGTAAGTAAGGCATTAATAGAAGCATGCATAACTAAAAAGCTAACCAGTGCAGAGAAAGCTGCAGTCGCTTTTTCATGTTTTGCCATACCCATTGCAATACCTACCGCAAATAAAGCTGGAAGGTTATCAAAAACAATTTTGCCTGCACTACACATAATTGTGAATAATGCATAGAGTGGTGTTCCCTTTCCTAATATAAATTGAAGATGGTAAGTCTGAATCATTGTCTCATTTGTGAATGACTGACCTATGCCCATTAATAACCCTGCCACAGGTAAAACAGCTATAGGTATCATAAAGCTTTGTCCTACACGTTGTAATTTACTAAATAGCTTACTAAACATGATTCCACCTCCTTCTTTTAGTATTATTTATTTTACCATTATATAGTATGAAAATCTAATCATTTTATTCGAACAATTTTTGATTTTTTCTTACAAAATAGACCTTTTTGTATAATTCTTAAGTTATTTTTAAAAATTTCTTAATTTATTTTTATACGATAAATACTGCATATTTTGATATTTCTTAATTATTTCTTAAGATTTTTCTTTATTTTTTAATATGAGGTGTTATAATAGAGCCTGTCGAAAGACAAAAGGAGAGAGAAAAATGGATAAGAAAACAAAAGAAATCATGAGTTTCGTATCTAATAGAGTAAAAACTCAGAAGACAATGTTCATTCCTGTGTTTGCTATTTCCGCTTTCGCAATCGTGGGTTATACAGCTGCTGATAGAACAGCACCTGTTGTACATTCAAATACAATTGAAGTTCCTTATGGAACTGTCTTAAAAGCTAGTGATTTTGCAATCTCTGATAACAGAGATCATACTGATACATTAAAAACTAAGATTCATGCTGAATCTTATGAAAAGAACCAGTTAGGAACTTATACTGTTAACGTAACAGTAAAGGATGCTTTCAACAATGAATCAACTAAGACTGTTAATGTTAAGGTTGTAGATAATGAAGCACCAGTTCTTGAATCTAAGACTGATGATGGATTTGTCATCAATGTTGAAGCAAATGGTAGTAGTAATTTAAAGGATTACATCAAGGCAACAGATAATGTTGATGGTGATGTAACAGACTTTATTAATTTTGATAAGGAATTAGATACAACTCAGTTAGGAGAACAGGTAATCAATGCATCTGTTGAAGATAACATGGGTAATATCGCTACTAAGACATTTACATTTAATGTAGGTGATACATCTGCTCCTGAAATGAATTTAAAGAATGGTAATTTCGTAGTAAATTATGGTGATAACTTTGATATCAACAATTATGTTGAAGCAAAGGATAACTATGATATGAATCCAGTTTTATCTGTAGAAGGTGAAATTGATACTAAGAAGTTAGATGGTACTCAGCCTATTAAAGTAACTGCAACTGATGCAACTGGTAATAAGACTGAAAATACTTATGATGTGACTGTAGCTGATATTGCAGCTCCTTCTATTACATTAAAATCTACTGATATTAATGTAAAGAATGGTGGTTCATTTGATGCAAAGTCTAATATTGCATCTGCTATCGATAATCTTGATGGTGATGTGACAAGCAAGGTGAATGTAAGTGGTTCTGTCAATACTTCTAAAGCTGGAAGTTATACAGTTAACTATACAGTAACTGATAATGCTGGTAATACAGCTAATGCAAGTGCTAAAGTGACTGTTGTTGCTACTCCATCTAGAGGTGGATACAATGCAGGTGGAACAAGTGCTAAGGGTGGACACAGTGGTATTGTTGGAACTGGTTTATCTAAAGTAGGTTCTGCTTATGTATTTGGTGCTTCTGGACCAACAGCATTTGACTGTTCTGGATTCACTTCATGGGTATATAGACAGAATGGAAAATCATTACCAAGAACTGCTTCTGCTCAGTATAGTGAAACTACAAGAGTATCTAAGGATGGCTTAAGTGCTGGTGACTTAGTATTCTTCGCAGGAACTTATAAGTCAGGTATCTCACATGTAGGTATCTATATCGGTAATGGACAGTTTGTTCATGCTGCCAACTCAAGTACTGGTGTTACAGTATCTTCATTAAATAGCGGTTATTATGCATCTCATTATGCAGGTGCTGGTAGATAAGAAGATCGAAAGATCTTCTTTTTTTGTAAGGAGATTGTATGAAAAAAGTATTAAAGGTGATTCTAGGAATTGTATTAAGTATTGTACTCGTTCTTGGTCTACTCTATGGTCTTTTTATCTACATGATCGAGTATCATGTCGAAACAGTAGCTAAAGAGTCTTATTATGAATATGAGGTTGTGATGCAGTCAGTCGGAGCGCCTCTATTCTTCAGCAGTGCAGATGGACGTTTGCTTCTTAAAAAGAATGATACGATAATCAATAAGATGGACTTTACATTATCAGATGATGGTGGAAGTATTCGAGAAGATGTATGGAGTGTTAGCTGGTATAAGGATCATGTAGGTGTTGTGATTCAAGGAACTGAGCAGGATGATACACTTTATAATCTTTATTATAATGGTAAGACAAATAGTTCTGTTGTGAATGGTCAGGATGCAATTACAACTCAAGATGATATAGCTAATAATAATGCTGATGAGATTAGAAAAGAGTTGAGGATGGTCGCTGATTATCTTCATTATGATGATATAGATTATGGTATTAGTGCTAAAGGATGGATGTATGCCACGGTATATAATAAAGATGGTGTCACACGTCATTTGAATTATTATGAAACACATGAGCATGAATATGTTTACCAGGAAACAAAGAATGGTTATACAACGATATTAGGATTCTATAAAATAGAAAATGGTCAGGTTATAGATGAACATACTACATCATGGCACTAAAAAAGATTCCGGAAGGAATCTTTTTATAGTAATTCTTTAAGTTTTTCAATAGATTCTTCTGTAGTAGCCCAGCTTGTTGCAAAACGTACTACAGTATGCGTATCATCATACTTTTCCCAGAAACCATAGCGTACATGCTTTTCTAGTTCTTCTAGCTTCTTGTTATCTACAATAAAGAACTGCTGATTTGTAGGAGAATCAATATAGAATTCATAACCCTTTTCTTTAAAGATTGTTTTAAGCTTTTCAGCCATATCAATAGCATGTCTTGAAATCTTGAAATAAAGATCATCTGTAAAGAGAACATCAAACTGAACACCGTTTAAACGTCCTTTTGCAAGTAAGGCACCATGCTTCTTAATAAGATTCACAAAGTGTGCTGGAGTATTATTCTTAGTAAAAACAACAGCTTCTCCACATAATGCCCCTACTTTAGTACCACCGATATAGAATACATCAGTAAGTTTTGCGATATCTTCTAGTGTTACATCAGTATCATAAGACATGAGACCATAACCAAGTCTTGCACCATCTAAGAATAAAGGCAAATTATAAGCATGACATACATCTGAGATTTCTTTTAATTCTTCTTTTGTATAAAGTGTGCCATATTCTGTAGGATGAGAAATATAAACCATGCCTGGGAATACCATATGTTCATGGTTAGCATCGTTATAAAATGTATCTACTAATTCTTTGACATCTGATGCTTTTAACTTACCTAAATACTGTGGGACAGTGAGTACTTTATGTCCTGTATATTCAATAGCCCCCGCTTCATGAGCAGCCACATGTCCTGTCACTGCAGCGACAACACCTTCATAAGGCTTCAACATTGTATCAATAACTAACTGGTTAGTCTGTGTACCACCTGTAATAAAGTAAATATCAGCATCTTCTTTACCACATGCTTTCGCAATCTTTTTTCTTGCAGATTCAGAATATACATCTACTCCATATCCTGACTGCTGATCCATATTTGTTTCAATAAATTTTTCTAGAATGGCAGGATGTGCCCCTTCTGTATAATCACTTTCAAATGATAACATCTCTATATCCTCCGTTTTTTGTATTCTACACTATTTTAGAGGTGAATACAAATAGTGAAAATAATTCAAAAATATGAAGTAATTAACCACTATGAATGAGTATATATATGTGTGTGAGGAGGAAACTATAAGCTATTTATTTCTTGTTTAGAATGTTTTTACATATTAGAAAGATAAGAGAAACTCATCCAATTCTTACTATTTGGTAGGAATAGAAACAGAACTATACTATAATAATCGAAAAGAGGTGATAGGACATGGAAAACAGAACAGTAATTATTAATGGTGTATCTTATACTTGTTTAACTGACGAAGAATACGAAGATTTGCAGACAGTAGCTGCTTATGAAGAAAGAAAAAAGAGTAAAGATTTTAAAACCATTAGTTTTGATGAGTTCTTAAGACAAAGCGAAGAAAAGTATGGGGTCAAATTTTGATGTTAAAATTGATTCACACATTATAGAAAAAATTTACAACATTAATTATTATAGCTATACAACATTCAAAAACTTCTCTGTAGGAGTCTTTCTAATTAGAGAATTACAAAAAGCAAAAGAAATAGTCGAGGCCAATCCGCATATCGGCAAGAAGGTCCAAACAAACAAATATAAGTATGTTATGTCAAGTACCAAAGCAGTCTTATATTATGAAATAATAGAAAATAGCAGAAATATCATTTTCTATGATTACAAACCTTTCAAACAGAATAAAGACCTGTATTAAAATACCTGCTCATTAATGAGCAGGTATTTTAATGCTTTGGTGTATGTACTTTATTTAATAATTCTTCTGTTACTTCTTTGGCAGGTAATGTTTGATCAATATGTCCAACCGATAATAGTGCTTCTAAACGTAGATTCTTTGGAAAATGAAAGATATTTCTAATATAGTCCTCAGTTGAATCTTCTGTAGATGATACTCTATTTCTTCCCTGAATCCAGCAGCTGCCAAGACCTAGTGATGAAGCCATATAATGCATAGTCAAGATGACATTACTGCAGTCTTCTACCCAGACATCTGTTTTATCTTCATCACCTAATACAATAATACAGGCACCTGCCCCTTCTAACATCAGACTTCCTGCTTTTCTACATTGAGATAATTGTGTTAATAGCTTTGGATCAGTGACTACAATGAGTTCTTCTGGTTTGACATTGCGTCCACTTGGTGCAAGTAATCCTGCTTCTACAATTCTATCCAATAATTCTTTTTCTACAGGTTCTCCAGTATATTGTCTATAGCTTCTTCTTTGTTTTAAAAAATCTAAAAAATCCATATTATCACCCTTTCTTTGTTCCATTATAACATATTGACATGAGGTGTGGTTTTTCTATAATGAGGGTAAAGGAGCGTGATATTTATGCGTATGTTACGTACAATTGTATTAGATATTCTTATTTTCATTCTTGTGAATGTATTATGTTTCTCAATGCTTTGTCCAAGTATTATAAATAGTGCTATACAGAATGATGAAATTACCCAGGAAATGACAAATAAGGTTATGACAGTTATTAACCAATACACATACCGTCTTCCTGACATAACTATAAAAAAGATACAAGCAGATATTAGTCAATCTGAATCTATGACCGCACTAACAAGTAAATATAGTCAGGCTATTATTAAACAGATGGCTACAGGTGAAGATAATAAAGAAGATATGACACCTTATATCAATAATCTGGCACAGGAATGTTTTGATATTGTTGAGAAGGATACAGATATTACATTACCTAATATATTAAAGACATCACTTACTAAATTAATTTCTTCTGGTTTAGTATCTCAAGGTATTGATCAGTATGTAGATAATTATATTAGTCAACAATCTCCTAAAAGATTAAAGATGATACAATTTTTTTATCAGTTAACACTTGATTCTAATCGAATGATTATGGGTGTTATACTTATTGTACTGTGCTTGATTCAATTGATTGTAGATAAGTTATATGGCCTCACTGCACTAGGTGTAACAGGTGTTTTATCTGGACTAAATGTAAGCTATATTATGCCACTCGCAATTAGTGAAGGGGCTAGTTCTTATTTGAATCGTACAGTCATCTTTGATCCATCAATACTTAGAACACCTGGATTGATGATATGTGGAATATCTGTTGTAGTAGTAATAATCGCACAACTGATCATAAGAAAAACAGCTAGAGGTTAATCTAGCTGCTTTTTGACTAGAACAAATTACCCCCTAGTTGTATTATCTTTAAAAAGTTTGGGAATAATATGGGAATCTTAAAGTGAAAAACAGAAGACTATTTCATTAATTCTTTCATTTCTTCTTCAATTTCTGCATCAAACTCTTTTTTAGTAAGGCGTACTCTAATTCATTGGTTTTTCATTCATAAGACCTCCTTTTCTTGACTTCATCGCACAAAAAAAGACCTGCATTATGCAAGTCTTGTATCTATTCTCATACTGCTGTTAATAACTGAGGCTTTTTCGAAGAGGAGAAGCTTCTTTTTCTTTTCTACACCAGAAGCATAGCCTTTTAAGTTACCCTTAGAACCGATTACACGGTGTGAAGGGATGATTAACGCAATATGATTATGACCAATAGCACCACCAACTGCCTGTGCTGACATTTCTTTCTTATTACCATATTTTGCGATAGCTTTCGCAATATCACCATAAGTGATTGTTTCACCATAAGGAATGTGCTGTATAATAGTCCAGATCATTCTCTGGAATGGTGTTCCCTGCATCTTAATTGGTGGACAGAAGTTAGGAACGATTCCATCAAAGTATAGATTTAACCAGGCAATTGTCTGATCAAAGACTGGTAAATCCTGTTCTACTGGTTCCTTTAAGATATCTGCATAGTATTTATCATCTTCAAACCATAAACCAATAAGTGATTCACCATCACTTGCCATAGTAATGCTTCCAATAGGAGACTGGTATTTCTTAATATATTCCATTATTTTTTCCTCCAAAAATAAACAAAAAAAGCATTAGCGTACGCAAAAAAGAATTTCTTTTTATACGTATAGCTAATGCTTTGTGAATAACATGCTATAAAATATTCCTTTGTTGGTTGTATTGTAACACAATTATTTCACAAGGTCAATCTTAGACTTCATCTTCCTGCCTGATCTCATCTAAATAAATCCTGTCTTCTTCTACTATAAAGCGCCAGTATTCAACAAACATCCCTTTATTATCCTGAGTGACTTCATTACCTTTGATCATTCTATCTCTCATCTTACCTTCTATATAAGACCAGAAGTAGTCATCACCTACTTCTACAACCATTGTTTTAAGAAGTCTGATATCAGAAAGTTCATTACGTATACCTTCATACTCCCACCAGTTAAGTTTTGTTTTCCATTGGTCATATAAAGACTGAGAAAGGCATTGTTTAAGAATATCCATATCTTTATCATTCCATGCATTCTGAATAGTGTAATAGTAATCAGCGACTACTTCGTTCATCTTCTTTTCATCAAAGGATGAGTTATTCTTTTCTGCTAGTCCTCTTTTCATATCCTTATGCATGGAGATAGCTTTATATCTACGACGATATTTTTTCATATATGAAAAACCATATGATATAAAAGAAAAAGTTATTAAACTAGCAATACGTCTTTCGGGTGTATCAACATATCTTACAGGAGAAGAAGAATGATGGGATGGAGAACCACTGCCTCCTCCACCGCCTCCTGATCCTCCTCCCCCGCCGCCAGCTCTTGCGTAAACAGGGGAAATAGAAAAACATAATATACATACGATAAATAAACATCTAATTAATTTCTTCATAAATCCTCCTAAGAGATTAGAAACATTACTAATATCATGAATACCATGATACATACCAAAAAGCCTAAGATACATAGTAATAAGCCCAGCCACCAAATAAGTGTTCTTTCTTTTCTAGTGATAATAGAAAAGATAAGTCCTACAAAAGAAAATACAGGACCTAGCACTATTATATCTGTATAAGAATAAGGCGCGTGATTGGCACTATAAAAATAGATTAAAAATGCTGCGATAGATAATAAACCACAAATAAGTGGTATAGAGTTCATTTTTTTCATAGGTAAAGTATATCATAAAAAAAGAATGATAAGAAATATATCTTATCACTCTTTAACAAGTCTTATTCGTACTTAGCGACGATCTTATCGTATTCACCATTCTTCTTTAGGTTAGCTAAACCTTTGTTGAACTTCTTTAATAATTCTTTGTTTTCACCTTTTAACACTGCAAAACCATAATATGCTGGACTTTCTTTACCACAAGGAATATCGAAGTTTAACTGACCTGTTTTAACCATATATTTTAATACTGGATAGTCTTCAAAACATGCAGCTGCTTCACCAGATTTAACTTTTTCAAACATGAATGTTGATTCTTCTACAACTTCTAGTTTGAATCCATATTTGTCTTTAATAGACTGAGCATATTTTAATCCTGCAGTAGATGTTTTAGCAACTACAGTCTTACCTTTTAAATCAGCATAACCCTTAATACCTGAATTTTTTGCAACACCCATTGAAACACCTGTTTCATAGTATGGATCTGAGAAATCATATTTTTGTTTTCTTTCATCGTTGATTGACATACCTGCAATAACACCATCAGCTTCACCTGATTCTAGTGCTGTACATGCAGCATCAAAACCTAATGAGTTAATCTTAATCTTGAATTTCTGATCCTTGGCAATAGCTCTGATTAAGTCCATATCGACACCAACTAATTTACCAGAATCATCTTCCATTTCAAATGGAGGATATGTTTTATCAGTCGCAATGATATAAGTCTTTTCTCCGCTCTTGCTACTAGAATTTCCTCCACAACCTACTAATGAAACTGCCATTAAACCTGCTAATACAATAGCACCGAACTTCTTCATTTTCATAATCGTTTCCTCCCTTATATATCTACACTTATGTGTTGATACCTTATAATACTTTGTTTAAGAAATCTATTGTTCTTTGTTGCTGTGGATGATTGATAACATCATATGGATTACCTTGTTCTACAATATATCCACCATCCATGAATATAACTTTAGTACCTACTTCTCTCGCAAAGCCCATTTCATGAGTGACAACAACCATTGTCATACCCTGACTTGCAAGATCTTTCATTACAGCTAATACTTCTCCAACCATTTCTGGATCAAGTGCACTTGTTGGTTCATCAAAAAGCATAATATCAGGCTTCATTGCGAGGGCCCTTGCAATAGCAACTCTTTGTTTCTGACCACCAGATAACTGTGCTGGATAGCTGTCTGCTTTATCCTTTAAACCAACTCTATCTAATAACTGATAAGCTGTTTCTTCTGCTTCTGCACTTGTCATCTTCTTGAGTTCAACAGGTGCAAGCATAATGTTTTCTTTTACTGTCATATGTGGGAAAAGATTGAAGTGCTGGAATACCATTCCAATGTTTTCTCTCTTCTTATTAATATCAAGTTTAGGATCTGTGATATCTTCTCCATCAACGATGACACTACTACTTGTAATATCTTCAAGACGGTTTAAACATCTTAAGAATGTTGATTTACCTGATCCTGAAGGACCAATTAAACAGACAACTTCACCTTCATTAATATCCAAAGAAATATCTTTTAAAACCTCTAAAGAGCCAAAGTTCTTCTTTAGGTTTTTGACAGAGACTTTTTTATTTGCCATAAGATAACCTCTTTTCTACAACTTTTGATACCTGTGCAAGTACTGTACAGATAAATAAATAATAACAAGCCATAAAACAATAAATGACCATCATATGAGCTGACTGCGTTGCGGCAATTGTTTTACCAACGTTAGTCAATTCTGTTAGACCAATAACAGATAATAATGAAGTATCCTTAATAGAAATAATGAACTGGTTGATGATTGAAGGTAACATCGTTCTTAAAGCCTGTGGTAAGACAATCTTCTTCATTGTTTTACCATAAGTTAAGCCAAGAGATCTAGCTGCTTCAATCTGTCCTTTGTCTACTGCTTCAATACCACCTCTGACGATTTCTGCCATATAAGCACCGGCATTAAGTGATAGAGCAACAGTACCAGCAGTAAAAGTACCCCCAATATTTAACCATCTAAATCCTGTAAGTCTTAACATCTGTCCCAAGCCAAAATATATGATTAGTATTTGTAAAAGCATTGGTGTACCACGAATGATATAAATATAAAGGTTGGCAATTGCCTTTAATATCTTCATAATCACTGACTTACTTTTTGAAGTATTGACTAATCCAATAATGATTCCAATAATTGTCGCAGCTACTAATGATATAATTGATAATTCAATTGTAATCACTATAGCCTGATTGAATCGACTGGCAAAAAAAACCTAAACTTTCAAAAAATCCTTTCATATGAATCCCCCTTTTCTTTTATGTTTGTAAATTACACCTATTCCAAATATATGTTATTACTATAAAAATATATTTTTAAAATGGTATAAAAAAAGAAACAAAGTGGGACTTTGTTTCCAAGTTAGGCATCAAAGTGATGCTTTTTGAAGTGTTTATAGTAAATAATAAAGAGTAGTGAGGTCGTAAACCAAGTGACTGGATAAGAGACAACAACACCTTTAATAGTTGGATAGTGCGGTGAAATGAATGTGAGCCAAGCAATACGTAGTACACATATACCTAAGCATACTAATATCATTGGTTTAATTGATTCCCCACATCCTCTCATAGTACCTGAGAATATTTCAACACAACAATATAAGAAATAGAATGGCATTAAGAACAGCATCAAGCTATAGCATTCTTCAATAATATGGGGATCTGATGAGAATAATCTTGTGATATAACTACCTGTTAAGCAGAGTATAGTACTGATTGAAATAGTCATAATGAAAGCCATAGCAAGGGCAGTTCTTGTACCCTTTTTGATACGATCATGAAGATGAGCTCCATAGTTCTGTCCACTAAATGTTGTGATAGCTGCACCAATGGCCGCAATCATCATCCAGAACAGGGCATCTATTTTTACATAAACTGACCATGAAGCAATTGTCTGTGTACCAAAAGCATTGATATGACTCTGTAAGACAATGTTTGAGATACTATACATTGTAGATTGGATACCAGCAGGAGCACCAATCATAATAATCTTCTTTAGTACAGGAAGATGAAATTTCATCTTTGATAATGTAAGCTTGTAGACTTCATTTGTACGCATTAATTGAATAGTAACAAGTATGGCACAGACTGATTGTGCAATGACTGTTGCGATAGCTGCCCCAGCAATACCTTGATGGAAAACAACTACAAAGATAAAGTCGAATACGACATTCACAATACTACATACAATTAAGTAATAGAGTGGTCTTTTACTGTCCCCTACTGCTCTTAAAATTCCTGCACCAATGTTGTAGATTGCACCTGGAATCATACATAAGAAGTAAAGCTGCATATAGAGAGTGGCATCATTCAATATATCATGTGGTGTACCAATAGCATCTAGACATTGATAAGAGAAAAATAAGCCAAAAAGCATCATGAGTATTCCACTGACAATGGCAAGACTATAAGAAGTATGCACTGCCTGATGAATTTTCTTATTATTTTGTGCACCATAGTATTGAGCGATGACTACGGAAGCACCTGTAGATAAGCCTACATAGAAGTTAATGATTAAATTCGTTAAGTTTCCTGTTGAACCAACTGCAGCAAGTGCGCTTGTGCCTACTGTCTGTCCAACAATGATTGTATCAACAGTGTTATATAACTGTTGAAAGAAACTTCCTATAAGAATAGGAAAAAAGAAAAAAAGCAATTGTTTCCAGATAACTCCCTTAGTGAAATCTTGTGTCTGATTCATGTTATTCCCCCCTAAAAGATTAATACATGATATCATATAAAAAGAATAAAAGATATGTTATCGTTTACTCTTTTAATCAAAGAGAATTCAATTAAAATAGAAAGAGAGTTGAAGCCCATGATACTAGATATATCACAAGAAAATAAATATACAGAGACTGAAAAAGAAGTGATTGATTATTTAATGAATCACTTAGATTTATTAGATGAGTTGTCTATTAGTGATTTAGCGAAAAAGACTTATACTTCTAATGCGACTATTATTAGATTGTGCCGTAAAGCAGGTTATAGTGGATATAAAGCTTTAAAGGTAGATTTAATTAAAGAAAGAGAAGCAAATAAGTATATTGTAGAGAATGTGGATTATACGACACCTTTTCAGTTTAATGAAACAACTGAAGAGATTATGAAGAATATGTTTTCTTTGTATCAGGAGAGTATTAAACAGGTATATTCTAGTCTAGACATAGATGTGCTCAAATCTATGGCAGATGAGATTATTCATAAGAAACGTATCTTTTTGTTTAGTTATGGAGATACACAGACTACAGTGATTAATTTTACGAATAAGCTTGTAAAAGTAAATATATTCCCTACTCTTGCGACACAGTTTGGAGAAGAGAGACATATTTCTAAACGTATGAACAAGGATGATTATGCACTTATTATCAGTTATAGAGGGCAAGAAAGACTTCTAGAGTGTGTACAGACATTAACTAAGAATCATGTGAGAATTGGACTTATTACTGCGAATAAGAAGAATTCATTAATGGCTTATTGTGATGATTTGATTATGATTCCTGATTGTGAGAAAGAGAATAGAATTAGTACATTCTATTCACAATTAGCTTTTCAGTATGTGTTAAGTAATCTTTATGCGATTATTTATCATCAGGTAAATGATTGAACTTTTAGTTCAATCAATTCTATCAATAAGTAAGAATAAAAGAACATTTGTTTCTATACATATGAAAACTGTTTTATAGTCAGATGATCTGTGATAGAAATGAATAAGGTGATGAACATGAATAAAGAAGATGTATTAAAGTTAGAGAAAGAATTAAGTTTTGATCATTTTGATGCAGAAGATGCGTATTGTATTGGGAATGAAATAGTAAAGAAAACAAGTAAGCCAGTACGTATTAGAATTGTATTAGATGGAGATATTGTGTTCCAGTATCTGATGCCTGGCAAGAAGGGTGTAGAATGGTTAGATCGAAAGCAGAATACAGTGAAAAGATATCAGCATAGCACTTATTATGTGTTTCTAGATCAAGAAGAAAGACATGTATATGATAAGAATGATTCTACTATTGCGATATGTGGTGGAGGTTTTCCACTTGTTATAAAAGGTGAGTTACGTGGGTGTGTGATCGTATCAGGACTTGCCCATGATGAAGATCATCAACTAATTATAGATATATTGAGAGGTTATAAGAATGAAGGTATTTGCGACTGATTTAGATGGTACTTTAGTTCATAATAAAAAAGTAACAGAAACAGATAGAGAGGCCATTGCAGCTTTTCAAAAAGAGAATCTATTTGGTGTCTGTACAGGAAGACCACTGAGCTATTTATATGATGTAGAGGGTATTCCTTTTGATTTCTATATTATGTGTACAGGTGCACTATTATTAGATAAGGATAGACATATGATTGAAGAACACCTTTTAGATAAAGAACTTGTGAGGGATATATATAATCATTATAGAGACTACTCTAACATTATTATACAGACAGAAAGTGAATCTCATTTCTATTTTACTGAATTTATTGATTTTCCTACTTTTACTATGACTAAGAATTTTGAAGAAATCAAGGATTCAAAGTTCTATAGTATTTCTTTAGTGTTTGATACCAATGAAGAAGCTGCAACATTTGTATCAGATGTTCATGATAGATATCCTATGGTATCTGGTTATCAGAATAAAAATGTAATTGATATTGTATCAAAGGGTATTTCTAAAGGTACAGGTGTAAAGGCTATTAAGAAACATTTTAATGCGGATAAGATGCTTGGTATTGGTGATTCCTATAATGATTTACCTTTGTTTAAGGCAAGTGATTATAGTTTTACTTTCCATAGTTCTCCTGATAGTTTAAAGGAAGAAGTCAATGATGTGGTAAGTAGTGTGAGTGAAGCAATTAATAAAGTATTGTAGGCAGAGAGTGAATCTCTGTCTTTTTTGTGCACATAGCAAGATAGTTAATATGTGATACATAGTCATTACGCAAAAAAAATATTTGAACACCTATAAATGTACTTTATGAGAAGGGTACTTAAAACATGGTTTGAATAAAAGTTGTATGATGTAGTTAAGGAGGAGATGCGTTATGTCTACTACAACAAACTACTTAATCAATCTTTATAGAAGTTTAATCATTGAACGTAATGAATTGAAGAATACAACTGAAGAGAATCAAAATGAAAATTATCAAATGTTTGCTGATTTGTATAAAGAATACTACGGTTTGATGATTGAGTGTATATTCCTCAAGAAAAGAATAGCTTATTGTCAGAGATGTAAAAATCATCATATTAAGATCTATAAGGAAGAGCTAGAAGATTATATGGATGCTGTGAAGGAAGATTATATGCATGAGTTAGAGGACCTAAGAACACATAAGAAGAGAGTGAAACAGCATCTCAGTGATGAAGATATGAAGCAAGTAAAGAAGATATTCAAGAGAATCATCAAAAGAATTGATCCAGACAATCCTTTATGGGAACGTACTCTTGAATCATATAGATATAATAATCTGAATGATTTAATAGATATAGAAATGTTGGTGGATTATGATAAACAATCCATTAGAAAAAACTTAGATAACACCTATCTCATAGCACAAATAGAAAGACTTAAAAAAGAAATAGAGTCTATTAAAAATAAAGCACCTAAAATAACAAAAGAGTATCTAGAAAAGAAAATCATGATATACAGATTGTATAAATATAACTTAGATAAACAATATTCCTTTTTTGAAAAAGTTATGCATGCATGTTAGGAGGAAGCATTATGGATCAAATGAAAGATATGATTTTAGAAGCAGTAGAAATGAATGGTATAGAGAATGTGGTTATGCCTTTGATGAATGAAATATTTTTATCTTTTACTGATATTGCAGGAACACGTTATGTAGATAATCAGGATGTATTTAAAAGACTAGAAAAGAATGACCCTATTCTATTAGAAAGAGAAGCAGATAATGAATATGATAGTAATGCAATCAAAGTACTTACAACAAATGGTGAAAAACTTGGTTATATTCCAAAGAAGGATAATAGTATATTTACTCGATTAATGGATGCAGGTAAGATACTTCATGCAAGAGTGTATTCATGTTATGAAGCTGATTATGCTCAGTGGCGTGTCTCTATTAAGATTTGTATGATTGATTTTTAGTTATTCACATGACAAAAAATAGAATAAGTGATACATAGTCATTACATGATTATATTATGAATATAGTGATTGATTCCTTCTCTTTGGGAGAAGTCATATTGTTTATGCAATGTCTGGAAATAATGTCTTATATTTTCTTCTATAATAGGTTCATGAGAAGGAATAGTTCCTTCATAACCTTTTCTAGCTGATATCCAAGGATCCTGTGTATGAGTGATTGTTTCTAATACTTTAGCACTATAGAGCCCATATGTATGAATCACTAAATCAATCACATAACATTCTTCTTCACTTAATGTATTCTCTAATTCTTCAAAGAGTACAAATCGATCATCATCAATAGGATTAAAACTGAACTGCTTGAATAAATGATAAACATCAGGATAGACAGGACCATGAACCCATGCCTGTGAATGTTCTGTAAACACAGGATGATCATATAAGGCATAAGAGGTTCCCTGAATTAAATAAAGAAGTTTTTGCAACATCAATGGAGTAACTTCATTTAATTCCTTAAACAGATAAGCAATGACCTGTCTCATCTTATCTGATAATACAAATAATTCTTGTAGATTATTCACTGCTTCTTGTGATTTCTTATAAGAAGCAGGAGTAATCTTATTTTTATTTTCTTCTAATTTCTTATTAAAATAATCAGGAGAAAGTAAAGCTTTTTTCATGATATTGGAATACTCAATAGAAGGCACCTGTCCATCTAGATATCTTTTAATAGTCACTTCACCAAAACCAAGAACTAAAGCGAGAGGTCCTTTCCCAATATCATATATCTTTAATAATTTGTTGATATTTTCAATAGTAATTAGATTTTCCTTTTCTCTATACTGTGAATCTATTTCTTTAATACTTAAATCTAGTAAACCAGGTAGAGATATTTCTTCACCACATTCATTACATACTGCAACAGTGATTAGGAATGAATATTCTTTATCTTTGATTACTTTCTTCATTTCCTGTTTCTTCAATGTGTAGGTTGTTTCTTTTCTGCAGTTTGTACAATAAGTGTGCTTCATGTTCTCGTCTCCTTTATGATATGATTTTTATTATTTCGTATCATTATTATACTATGAGTACAATAGAAAATCATCAAAAAGATACTAAGAGTAACTAACGACTGTTATCTTAGATAGACTAGGATGATAACATTAAGAACCTAGTGGCTTATTATTCTGAAGCAAATTTATCATGTGTTCTTTCTCTAATGATTTCAATTCCCTTATCATAGTCATGAATACCAGTGAGCCATTCAATCTCATTATCTGCAATCTTTAAAATATCGCATTGTTCAATACCATACCAGATCTGCTTTGCAGCTAATTCTTCATTTTCCCATAAAGGTGGTCTTAAGTTAGGGTCAAAAGAAATAATCTTGTTTTTCTTTTTCGCATAATCAATCATTGCATAAGTAGCTGATCTGACTGGTTCATCTGTCATAGACAAAGAACCAAAGTGGAAAATACGGCAATTATCAATTAATTCATAATTCACTTCATCTTCCCTAAGCATCATATCTGCGCCTTGCTTTCTATAGAAAGAGAAGCTGCGATCACCTGTTTCATCATTATCTACAAAAGCAAGTGTTGTTTTTGCATTTGGATCCATTACAAGACCTATAGAATCAATCTTTTGTTCTGAGATTGTATTCTTTAAAAGTTTTCCAAACTCATCTTCCCCTACTTTTCCAATAAAAGCAGTTTTATAACCTAGCTTTCCAAGCATAGCAAGTACATTACATGGTGCACCTCCTGGATTGGCTTCATAAACACGATTGTTTTGTTTACTTAAGCCATTTCTTGTGAAGTCTATTAAGAGTTCACCTGTTGCTGTTACATCATACATAGAATACCTCCATTCTTTATTCACTTATGTATACCGCAATCTACATGCCAAGTTTGAGATATAAATAAAAAAACTCACAGTATATGTACCGTGAGATCAAATAAAATAAAAAAAGTGACGCAACGCAGGCGTCGCATCACATAAAACAAAATGTTTTTGTCCTTCGTTAATATTATAGATTCTTTTCATATAAATAGTCAATAACATTTATAACAAACCACTCAAACATAACATTTATAACAAACCACTCAAACTTACTACATATTTGAAGTCTGATGTTTAAATTCCTACACATTCTAGGATACTCTTATCCTTGTAGGCATATCTATTTTATATAAAAAAAGTGACGCAACGCAGGCGCTGCATCACATAAAACAAGATGTTTTTGTTCCTGTATGTATTATAGACTATTTTCAAATAAATAGTCAACGACATTTTTTGGCGAGTATTTTTGACATTTTTTGGCGAGTATTTTTGAACAAAAGAGTAATACTCTACTATTTAGCAGCATTCCTAAAATAAAAACAGATTACCTGTTTTTATCTTGGAGAATCAGCTCTATATAGCTAATTTTCTCAATTTATTAACGCATTTGCAGTTTTTAAAAAAGATGGCGCTATTTGCAACCATCTTCTCTATATTATTTATTTTCGTTTTTAGAACTTAATATATCTATTTTCTTAATGAATGGGAAGTAAACAACAAATGAAATGATAATCATCACTAACTGCCATAACGCAACTTTCCATCCGCCAATTAAGAAACCTGAAATAATTGGTGGAGTTGTCCAAGGAACCATAACACCACTAAATAAAGGTAAAATGCCAAAATACATAAGTAGATAACTACTGATACCAATGATCAATGGAACAAGAACAAATGGTACAAGTAAGTAAATATTTAATACGATTGGTGTACCAAAGATAATTGGTTCATTGATATTAAAGATGTTAGGGACAATTGATAATTTACCCAAGCTACGTAGTGATTCTGATTTTGCGAAGAATGTAATATAAATTACTAATCCAATCACAATACCAGCACCAGACATACATAAGAAATTATCCCAGAACTGCTGAGTAAAAATATGACCACCGTTCTGAACAGTTAAAGCTACACCAGAATCTAAAATCTTCTGGTTAGCTGCCATATTGGCCTGTAGAATTGGTGAAAGAATACCACCACAGATAGAACCACCATGAACACCAGTCCACCATAATAATGACATCATAACTGTCATAATTACTACACCAGCAAATGAATCAGTCACACCCTGTAAAGGAATCTGAATAGCTGAATAGATCAATTCCGCAAATGTAGTTTTAAACACAAAATGACATACTGCATAGATAATAGCACAAACAATAGTAATAATACCTGTTGGTAATAATGATGAGAAAGAATCTGCGACTCCTGGAGGAACACCTTCAGGCATTTTTACACGGATATCTTTTCTAATACATAATGAATAGATATAACCTACTAAGAATCCGATTAAGATAGCACAGATCATTCCCTGTCCTGCTGTCCAGTCCTTAGAGATAACGCCAGTGACTGCTTCACCGTTTTCTAATACTTTAGAAGAAGGTGTAAGTAATACAAATGCAGCTAAACCAGTTAAAGCCCCATTGACTGCAGTTGAGATTTTATCATTCTTAAGATAAGAATAAGTGATACCTACTACTGTAAACAAAGCCATTAATGAGAATGTAGATGAATAAACCTGTGAACAGATATCTGCTAAACCACATTCTGCAACTAATGTATTTAATGATTTAATGGGTAGATTCGCAATTAATAAGAATAAAGAACCAATCATCAAGAACGGTAATGAGAACATCATACCATCTTTTAATGCTTTAATAACTTTTGTATTTGTGAATTTTGAAATATATACCACAACTTTTTCGTTTATGAATTTTTCCATATTATTATCTCCTATAACTTCTCACCATTAGATGAAATAACTTGTTTATACCATTCAAAGGATGCTTTCTTATATCTATTTCCAGTACCTTTTGCATGGTCATCTAAGTCTACGTAAATGAAACCATATCTTTTCGCAAGTTCTCCTGTTGAGGCACTTACGATATCAATAGCGGCCCATGGTGTATAACCCAAAACTTCTACACCATCAAAGTCTATTGCTTTTTTCATTTCATTAATATGATTTCTTAGATAATCAATACGGTAATCATCATTGATCATTCCATTTTCTAATTTATCATAAGCACCAAAACCATTTTCTACAATGAACATAGGTTTCTGATATCTTTCATATACTTCATTTAAGATATTTCTTAATCCTGTTGGATCTATAGCCCATCCCCAATCACTCTTCTTTAATAAAGGATTCTGAACTTCTACAAAATTGTTTTCAGCATCATATTGCGCAATTGTTGATTTATAATAACTAAATCCAATATAGTCTACTTTACCTTTCTTTAGGTCAACAAGATCTTCATCAGTGATATCTAAATGAATATGATTTCTTTCCCAATGTTTTAATGTATAAGCAGGATAATAACCTCTTACATGAACATCACTAAAGAAGTAACGTTTATCCATTGCTTTAATACCCGCAAAGATATCTTTTGGATCACATGATGCAGGATAAATAGGGCCAAAATGAAGCATACATCCTACCTGCATTTCTGGATTGATTTCTTTTGCTCTTTGTACTGCTTTTGCACTAGCAACAAACTGATAATGAGAGATTTGATACATTGTCTTTTCTACATCTTCATCTTCTCTATATAGTACACCAGCACCAGTCCACGCATTAAAAGGATTATCAGTATCAATAAGGTTATTGATTTCATTAAAAGTCATCCAGTATTTCACTTTATTCTTATATCTTTCAAAGCAAGTAATTGCATATCTCTCAAAGAACTCAATAAGCTTTCTATTACGCCATCCATCATATTCTTTCGCAAGATAGAGAGGCATTTCGAAGTGTGATAAAGTAACTACAGGTTCAATACCATACTTTAAACATTCGTCAAATACATCATCATAATACTTTAAACCTTCTTCGTTAGGTTCTAATTCATCACCATGAGGGTAAATACGAGGCCATGCAATACTTAAACGAAAACATTTAAAGCCCATTTCTGCAAATAGTTTAATATCCTCCTTATAATGATGATAAAAATCAATACCAAAATGGTTTGGATAATAGTTATCCTTCTTTATTTCAAACGAGATTTCTCGAGGGTGATTTACATCTCCAGAAGACATGACGTCAGTCACACTTAAACCTTTGTTTCCTTCGTTATAACCACCTTCATACTGATTGGCAGCCACTGCGCCACCCCATAGAAAGTCTTTGTTCATAATTATTCTCCCAGTTTGAATTTATCAACTGTCTTTGTTGTCCCCTCTAGATAAGAATAATTACTTATAAGCTTCAATGAAGCAAAAACATCAAATATATACTGTAAAGAAGAAATATAAACCGCATTAGATAACTCAACAGTATTTCGTGTTGCCATTATTACTATTGTTTCATCACAATACTTACATATATCTCTTTTCTTATGATCACATATCACAATAGATCTAGCATGTGATTTACTGATATCTTCAGCCATCTTCAACATCTCTTTATTTTGTCCTGTATGAGTTAAGAATATGCAGAGTGTGTCATCTGGATTTCTTTGTTTCAAGTATTGAACATGCATTGGGTTTAAACTATCATAAGCCTTTGATATAATCCCTACTTCTTCAAAATTCAGACTATAGACCTGTGCTAACGCAAAATTAACACCTGTTCCATATATCTCAATATATTTGCAGTTTTGAATAAGTTGATAAATTCTTTCCAACGTTTGTTTGTCTAATAAACTTTTTGTATATTCAATTGATCTTCTGTGTAGAATTTCAATTTTATTTAAAGCATCTTTAATTGAACTATCACTAGAAAATGGTTCAATTTCTAAATCACTCTTTAATTCAAGTAAATGAGAATATTCAGCAGCATATTGATATTTAAAGTCTTTATAGCCTTTAAAACCTAACTTCTTACATAATCGTGATACTGTTGCTGTACTTGTATAGCTTAATTGTGCTAATTCATTAATATTCTTTTGTAAAATATCATCTGGATTACCTAATATATAATCCACTAGATATTTCTCTTGAATCGTTAAATGATCCAATGCTTTTATTTTATCGATAATCATTATTATTCCTCTTTTCACCGGTTAAAAGATCCATAACAACTATCTCCTTATCTAGAAGACAGTTCCATCTTAGTGTACACTACGTGTCAAGTCAACAAAATGTATGCGATTCCAATTCAATAGAAAAAAGCTTACAACTACATAATTATTTAAGTAATAATGCTGAAAATAATTATCAAAAAAAGGAGGATCACTCCTCCTAATTTTGCTTTAATACATTCTCTTTCTTATAAAGAATATTCCTAAGCAACTCAACATAATCAATAAAGACCATCCAATCATATTAACATAAGTGGTATCACCCGTCTTAATCTGTTCATTTTTATCAGTCTTATTTGTACTCTGAGTTGATATTTCTGTTATTTCAATATTATCAGACTTAAGTTTAAGCTGTTTATATGAAGCATTCAACATTTCATAAGCTTGATCTACTTCACTTTGTGTAGCTTCTTCATTCATTAATACTTCTTTACTTTGATTTAATACAGTAATTAAAGAATCTGTATTTTCATACTTACTCAAATCTGCATGTTCAATTTTTGTAATCAATTCTTTAAGTTTTGTCTTATCTGCTTTTAAAACAAGATGATCAATCACATCTGATAAAGTAGTAACCATTTCATCAATTTCTTCCTGAGTAACATTAGCTTTTTCCATGAGTGCTTTTGCTTTAAGTACTTCATTGTTCACTTTCAACAATGATGAAGGCGTATATTTTGTTTGGTCAATAGATTCAGCTTTATCAATAATAGCGATTAACTGAGAGTAATCAATCTTCTTCTCTAAGGATTTTAAGGCAGACTCTAATTCTATTATTGCCTTTTGTACCTTATCATTTTGAGGAACAGATTCTTTATAAGCTTCTTCAGCTTGCTTTCTCTTGTCTGTAAGTAATCTAATTGACTCATCTGTATATTTAGATTCGTCTATGTCTAATGACTTTGCAATCAATTCTTCTAAATAAGCATAAGATTCTTTAGTCACAAGACGATCTTTTGCATTAGATAAATTTGTATATGCTTCTAAAACAGACTCTTCACTTGCATTTTCATCATTTACTACTGCTTGTGCTTTATTCAAATAAATATCTAATTCCTCTATACAAGCATCTAAATACAATGAACGATCAAGCTTATTCACTTCATCAAATAATGTAATTAAATCAGTTTTATCACTCTTGAAAATCAATTTATCTTTTGCTTCAACAAGTTCCTCACAAATAGAATCAATCTTTTCCTGACTGCTATTTTTATCATTGTAGACTATTTCAGCTTCTTGTAGTTTATCTTTCAATTTTTCAAAAGTAGCAGGTGTATATACTGATTCATCAAGATTTTTACATTCTTTAATCAAACTACCCAAATAATCAAAATTAGCTAATAATTTCAAATTATTAATACTATCTAGTAACTCTTGTTTTGTTTCTAATATCGTAAAAGAATCAACATCTTCATTGATCACCTTGTAGGTATTATTCAATGCTTGATTGAATCTTTCCTTTGTTTCTGGTGTATAAATAGAAGTATCCATATTAACATTCATATAATATAAGTTTGTCAGTTCACACTTGTCGAGTGAATCTCCATATACTTCAAATTCCCATAATGAATATCCATAAATACTGTTAGGTTTAATTCCCTGCATCTTTATATATTTAGCTGTTACACCATTATAATTATATGTTTCAATACCACCATTAGAATGTTGTGCATGTGTAATATCAGTCCATGTTTCACCATCTAAAGAAATCTGTAACTTATATTCCTCTGCACCGATTCCTTCCCAATTCAACTTAATCTGATTAACATTGTAATAATCTCCAAGATCAACAGAAATCCACTGATTTGAAACATCTTCCTTATTGTCTTTCTGTCTTAAAGAAACCCAGCGAGATTCCTTTCCTGAAGTGGCATCTTCACTTCCATCAAATGCCTTGGAAGAATCATATTGTGCTTTATATTGACTAGATGCACTAGACTTCTTATTTAGCGCTAAATTTGTAGCCTTTGGCTGTTTTACTCTATTACCATATACTTCAAATTCCCATAATGAATAACCATAAACAGTAGAAGGTTCTAGACATTCTACTCTTACATATCTAGCTACTGTTTGGTCAGTATAGTCAAATTCTCTTTTTTCACCTTTTCCATCGCTTACTGAAGTAATATCCTTCCAGTTTTTTCCATTTGAAGAAATCTGGAGTTTATAACTTTTAGCACATGCTGCTTCCCAATTTAAAACTATTTTTGAAATATCATAATAATTCTGTAAATCTACATAAATCCATTGATAATCAACGTATTTACCAGAATTATCTTTTCTTCTTTGAGAAACCCATCTTGATTCTTTACCAGATGTTTTATCTACACTTCCATCAAATGCTTTTTCAGAACCATATTGACTCTTATAAGTACTAGATGAATATGAAGGTTTATTTAATGCAATGTTTTTATTTTCATTAACTACTGATGATTTATCACCATATACTGCTACTTCATTAATACCAATACCATAATTCTTATTATTTACTCGGCGTGTTTTATAAGAATGAATTTTAATATATCGACCATAAATATATGAATCATATGTATGAATATCTCTTAATGATGTGTTTGTTTTTGTTTCAGTAACTACCTGCCAAGTTTTCTTATCATTAGATACTTCTATTGTATAATCATCAGAGCAGGCACTTTCCCAATCAATTTGAATCTTATTAATTTTTGAATACTGTTCTAAATCAATAATAATCCAGTTATCATCACTGTTTCTAATTGATCCCCAACGTGTTTTATTATTACCATCAACAGCATTTTCTTTCTTTAATTCATCATTATATTGTGAACTTGTTTCTACTGACTTATTTAATGCGATATTACTATAATTCGTATTTTCTTTTTCTTCACTTCCATATGCAACGAGTTCATATATACTAATTCCATAATTCTTCCCATTAACAATTCTTGTTTTTGTAGAATGTATCTTTAAATAACGTCCGTATGCATTATCATCAAATAAATATTGATCAGATAATGATTGACTAGATTTTAACTTATCTTTTATAGTAGTCCAGTTTTTCTTATCTAAAGAAATCTCTATACTATATTCATCTGAACATGCAGCTTCCCATAAAATATTTAAAGCTTTAATTGAGCAGTTCTTCTGTAAATCTACAATAATCCAGTTATCATCACACTCTCTCTTTGAACCCCATCTTGTATTTGTATTACCATCAACAGCATTCTCTTTCTTTAATTCATCATTGTATTGAGAACTTACTTCAACAGGTTTCTTATATGTTAATGCATCCTGACTTTTACAGCTTATTTCTTTAATTTGATAATAAGAACCCTTAGTTTTCTTCATTACTATCTTTATATAAGGGTATATGCCACCGATGCTGACAGTAGAATCATTCACATTTTGATTCACTGATTTTAAATAAGTATATGTTTTACCATCTTTAGATGTATATATATCAAAATCTGAAGCATAGTTATCTCCCCATTTGATATTTAGTTCTGAAAGATAACTATTACCAGCATAAAAGCTGATCCATTCTTCATCATTAGACTTACTCTGCCAATAAGTACTCATATCATTATCAAAAGCTGATTTAACATCATGTGGTGATAAAGATGAACTAGCATTATACAAATTACTATCATTTTCATTCAAAGTCATAGATGAACCAGTATACGGTGCTGATGGCGTAATAAAGTCAGTTTTTGTAGTAGTATTACCATAATCAAGTTTAACTTGAATTCTAGTATCACTTTGATTTTCTGATGATGCAAGAGTGATTTTTCTTTGATCTTCAGATTCATCAATAATTAAACTACAAGGCTGATCAACCGTTACTTTATATCCTGTTTTATATTCTAATGTCCCTGCTTTATAGAAATTGATTTGTGTCTGTTTAAGATTTTTATTTCTAACCGCTTGAACACTTTCATTATTCGCAACAATAGTTATCGGATTATTATCAGCATATTCTGAAACCTTCTTGCTTGTCTTATTTGGCAAAATAATATAAGAATATGACTGATTACTAGGCTTTATTCCATGATTAATATATGCTTTAAATGTTCTTGGAGTAGAAGCCTTCTTTTCTTCTGCCCATAAAGAAGGATTGTCTTTCTGATATGCATTAGAAACAGTTACTGATGTTTCATTTGGGAAAACATATCCAACTTTATTATTGTAAATCCATTTACTGTTTTTAATAGTTTGAGTGGTATCTTGAGAGATCACATCTCCATCTACTAAAACATTATCAGCTTTTGCCTGATTAAGTGTTGTATGTATTTCTACTGATTCACTAGATGTAATACCTGAACCTAGTGCTACAATTTCATCGTCAAAGAAGAAATATCCTTTCTTTACTTGAGTTCCCTTTTTATCCATTGCATAAGCACAAGCACCATACTTTCCATTTGATACACCGATAGTATGGCTTGTTCCGTTAGTAAAACGTCCTGAATTAGAATAATCCTGTACTAATCTTGCAGCAGTTGTTGTTCCAGGACAATGTGCCCAATCATAAGTTGGATAAACAGTAGTATATTCATCACCATCAACAGTAATAGTAGATGCTGCTGATGAAGTCCAATAGATAAGTTGGCCTTTATTTCCATTAGGCCAGCTTCCTCTCCATTCTCCACCAATGATTTCATTGGAATCCATTTTTATATTAACACCATAATCATTTCTCATATGAGAGGCATATCCAGATCTCCACATATAGTAGTTTCCATTTTTACCATTTGTGATCTGTGGATTTTCGATATTATTCAATATCTCCTGATACTTTTTAGCATGTGTTTTATCAGAGGCAATCATTCTCTTTAATGGTTCAATATACTCAGCTGCATAATTTCTGTAACCAACTGAGTACTTATATTCACGATATCCTAAGTATAATTCTTGAATATCTCCTCTAATTGTCCAGCTTGTTCCATTAATCATATAATCAGCCATACGATTAATAACATCTTTTCCTAACGAGAATGAAGTATCCCTTAACATATAAATCCAGAAACTCATATCTCTAAACATGGACATTCCATAGCCATTTGAATAAAACTGTTTTCCATGCATATAAAAGCTATTATCTACTTGTACAGCTTCAGATGTTTTATCATCCTTCTGTGTAACTAAACAATAACTCAGATAATTATTGATCATATCATGTAAATGTTCAGAATCTTCTGTCAACAAATAATAATAAAGATAGTTTTGATCAAACCACAGATTATTTTGACCTGTTCCATACTTTACTGGCACTTTTTCTAAAAGTTTCTTTAGCATGATATTTTCTACATCTTCATCTATAACTCCTTCTAGAAATAAAGCCATTCTAGAAAAACGAAGCTGTACACCAACTTGATTTTCCCACCAGTTTGTTGAACGAGGATTTTGTTCAGCCCAATATTTTATAGCCTTCTCTAATTTATTTACTACTTCCTGCTTTTTATATAAGGCATTACCTTCTTTACTATAAGCTATAGAAATAGCTTGAAGACGATCTAATGCTAGATAAGGAGACCATGCCGCTCCATTTGCAGCATTATTATTTGCCTTATAATTAACATCATCAAAAGAACCATCTTCTTTTATGAGTTTTAAATAATCGACTGCTTTAGAAACATAACATGTTTCAACTTTAGAACCATCATCAATCGTATCTAAAGATAAGAAATGTTCCTTTAGCCTTCCCTTGATCATACTTATTTCTTCATTAGATGTTAATCCGAATGTCACTTGCACATTTGATAGTGACATTGTAAATACAACAAACAAAGAAATCATTATTTTTACTACTTTATTCATCATTAATCCTCCTCTTGTAATCGCTTTCTAATTATAGAATGCCATTCATATACTTTAATTTCAATTTGGATTAACTTGAATAATTATTATTTCACTGAATCTCTTTCAATTATTTTAGTAGATAATAATTGAGTCATTTGAACATCATTTTCACGATGAATACGATCTATAAGTTTATTGACCGCAATTTCTCCCATTAATTCTTTTTGTACTTGAACTGTAGTAAGTTTAGGGATTGTTTTATCGCATAGAGGTGTATCATCAAAACCCGTAATAGCTATTTGATCTGGTACTTTTATATTCATTAAAGTCAATGCATTTAATAATATAAATGCATTTGAATCATTAGCACATACAAAAACTTCAGGTAATTCGCTCTTTTTAAGTAACGATACAATACTATTAACATCGTTTTCTAATACATATTTCTCTGTTTCATGAAGAATAGAATATTGATTTATATAGGATTCTATATCAAATGCAATACTTCTATTTACTAAAGCTTGTTTATATCCCATAAAACGATCAAAAAAGCTTAAAGAGTATTCTAAATCTCCAAAAAATCCAACTCTTTTATATCCTTTATCAAGAACATATTGAGTGATCAAGTATCCTCCCTGTTTGTTGTGAGTCAAAACACAATCACATGTATCACCTAGTGATGTATAGTCTACAAGAACAACAGGAATACCTGTATTTTTTAACTGATTTAAATTCTTATCTGATATTTTACCCACCACTAAAATACCAGCTACTTTTCTATCTATAATACAATTTGGAAATTCAAATTGATTGTCTTCAAAATAATTCAAAATAGATATATACCCTAATTCTTTAGCACGTTCAACAATTGAGCGTAAAACAATAGAATAAAAATGTCCTGTATTTGCATAATAGCTTTGAATGAGTATACAAATATTAGATTTAGAAAAGACTGAAAGATAATGATGTTTTTCATTGATATATCCCATTTTATCAGCTGTTTTTAATATTTTTAAACGCATTGATTCACTTACACCTGGTTTGTCATTTAATGCAATCGATACAGCATTAATAGAAATATTCAATTCTTTCGCAATATCTTTCATAGTCACTTTCATGTTCTCACCCCTTGTTTATTGCACTTCCCCATTACTACTTATTACATTCTTATACCATTCAAATGACTTCTTCTTAATTCTTCTCATATCCTTTAAGTCATCATTATCTCTATTTACATAGACAAAACCATATCTCTTCTTCATCTGTGCACGACTACTTAAGATATCAATAGGACCCCAAGATAAGTATCCTCTACAATCAACACCTTCTTCTACAGCTTTTTTCATTTCTGCAATATGTTTTCTCATATAATCAATACGATAATCATCATTAATAACACCATCTACTAACTGATCATCATATCCATAACCATTCTCTACAATATAGATAGGCATTTCATATCTATCATAGAGTTGTCTTAGAGTAATACGTAATCCAATAGGATCTATTGTCCAGCCAAACTTAGACATTTCTAAGTAAGGATTCTTCTTGATGACTACATCTTCTACATTAGTCAAACTATCTTCACCATAATGACTAATAGTAGACATATAATAGCTTATTGCAAGAGCATCTGTTTTACCCTTCTTAAGTATTTCAAAGTCTCCTTCTTCTATGACTGGCATTGTACCTTCTAGTTTCATATTTGCTAGGAAGTAATTGTTATAGTGTCCTCTCGCAAAGACATCTAGGAATACAAATGCTTCACTTTGGGCTTTCATAGATTCTAATGTATCTAATGGGTGACATGTTTCAGGATAGCTTTGTACAATAGTGGCCATACCTAAAACATATCCTCCTTTTTGATGAATGTATTCGTTAATCAAACTATGCGCGATTAAAGTGTTATGCATAATTTGATGATCTAGAGTAATAGGGTCTTCTCCTTCAGGACATACAGCGCCAAAGAACATCTTTGGTCCTTTCTGTAGTATTCCATTCTGTTCATTAAAGATAATCCAGTATTTTACTTTATGACAATAACGATCTACGATCTTCTTGCATAATTCCACAAATATATCTACTACTCTTCTACTCGCAAAACCATTGTATTTCTCATATAAGAATACAGGCATTTCAAAGTGATAGAGTGTAGGAATAGGTTCTATCCCTCTCTTTATTAGTTCATCAATAAATTCATCATAGAAAGCAAAACCTTCTTCATTATACGTATTCTCATCACTCATAAGTCTAGACCAGTCTAAAGAGAAACGATATGCATTAAAGCCTAACTCTTTATATAAGTCAAAGTCTTCTTTGTATCTATGATAAGCATCAATACCATCTTTAAAGTCTGAGAACTTACCTGTGACTGTTAAGTCACATACTGCAGGAACTTTTCCTCCTTCAGTATATCCACCTTCACTCTGATGGGCAGTCACTGCACCACCCCATAAGAAATCTTTTCTTAACATTTTTATTTACTCCTTTATGTATATTCTTATTTAATTCTATTAAGGCTATACTTGAATTTCAAGGAAGTAACACTTGAAAAGAAATAGTATATATTATTCTAACGCTCATTTAATACGTTTTAACGCTCATTATTATATTAATTTTTTGGCTTAGTTATGCGGTTTTTAACTTTCTAACGCTCATTTAACACTCACGAGTGTTAGAATTATTGTTTCTAACGCTCATGAGCGTTAGAATAGAATATCATCATCCGTTGAATCCTGTATTTCAATTTTTAGAGTCTCTTCTCGAATTCTATAATATTCATCAACAACAGAATCAATAGATTCTCTATCTCCTGCTTTTTCATAAAATTTTATAAGTTTAGCCAACAGATTAAATGTCATAGGCTCATCAACACCATATTCCCTTAAACTCGCTTCATAATTTCTTTTGGCATATTCCGATGCCTTATCATATTCTTTTCTTTCACTATATGTATCACAAATACATTCCGCTATCATAATACTGGTAAAATCAGCTTCACCAAATATTTCTTTACACTCATTATAATCTTGTATAAGTTCTTCTAATGTTTTCTTTTCTTTCATCGGTGTGTCTCCCTATTCTTTTTTATTTTCTCTTATTGGTTTCATTATGTAAATAAGAATCAAATACAAAGTGTTCTCAAATTTGAACAGCACTGTGATTTTAAGCATTAGTGTTCTCAAATTTGAACACTACTGTAACTCTGTGAATTTGTATTTATAAATCAAACCTAAGAAAATATTATGATATAATTCAAACAGAATAGAGGTGAATATCATGATGGAAAGAAGAGCATATTTAAATCAATTAGTATCGTGGAAAGATAAAGATATAATAAAATTGGTAAGTGGAGTTAGACATTGTGGAAAAACTACGATATTAAAAATGTATCAAGAGTATTTATTAAATAGCGGTGTTGATCAATCACAAATCATTTCTATTAACTTTGATGACCTAGAGTATGAAGAGTTGCTAGATTATCATAAACTCTACCAATATATCAAAGATAGATTAGTAGAAAACAAGATGATTTATGTTTTCTTAGATGAAATACAGAATGTTCCTTCTTATGGAAAAGTTGTAGATAGCCTTTATGTAAAAGAGAATATTGATATCTATATTGTAAGATCCACCAAGCATCCAATCACACATTTAAACAGTCAATATATAGAAATACATATTCTTCCTTTATCATTTAAAGAAATATATAAACCTGGAACTGATAAAGAAGAAGCTTTTCAGAAATATATGAAAACTGGTGGTTTCCCCTATATTAATCAAATACAACTAGATAAAGAACAAATTGATATGTATCTAGAAGGAATAAATAATACTGTGATTGTGAAAGATATGGAAGCATTGTGTAAATCATACCTGATATATCCTGTTGAAGTGATGGATATATCAGGCAAGGAAGTATTAAAGTCCAACAAGAAGTATTATGTTGTAGATCCAGGAATTCTAAATTATATTCTCCCAAAGCAATCTTATGATTTAGAATTCATGATTGAAAACATTGTTTATCTGGAACTTCTAAGAAGAAGATATATTGTAAATATTGGACGAATTGGACTTGCAGAGGTTGATTTTATTGCGAAAAGAAATGATGTCTATACTTATATACAAGTTACTGCATCACTTGTGGACGAGAATACTTTTAACAGAGAGATTAGTCCTCTAAAACTAATTGAAGACAATTATGAGAAAATAATCCTTACTTTAGATAGATATACACTTGGAAATTATAATGGTATTAAGGTAATTAATATCATAGATTGGTTGTTAGAAGAATAGGCTGCAGCGATTAGATTCGCTACAGCCTAGTTTTGTTATTGACTATTCAGTTTCTTGAATTCTTCTATATATTTTCTCAAGAATGGAACTACTGTATAATCATTATTTCTAATGAAATTCACACTCAATTGATCAAAGATGAACTTCTTAAAGTCATCATCTAATGCTCCTTCTAACACTGTTATTCTACGAATATGACATGCATTAACAAGAGTAAACTTCATAGGCTCCTTTTTACCAACATAATAGTATAACTTCTTTGGATCCTCCCCATCCTTCAAAGTATAAATATGCTGGAATACCTTTACAACATCACTCTTAAGACATGGATTAAATACTACTCTAGAAGTATCTCTACAATATTTCACAAATTTTTTTCCAAGAGAAGTAGCTAAGTTCATAAGTGGTGGATTACCAGCTTTTGTTACTCTTCTTGCTACCTCTTGATATTGATAAGTGTTTTTATTTAAACTCTTTAGTATACGTTCTATTTCTTCTCTGTACTCTTCATTTGTTTCTACAAAAGAATTTAATAAACGTGTTAGTTTACTCTTAGAAATTTCTTTATCTTTCCTGTATGCATTGAGTCTAAAATCAAGTTCTTTCAAATCAGGTAAAACCATCATTTTACTATTACTGATTAAAACCTGATGATTTGGAGTAGAAATCAACAATTCTGGTTCATAAACAGAACTTTTATAATTTGTAAAAACAGATTCATATCTCTGATATAGTTCTGAAGTATCATCCTCAATCTTATAGTAATCCATGCTGCCATCAGGAAATACACTTAAGAGAAAATACTTAGTAATTCTTTTATTGCTACAACGTTCTGATTCTCTTGTAACATATTCAACAGGTTTTTCCCAATTCCAGTGATATATAGATATACTTCTATTTGCGATATCTCTTTTAATAAGTAATTCCATTAAGATTCTATCTACAATGTTATCACCAACATCAATTGCATTATCCCTAGCAATACAAGTCTCATAAGTGATATGTTGGAAGTTTAAATCACTGACATGCTGGTCTGGAATGTTATTGTTCTTACAATATTTCTGATTATGGATCAATGCAATATTGAACTGTTTCCCTTTACCATGATGAATATTACCGATACCTCTATCGTTTAATTTAGATGCAATTAAATCAATCATCTTCTTAGATGCACTGTCATTCACACAATCAATCAAATGAACACCTAAATCATTATATAGATTTTTTATATAATCCTGAGATAAAAAATCTGAATATGTATTGGCCATCTGTTCATTATCTAAGTCTATAGGATGTAATTGAACATAATCATTAAGATGTAGATCAACATCAATATAAAACTGATGCAACATACCACACTTAGAATTCTCAAACCCCTGAATATCATGAATATCTAGACTATTCACAAAGTCCTCTCTTTGTCTGCGATATACACTTCTTCTCACAAAACATTGATCTGTACTTAGTGGTGTAAGGCATCGACGAAGTACATAACCTTCATTACTTTTGTAATATCTAGGCAGTTTTAAAATATCATTTCTATATCTTTCATTATGTTCTAATACTTTAGATAAGCGATGATAAGATTCACCCTCCATATACACTATACATTCTTGCTTACTTGTTTCTGATTCAATCAAACTAATATGATATGCTAGAATACAATCTTTTCTAAAAGACTTCTGATTGAAACTGAAATATCTACCTGAGATGTTATTAAACTTCTGAGAGAATTCCATATTAGGCAGCATATTGATCAACAATTGAGATAATTCAGTCGGTGTTATACTTAAAGGATCATTTATATCTAATGTTTCTACAAATGCTCCTTTATCATATTGATTAATATGTGATCGAAGGTCTTCTAAGCAGATACTTCCTTTTCCAAATATAAGATAAACAGGGCCCTTATATCTATAAAGCACAGCTAATACTGGAGATAACTGATCTAGTTTTTCTAAACTTCTTTTCAGAACACACTTTTCGTCCTCTTTATCATCACTTCGTTTAGCTTGTATTTTATAGAGATCATAATCACGAATAATATTATCATAATGAATTTCTAGATTTACTTTGTTTGTCTTAATCATCTTTATATTCCTCTAAACACATTCTTATTTTATTAATTGCTTCTCGATTAGCATGGAACCCATCTTCTTCAAGCAAGGAAGGTATTTCAATAATTCTTGGAGATTCTATAATCTTATCTGATTTGTTTTCATCAAATATATTAATAATGATTGCTTTTTTTCCACCTATCTCATTAAGTTTATCAATAATCTTCTTATTCATTTTTTCAGCATTAAAGTTTGAATATCTCCAATGTTTCAAATCGATATAGACTTTTCCATGCTTATAATCAAAACGTTCATACTCATATGGTTCTAGTTCATCTAGATCAATACCTAATTCCTGCTTGATGATGAAATGACCTACAAATTCACCTAGTCTTCCCTTGTAAATATTCTGAAAAAGAACAGGTGATAACATATAATCATTTACTTCAAAGCAAGTCGCATACTTATGTTTAATAAACTCTTCTCTTAAACCTGGATAATTCAACATCTTAGAAAGACGCGCATTTTCTTCACTGACTTCATGTATATACTGAATTCGTTCAGAATCATTCTTATTCTGTAGTCTGAGTATGACTTCATCTTTAGATTGATTAAAGAAAACATCCGTATACTCAAAATCATTTTCACCTATGAAATAGTATTTATTCATTGGTCCAGATGAATGAATATAGTACTCCTTAACTATTTCATCATCCCTATTAGAAATAGTAGGATGCTTTAAACATGTTTCCCCTAATTTCTTATAAAGTTCTATTTTATCAGGTGTCCAATCGCCTGATAAAAATTCATAAATATAGAACTTACCCTCACTAGATATATGACTTGCTTCATTTTCAATATAATCATATACAGGAACATCTTCTTGTCTTTCTTTTGCATATTCTGCGAGTTTTATTGTTTCTGGAGAGAGTATTTCAGTTTCTAGTATTGATGTATCAAAGCTATTCACAATATCTTTTGTGACTAAGATATGAATGACTTTATTCTTATTAAATGATCGAGATAGGCGCCCTATTGCTTGAATGATCTGTTTTGTCTTAAAGAGACGTATACTTCTACATCCTTTAATATCTGTTTTCACCCATTTTACTGTTGGGTCTTTTAACTTCTTGTACCCTGCTGAAATACACTCATTCAATGCATAATGATTAATTTCATTATTCTGATATAAGTTTTCTACTTGAATTATATAACGAAGTAAATCAACTTCCTGAAATGTAAATTCTGTATTATAAAGATTACTTACCACATTTGTGATATCTCCTAAAAAGATACCATCAAAATCTTTTTTCTTGTTTCTTCCATCTTTTTTATTTGAGAAATCTGTTAAGTTAATGGTATCTAAGTTTTCAGGTAACTCATATGCTATATTTTGTCCTGCACCAATAGTAGCGTACGCAGATATTACAAAGATTTTCTCTCCGCAATGCAAACGTTCTAGTATATTATCCTTGTCTTTTTCAAAAGTTGCACCACTCTTTAATACTTCATAATTTTTATCTTCTGTTTTAAAGCCACATTCCTCATTAATTGTTTTAAATAATTCATCAAGTATAGATAGCCTAAAATCTCCTTTGTCTCTTGGTAAAGCATTATTTAAGCATAGAAACGATTTAATATCTTCATGTTGGATAAAATATCTATATACCTGCGCCATTCTTAAATATCTTTTAGCACAATATGAATCTTTCACACCATTTAAATTAAACATCTTATATAGCTTATTTTTAATTTTAGGGTCATCAAATACTAATCCAATCAAAGTCTTTATATCTTTTTCTTGACTATCAAGCACCTCTTCCACCCTTACTTGGATTTCTCCTGTTTTATACTTTCTATTCAAGAAAGAATATGTATCCTGTATTCTTAAACGATCCTCTTCTTCAATAAGATGAAAATTATCTTCAAGAGTCTCTTTAAGATACTTGAGTGAGTAATTTGATAACACAGAATCAATATTACATGATGCACTGAGTCCTATGACAGTAGCTTTACTCGCTAGTAGAGCCAATATAGATTCTGCACTTTTATTTAAATGTATATAACTAAAAGCAGTATTAAAGCTATTATCTTTCCTATTAGTAAATTCAAATGAGCGAATACCACGATCATAATAGCTGTTCATCTTCTTAAGACGGTTAGATGTTCTATTAACATTCATTACAGGTTGAATATTAATCTCATCTTCAAAATATTTTATATCTGAGTTCGGTATTTTAAGCATTCTATAAATAGAGCGAATAGCTTCTTCATCAGTAATATAATCTTCTTCTTGAACTTTTGAGTTTCTTATCTTCTTATAATTTGAAGCCAGCTTATTAACATATCGTTTAACAGAAACTAAGAAACTGCTCATATCTCGAATAACTGAATATAAATTATACGCTTCACCTATATTCTGAGGTAGATCATCTCTCTTGTTTTCTATCTTAATTGTCATTTGATTATCATTCTTATCATAATAAATATAAGCATTTTTCTTAGAATTATTTTCAAAGTTTGCATGGAATGTTGAGTCACTCATTAAAAAGTTACGTTGTTTTATTTCATCACAGTAATAAGATAGTTCGTCATGATAGTTGTTTCGAATGACCATTGCTTTATTGATAATATCATTAAGCTGTTTATCATTGTCTGGTATTAAACCCTTTACCTTATTGGATGTATTACCCTGCCATTGGATAAATGGACTCGTTATACGATGAACCAAAGGAATAAGATCAATGGTAGACTTCAAACTATTCTCAATAATAATGTTGTTAATTTCATTTTTAGTTGCATCTACTTCATCTATAAACAAAACACTATTATCAATAATATCTGATTCAGAAAACTTATAATCCCCCATATAAATAGGATCTATAGTTGTAAAAAAACGTTTCACAGACATACAGATAACCTTATAATCTTCCACAAACATTGCAGGATATAACGTACCTAGCCACTGATATTTTGACTTAATCATTTCTTTTCTTTCTTCCATAGAATGATTTTTGATATCTGTACTCATTATTACTTTTTTTATTTCTTTTCTAAACTTACCATCAGCTTCCGCAAGATTTTTCTGTGAATCTTGAAGCAGTTTCATTCCGATGCGTCCGGTTTTTAATTCATTTTGAAAATGTTTATAAATATTCAATCTCATCTCTAAATTTTTATAGGAATCTAAAGCCTGAAATTCATTTGGAATGCGTGTTTCATAAAAATGATGTACAATATTATCTACAATACTTTCTACACGTAATACATTCGCTTTATACTCATCTTCACCTAATGCATCTTTTAAATCTTCCATTGGCAAGTTATTCAAATTATTTGTGATAAATATAAAGTGTTTATCAAACTTCTTGTAATTGTTTTTCATCAGCTGTACTGCACTATAGGATTTTGCAGAACCTGTAGGAGTATTCACAAAATACAGTCCGTTACTTCTTTGATCAAATATTTTTTCTAATAGTTCTTTCACAAGTTTTACCCCTTTAATTTATAGAATTCTTCTGTTCCTTTTTTCTCTATTAATTCACATTGTGACTTTATTGTATTTACTGTTTTCTCTACTTCTCTCCTAGATAACTTCATATTTGATTTTAAGTAGCCTTTCATTCTAGAAATTCCTATAATATTATTTCCATTATTCAGCTTAATAAGTTTTTTCATTATTTGATTCATTTCATCCTTCTCTGGTTCTGTCTTATTTGGAGTAGATTTTATTAAAGGTTTTCTAAACAAATAATCAGTTTGTCTTCTTAATAATTCTTTACTTGTTAATGAGGGTTCTCTAAGTATTGTCGGATATCCATGAGCCTTCAAATCCATCATCATCTCATAATAATCAATATCATTAGATACCAGTATGATTTGCTTTGGATTGTACTTACCAAAAATATAGCCAATATACATAGAAATTCTATTATCCACAAAGTTTGTTCCTACATTCTTAGTTTCTACTATTGTAATATCATACTCTTCCAACATACTCTTATATTTTTGTGCTGGTTTTGTAGTGACAGATCCACAGAATAAGTAATAAACATACTCTTTGTCTAGCACGTCTGTAGGAATACCTTGATAGTTTTCAAAATCAACTATGACTACAATCTTAAAGTCCAAAGTTCTCTCTATTATTTCCGAGTGTTTCTTATTCTGTGAAATAGTACTTTTATCATATAATGCATCAATAAGTTTATTTTGTTGTTCAATCATAATGAGTGCCTCCCTCTCTAATACTATTCTATCTTTTTTTGAAAATAAAAATTTTAGTTAGCCTCTGACAACGGCGAATAAAAGGTATTTAATTATAATGTATAAAAATATAAAAAGCAGTACGGTTCATAGGTGTTCTTATGAACTGTACTGCCTTATTATTTAGATATCTCTCAGACCAATATTAAGTATTATGATCTTTTCTTTCTCTTAAGTAACATAGCACCTGCTACTGTCATCATGGAGATCCAGCTTGCAATTGATGTTGCATCACCTGTCTTAGCTGGTTTCTTATCCTGAGTAGGATCTTTAGGTGTGTCTTTTCCTGTTTCAGGATCTTTTGGAGTTTCCTTATCTACTTCATTAAGTCCAATTACTTTTACAGTAAAGTCATGACTTGCAGTCTTTCCTTCTGCATCAGTTACAGTAATAGTAACGATGACATCTGCATCCTTCTTAGGAGTAGTTACTTTACCATCTAATGAGATAATACCTTCAGGACTTACCTTAGTAATAGTAATACTATAGCCTTCTGGTACTTCAGGAAGTACAAACTGTGTCTGTCCCTTAGCAACAACTGACTGTACTTTATTACCTGCAAGTAAATCATCTAGGATATCCTGTGATGATGGTTTAGCTGGAGTAACTTTAACCTTCTTGAAGTTTGCTTTTAGAGTAGTGTTTGTAGTTGCTTCAAATGTATATGGGTTAGAAGTACTTACTTCTCTTCCATTTTCATCTGTCCAGTTCACAAATTCATAACCTTTGTTTGCTTTTGCTGTTACAGTCACATTTGAACCTTCTTCATAAATACCATCTTCTTTATTCATTTTGACAGTACCCATGTTCTGATCACTATCTACTGCAACTGTATACTTCTTATTTTCAACAGTTACTTTTACAACTACTTTTAAGCCATCTGGATTTACAACACCTTCTGGTAATGTAAGAGTACCTTCTAATACATATGTACCACATTCATTAGCCTTATAAGCATCTTTATTCCATGTGACATCTACTTCTTCTGTTTCATTGTTTTCTAATGTAATAGATACTTTGTTTGGTAAATTTAATGCATCTAGTGTTGTACCTTTTACTACAGTGAGATCATCTAGCTTCTGAACATCTTTAATCTTTACATCTGCTTCAGAAGACTTTTCAAACTTCGCAATTAAAGCTGTATTACCCTTAACGTTGAATGTATATTCTGCTTTATCAGATACTAGATCACCATTAGGACGATACCATCCCTTAAATACATAACCTCTATTAGGTGTTGCAGTAATAGTTACAGATTTACCTGCTTTAACTTCCTTACCACCACTTACTTTACCACCTTTTTCTGCTTCTACATAAACAGTATAAGTGTTATTAGTTACATCTTTATTCGCAATGTTGAATTCAGAGATAGCTACCCATCCATCATTTGATTCAGATGCTACAAACTTGAATCCATATACATTCTGTGTATCAAAAGTAAATGTTTTTTCTGACTTGTTAGCATCAAATGTCTGATCTTTCGCAACTTCTACCCATTCACCATTCTTTTCAGTCTGGATATAAAGTGAAGATTTAGTCACCTGACCACTGTTAGAATCCTGACGTGGTGTAAATGATACCTGGTTGATTTCATAAGCTTTATCAAATGAAATTTCTGTCCAAATACTTCCATCAGCACCCTTACCTGTACCTGGGGCACCAGATGTTGTTGGAACTTTATCTTTTGTAGCTTGTGACCAGTCTGAATGCCAAATTGTAGAAGGCTTATTGTCAAATGCCATACCGATAATACCTTCACTCCGACCACCGTGAGCTGTTGGTGTTTCTGATTCAGCTTTACCAATCCAAGAAGCTTTATTATAAAGATCCACTTCTGGTGCTTTTTCAGTTACTACTACGTTATCAATTACTGCAGAAACTGTTTCTGTCTTAGAACCAATTCTTTCTAATGGTAAGGCAAATGTTGAATGAGTGATATTGTCTTTCTTCACCATATCATTGTGAATAAACTTACCTTTTGCATCACATACATATTCACCATTAACATAAAGACTTGTCTTCTGCTGAGCTGTAGTAATAGAAATATTAACTGTCTTACCTACTGGTAATTCATAATCGAAGTAATAGTTATAAAGTTCTCTTGTGAATCCTAACTTACCATCTTCCATAATTCTGATATCATGTGTTCCATAGTCAGCATCTGATTCAAATAGGATATCTCCTGGTTTAGCAGGTTTGTTTAGTTTAATATCAAATGATAGCTTATTACCATTACCAAGTTCTTTAATTGGAGAAGTAACATAACTTACACCATCTTTTAATACTAATGCATTATCCTTGATTTCAGTATTCTTTCCTTCTTTTAGGTCACGTTTGTTTTCAGAACTATCCTTTAAACCGTTATTGAAATCATAGCTTTCATAGTTTTCACCCTTTTTATTTTCTTTGTAATAAGGGTTTGTATTAGGTCCTGTTCCCTTATCCTGAGCCACTTTCGCAAGAGCATCAGCACTACCTTTTTCCTTACCAGTCGCAGCCCATGTCTTTTCTGCATAGAATGGTAATGCATCAAAGAAACGCCAGTATAGATCAGATTCACTTAATCCTGATGCACTCTTATCAATGTTATCACTCCATAATGCGAATGCAGCACCTAACATCTGATCATCACCAGCAGGAACATACTTATAAGAACCACCTCTGACTCTTACTTTATTTGCTTCAAACTGATTGAAGATTCTATTTACGTTTAATAAATCTCCATAGGCATTAGCACGTCCTTTATTTCCATTTGGAACCATGTAACCAAAGTCATCAATTGTATTAATAAGCTTATAGCCCATATCATACATTTCAATACCATCTGCCCAGTCAGCTGACCAAAGGTTCATTTCTACATTATCAATAGCTTCTCTCTTAATCTGAGTCACTGGATTATCTTTGATCCAAGTTAAACCACCCCACATACGTACTGTATTTGTTTCTTTTAGGTGAGGAACTAAATCATTAACGAATCCACGATATGCTGTATAGTTTGATAAGAATTCATCTGCACCAATATGTACAGTTGTTTTTCCATCAAATACTGGATTAGCACCTTTTGTATAATCATCAAAGATTTCTTTGATCTTATCTTTTGTTTCTTTCTTAGAGACATCAAGATGGTCAATTAATGGTCTATTTCCATTTAATGGTGATACTTTATTCTGAACCATTAATTCTGGCCATACTTTAGTAAATGAAGTTGCATGAGCAGGGACATCAATTTCAGGTACTACATTCATACCAAGTGCTCTTTCACCCTGGATGAATTCTCTGAAGTCCTTCTTAGAAATAGAATAGTCTTTTGCAGTAGGTGTTTCACCTTTATCGTTAGATAATCCTGATTCTAGACGGAATGCTTCATAGGCTTTAAATGCTTCATTTTCATTATCACCTTTACCATACTGTTCTAAGAAGATATAGTTATCAGATAAATGAGTCTGTAAGTCATTCATCTTATAGTAACGCATTGTTCTTGCAACATCCTTCATCATATCTAATGAAACTGGTTTACGTGCTACATCAAATAAGAATCCACGTGTCTTGAAACGAGGATAGTCACGCATTTTACCAATCTTATAGCCTTCATTGTCTTCTTTATACATCTGAAGGATTGTCTGCATACCATACATGTTACCTGTTGTATGAACAGAAGCAACATTGATACGGTCTTTTTGGATATCCATTGTATATCCTTCATCACCTAGAAGAGTATCTGGTGCTTTTAATTCAAAGTTGAATGCATTAGCCTGAGAGGCACCTTTTTTCACTGTAAGGTTAATACCTGTGAAATCTTTATAATCACGTACAAATTCATCTACAACAGCTTTTAACTTATCATCTGTATAAGTCACTGTCTTTAATGCGTTAACAGAAATCTTTTCTGTTGAGTTTGAATGCCATTCCTGGATTTCTGGAATAACAGTAGGTTTAGTATTCTTATTTACAGACTGCTCATTTATACCTTTTACAACATAGTCAACATCTGCAGTCTTCTTTTCTTTTCCAGTTTCAGTTTCTGTAACTACATAAGAGACCTTTACATTCTTATCAACTAATGGATGAACAATCTTACCATCAGCACCAATAATCTGTTCAAGGTCTGCACCATTGATTCTTACAGTAAATCCTGCTGGTACAGCTGGCATATCTAATGTATTCACATTTGCTTCAATTGTCTTACTCTGAGATTCAATAGAAGAGACAACAGAGTTTAGAGTTGCCTTCTGTGCTGTTTGTTCATTAGAATAAACTTCCATTTCCGCAATACTTACGTTATTCCAAGACGTAGCTTCAGCAACAAAATTACAAAGCTTTAATTCTTTTGCTTCAATAGGCTCATCGAACTTAACAACAACTTCGTTATTATAACCATCACCCTTTTTGGTATTAGTAAAGCTCTTTGCAAGTTTTTCTACACCATCTTTATCTTTGTATTTAATATCAAAGCTTTTTACGTTAGATGGCATTGGTGCTACATCTCTTTCAAAGAAATGAATCTTAAGTTCCTTAACGAGAGTAAGTCTAGCAAATTTAGTATTTAACCAGATATTGGTAGTTGGAGTTTCATAATCACTTGCCCAGCGGTTTGCTTTTTCTATGCTTCCATCTTTTACTTTATCTGGACTGAGTGTATTAGCTTCACTACTTGATGCAGTGACTGTCGCATTTGCCATATGGTTCTTATTAGGCGTATCATCTGCTTTTTCAATGATTTTACTATAAACTTCAATTTCATTGATTCCGACATTCTTCCAGTTGATTGTACCTCCATCTGCAGAAAGTACAGTTACCTTTACTTTAGTGGCTTGATGATCTTTATCTAACTGAATGATTTCATTCTGTTTTGCCTTAGTAGTCTTTCTATATACTTCTTTATATTGTCCATCTTCTTCTAGTTCAATCTTATAGCCTAGAATATTCTGTGCATCATCAGTTCTTTCAAAATTGATATTAATCTGACGTACTGTCTTTTCTTCTCCTAGATTAATTTCAATCCATTCATTGTCTGCCTTATTCTGTGCAGTTCCCCAACGAGTCTTGATATCACCATCTACTGCTTTGCTTGGTGATGTAGAATCTACTTCATAACTACTTGCATTAACAGTACATCCTCTAGCAAGATTTAAGTTTTCTACAGCATAGACTGGTCTCACATCAACAAATGCAGCATTCGCAATCATGACAGTTGCAACTAATCCAATAACACCTTGTTTTTTGTTCATTATCCCTTTTCCTTTCTTTTCTATATAGGACCAACAAAAAAAGACCAAAGTACCCCTCTAAAAAAGAAGGTTTACTCTGGTCTTGCCTAATTCAATAGTAACAATCCTATACGTTTTTCATACAGTGAAATGATAGCACTTACAATGTACTTATTCAAGTATTTTTTTAATTAATTGTCTTGTTTCAGGTAAATTATTTTTAAAACACTGTATTGGTAGAATATGCACTTTATCGAGGAGTATAATTATATATATAAATTATACATACAAGGAGGATTGAATTGTTATGGAATTAGGTTTAAAAGATCGTGTCGTAATCGTAACAGGAGCCGCTTCTGGTATTGGTAAAGCTATTGCTGAAGCATATGCAAAAGAAGGAGCAAAACTTGCATTAGCTGATTTAAATCTAGAAGGGTTGAATGCTTTAAAGACAGAACTAAAAGATAATGAAGTTTATGTTGAAAAAGTAGATGTTACAGACGAAAAGAACTGCAAAGATTTTATTGAAAATGTTGCTGAACATTTTGGAAAGATTGATGTTCTATGTAATAATGCAGGAACAGCTTTAATGGGGGATATTGCAACATTCCCTGAAGAAACATTCAGAAAACATGCAGAACTTATGATGTATGCCCCAGTGAGATTAACTAATTTATGTATTCCTCATTTTAAGAAAAATGGCTGGGGAAGTGTTGTAAATACAGCTTCTATTTTTGGTAAACAGCCTGGAGGATTAATTAGTTATGATACTATTAAGGCTGCTGATATTATGATTACTAAAGATTATTCAAATTATTGTGCAGCATTTAATGTGAATGTAAATGCTGTGTGCCCTGGTCCTGTAGATACACCGTTATGGCATGCAGAAGGACAGTTAGGTGATCAATTAGCTGGTGCCACTGGTATGAGTCGTGATGAATCCATTGATTGGTTTGCTAAGACAAATATACCAATGGGTAGATATGCTAAACCTGAAGAAATTGCATCAGCTGCTGTATTCTTATCTAGTGAACCAGCACATTATATTACTGGTGTTGCCTTAAATGTTGACGGTGGCATGGTAAAGTGCATATAGTCAACTAATAATCTATAATAACTATTTGTTTTTAAACATATGATGAAAGAATATGTTTTTTGATAATCTGAATTGATTTTTTATTAACTTTCACATAGAATGACATATGTAAATGGCACTCGGTGCGGAAGAAAACTCACGATTTATTGTCGTGAGTTTTTTCTTTGAGTAAGATTCTATTCATTTAAGTATTCATAGAGTACTTTGAAATATTGCTCATAATCTTGATACTCTGCTAAGCCTGAGACTTGACCATCACCTGCCTCAATAATTTTCCATGAACCATCTTCTAATTCAGCATAGTCAACAGTATAATATCCACTTTCCAGATGACTATACTTTTCTAATAATTGTTGAGGTGGTAATGGTGCATATATATTCTGCCCTGAATTTCTAGTGATAGTTGCTATTTTATTATTTATATAAAAGACTCTGTATTCATTGGTGTGGTCACCATAATGCTTTAAGTTAAGATATTCCTTAATACATATTCCATCAGTTAACAGATTACCACGATACTTATAAAAGACTTCCATCCATTGATCAAATTCTTCCTGTGTAATATCTTTGTCAAAATATTTAGGAAACTCTGTACCCTTTACAGATTTAACAAAGTCTTTAACCATAAATCTACCAAAAGTATTTTTAATACTATCAACATTAATCTGGGTATGAAGAGGATATATTTCCATTTTTGCAGTATCCAATTTTAATAATTCATGTACATTAGGGAAAATATGCATTAATTCATATTCTTCTGGAGTTGTAATTAAACGGATATTGTTTTCTAGAATACGTTGATAAAACCTTTCATACTTTTCTGGATTCATCATATATCCTCGATATACTGCAGTTCTTTCTTCTTGAGGTACATCTTTGATAACTAATTGGTCTTCCTCAAACCACTTATCATATCCAAAAAGAATTATATCAAATAGTCCTGTTGCTTTTACTGCATCATATTCAGCCTGTAAATCTTCATCTACCTTTGAGACATTAAAATAACTAGATGGGAATAAAATCAAATCTAAATACCCATAATCTGCAAGAATCAGTCTTTTGGATCTTTGTTTGTCCTTTCTAAAGCTATTTAAAAGGATCCTATTAAAAATGTATTTATGGCATACCTGTAATTTGTGGCTATTCAAAAAAAGATTATAATTCCTGTTTTAGCGAGACTAAATTTTTTCTAGAATATTTTAATATCGTATTAACCTTGTTTATTATTTTTATATATCTTAAATTCTTGACCATTTAATACAATTTTCATTTTATGCATATAGCCACTATAGTCTTTTAATTGCCAAGAACCTTTAACAATGTTCAAAGCAGTATCTTTATCAACATTATCTGTTGCTTGTGTTAAATATACTGCATATTGATCAAAAGTATTATCTTCTGAATCAAAATCATTAACAGATGCTTGTAACTCCAATTCAGAAATCTGATTATCTTTATAAGATAATATATAGTCTCCTAAAAAATCTTCACCCTCAACACTATAATATAGACAAGTATTCCCCCACAAATCCATCTTATGTGAGAAAGTAAGTTTCTTTTTATCCTTACGCAATATGTTACTTAATCTGTCTCTAATAGATTTTAATTCTTTAGGGACTTCATAATTCAAATACAAATACTCTTCCACATCTGAAAAACCATTATCAGGTTTCTTGTATTTTTTCATCATCCAATCATATATTTCTTTTGCCTCTTTTTCAGATTTATCTTCCAAAAATAGAGTATAATCTTCTTTATCTGTTTTAAAGTACGAATTGGCATAAATTATCTTATCTTTATAAGATAATTTATTATATTTTTTAACACTAGAATCATATTTATCTTTCATATATGATTCCAAATCTTTTTGTGTTAAATTATATTTATTTAAAAATTCACGAAATGATTTACTCACCTTTTTGTTCATCTTATTAATATCAAAAGGATATTGTGTATTATTTACACCCCAATCAGAATATTCATATTTCCCGTCTTGATATCTCATCCACTTATCGCCCTTGGTTAGTACAACTTGTGGTTTTCCATTAGAATAATATGGAATTTCTAAGTATGATATTTTATTTTTTTTGACAATTTCATCCACTTCTTTAGTGCTCTTAACATGAGAACAAGCACACATTGTAAACATCATACAAAAAATCAATAAAATAGGATAAATTTTACTCAGCTTATTTTTCATAATTTTCTTTCCTCCCCAATGTTTTAAATAATTATATCATACTGTTTCCAATATGCATTCAATTATCGCAAAATACTTTACATTATTTATATTTTTGGTTTTTATTATATATATAAATGATTCTATAGCTCATTAAAATATACATTCTTTACACATTCCACAACCCTTTTATTTTTTTATATAATTTAATCCAAGATACTGTTTACGCTACATTCTAACAATAAACAAAACTGTTATATATCATAATAATCATGCGCTCCAAAAGAAAGCAAAGAACAAATTTATTTTTTGAATACCTATAATCTGCAGGATTCAGTCTTTTGAATCTTTGTTTGTTCTTTCTAAAGCTATTTAAAAGGATCCTATTAAAAATGTATTTATAGCATACCTGTGGTTTGTGGGTATTCAAAAAATTAAATCAACATATAAATCTCCTTAAAAATGTTTTACGTTCTTATACACCAATATCTTATTCTAATTCTCCATATTCATTGATATATTCTTCACAGCTTCCTCTGTTCACTTAACAGCAATATTCTCAACATTTGCATCCAATGTTTTAAGTCTTTCAAGCCATCGTACAATAGTACCATCTTTTAAGAATGCGAGTATTGCCCCATCACAAAATCTTTCTGCGCGTATAGCACCATAAATCAAGGCAACAACACATTTAGCGTCTAAATCGTCAACCACTGCTGTTTCCATTGATTGCGCATTCCATTTGATACCATTTTCTTCAAGGACTTTTTGATAACTATATAATCCTACCTCTTCGTACTTATCTACAAATGAAAATACATCATCAATAAAATGGTCAACAACACATGAATAATTCACAAAAGGGAACTGAAGTGGATGTTCTGGTGTTCCATCATTCTTCTTATCAATAATCCATGTACCAAATTCTGTTCCTGTGAATTCATCTAAATATTTAGTTAAACTTTCATACATATAAATCACCCCTTAATAATCTTCTCCTGTTTCATCAAAACCATCATCTACACCTTGTCTATAAGAAGGATCGTTGCGATATCTATCATGATCATAATCGCCATCATCTACTGCTGAATTATACCCATCATCATAACTACTAGATGATTCACTTGATCCATAACTATTGTATTCCTTCTTAGGTTTTGATGGAGTGTAAGTGCTTGGTCCAGGTTTATTTAGTTCATATACTAATTCACCATCAATAGTGAGCTTATCATAATACTGTTGATTTTCTATTTCATAATTATGCTTATCACCAGATAATTTCATTATGAATCTATCATCTTCTTGGAATAACACCATTCTTCCTTCTGATTCAAAAGGTTCACCATCCCAAAATATTTTAGATTCATTCTCATAATAATTCTTATTCGCATTTACTTCTAATATCTTGTAGAATAAGTCTTTTGCACCACGTTTAGAGTCAGTAGCTGATTTATAATAATCATCAACTTTATGACTAGAATAAGTGAAGTCTAGTTGATATACAGGTACACCATATGCTTTATTGTATTCAGTATATGAACAACGATCTACCTTAATAGTTACATCCGGAAGATCAGTTGTTTGGATATATTCTTGTATTTCTGGTACATATTCTTTTTGGTACATTTTTTTGACTTCTGTAGTCTTAAAGCCATACTTTAGATAATTAGGTATTGGACCTTTCATGAAATCTGTAATAAGTATTATAAGCCCTAATAATATTGAAACAATGAAACTGAATAATACAAAATAAAATAGTATGTTATCTTTATTGTGATTTTCTTTCATATGAGTAATATTCCCTTCTAGATGTATCTTCTTTCTATAGTTCTATTGTAGTCTATTTCAAAAAGAAATGTATTGAGTTAGTGTTCTACAATACCTTTTATGAGGAGTTTAAAAAATATTTTTATTTAATATAAAAGAACGGGTGTTAAACCGTTCTAGGATTTGCATATAAATCAATTAGTTGATCAGTCTTGTCGGAATTATTGGTCAAGCCTATCGGAACTCTTGGTCAACCTAGTCGGAATACATGGTCAACATAATCAGAATTCATAAAAGTAAATATACACACTTATCACATAAAAATAGTTATTTATCTCACTGTATATATAATGACTAAAGGGAACAACCAAATCTGATTGTTCCCTTTTATATATTCATTTAATTAGGGCAGAGAGATTCACTCGGCCACTTCTATTATTTTACTTATATTTCTGCCACCTAGCAGAACAGCAAAATACTAATCTAAGCTGCTTGCTGCATAGAAACCTTCTCTTACAGCTTCACCAATCTTTCCTAATTTATCACAATCTCCAATTGCTCGAGTTTTCATTGGATACTTTTCTTTCAATAAATCTGAAAGAGTTGTATTAGGTCTCATACCAAAAGCTGAGATTACTGTATCTGCTTCAATATGCTTTTCAATGCCGTTTTCTTCAACAGTTAATCCTGTTTCATCAATAGCTATTACTTTCGTATTTGTCATAAGATTAACATTGTTTTCAGCTAATTTATTGAATAATGAAATCTTGTTGATAAAGAACACGTCTTTACCCATTTCAGGAAGCATTTCTACAACAGTTACATCTTTATGCATTTCTTCAGCAATTTCAATAGCACCATCTAAACCTGATGCTCCTCCACCACAGATTACAATCTTATCACCTTTTATAAGTGATTCATTTCTATGTGCTTCTACAATATTCACAACATTATTACCATCAATACCAGGAATTGAAGGAGTAAAAGGTGTTGCACCTGTTGAAACAATAATCGCATCACATGTTTTTAGAATATCTTCTTCACCAGTAATTGTAGTATTAAGATGAATATCCACAGGAAGTTTACTTAACTGTACTTTATACCATTCAGTTAATTTCTTAATATTAGATTTGAACTGGGCTGTACAGATATCTCCCATAGTACCACCTAAATGATCTTCTTTTTCAAATAAAGTGACATGATGACCTTCTAAAGCAGCTACTCTAGCAGCTTCCATACCACCAGGACCAGCTCCAATAACTACAACATTCTGTGGATCTTCAGTTTTTTCAAGTTTAAATCTTACTTCTTCCATAGCCTGTGGATTAACAGCACATCCTAGTTTTGTATGATGATTCCAAATACGACCAATACAGTATTCATTACATCTTAGACAAGGTCTTACATCTTCACTATGATTCTTCATTAGTTTCTTAGGCATCATTGGATCAGCAATAAGTGCTCTACCAAAAGAAGCAAAATCAGCATTTCCACTTTCAATTAATTCTAATGCACTATCTGGATTATGTGCTCCTGCATTAATTAAAGGAACATTCACGGCTTTTCTTGCATCTTCACATACATATGACATGCATGATTCACCTAAATATGCAGGTGGGAAAATATAATCTAGTGTTTCATAACATCCAGCATCGATATCAAATGCATCAATACCTTCTTTTTCTAGTTCTTTAAGAATCTTCATGCTGTATTCTAAATCTCTACCGCCATTAAAACGATGATCTAAAGAAATTCTAAATAAAATAGGTACATCAGGTCCTACCACTTCACGTATTGCATGATAAATATCTTTTGCGAAACGTGTATTTTTCTCTGGAGTTCCTCCATATTCATCTGTTCTCTTATTCCATACTGGAGATAAGAACTGATCAATTAAATATCCTGCATGAGCATGAATTTCAATTGCATCATAACCTGCATCCATTGCTACACCTGCAGCAAATTTAAAATCATTCATCATCTGAGCAATCTCTTCTTTTGTAAGAGCATGACACATTAAGTTTGGATCAAATGCTGATGGAATTTCAGATGCTGACATTGGTGGATTTCCTAAAGTATCTGGAAATGCATTTCTACCTGTACCTGGTGTTAACTGACAAACAATCTTAGCACCATAACGATGTACCCCATCACATACACTTGTAAGAGATGGCAATACAGTAAAACTATCCATGTATCCTTCCATAGACCCTTGAGCAATTTTTTCATTAAGTGGCTGACATCCCATGATAATCATACCTACTCCACCTTTAGCTCTTTCAATGAAATAATCAATTTCATTGTCTGTTTTACGTCCATTAGCCAGTGCACTATTTGTCCCCATTGGAGACATAACTAATCTGTTCTTTACTTCCATTTTTCCAATTTTAAATGGTGTAAATAATTTTTCATAACTCATATCCTATTCTCCTTTTTTGTTACCTCGGTAACATTTTATAATGTAACCGCTTTATTGTCAATGTTTAATAATTCACAATCTTTTTTTATGTTTTTATGCTATAGTGTAAAAGGTGATAAAAAATGTATAAAGATTTAAAGAATACAATTATTAATACATCCTATAAACTATTTATGGAGAATGGTTATGATCAGACTACAGTCAATGATATTTGTGCTGCCTGTTCTATTACAAAAACAACATTCTATCGTTATATTGATTCAAAAGAAGAATTACTGTCATTCTTCTTTGATGATATTAATGAGAAAATTGATGAATTAAAATTAAATGCAGAAACACAGACTGATTATGTACAACAAATTATTGATGCTTTTGATCTTATCATTGCACATATGCTTCAATTCCAGCAGGAATTATATTGTCAGCTATATATATCTAACCTAAAAGAGAACAAAGGTACATTCAATGAAATAGATGCTTTAAAAGAAGTGGTAATTGACTTAATTCTTAAAGCACAAAAAGCAAATCAAATATCAAATAGAAATGATGCTTTGGTTATTTATAACGTCCTTGAACATATATGTTATGGATGTGGTATTCAATGGTGTCTTCATCAAATACAGAATATTAGAGAAGAATTCACTACTTCTTTAAAAGCAATTTTAATCATATAAGATATGTTACAGGAAGCACAATTGTGCTTTCTGTTTTTATTTCTAAGCACAGAAAAAGATGATACTCATCGATATCATCTTTCTATACTTTATATCAAATTGTGCTTACAGTATCATTACATCTTATAGTTCAGTATACTTATCACTCTTACCCTTAGCCTTCTCTACAGGATACTTAGCTTCATTCTGACTCATCTTCATATTCACTATCTCATCAGCATCTAATCCTAGCTTATCTAATAGATTCTGACTATATACAATAACATCAGCAAGTTCTTCTTTAACATGCTGTAAATCATAGTTATCATCAGACCATTGGAAACATTCTAATAGTTCTGCTGCTTCTATTACTATAGATTTAGCTAGATTGGCTGGTGAATGGAATTGATCCCAGTCTCTGTCTTCTGTGAATTTTCTAATTCTATTTACTGTCTCTTCTTTCATATTAGTTATCCTTTACTTTATACGTTCTCTTAAATAACTAGTTCTTTATTCGTACCAACATATCATATAATCAATAAAGTCTAGTTAATCATTTAAGAAACTGCAAGCCACAAAAAACATATAGAAAACATAAATGCATTTTAAATTTTCCTTATCATAAACACTTAATCTGAATCTTTCATACTATCTAAAAGATTCTCATCTTCACAAATTATGTCTTCGTTTTTCGATGGAATTATTCTATGAACCGTTATTAATACTCCTGGATTACTATCTTGTAATTTTTTACACAAGTCCAAAAAATTTTCTTCATTACTTTCTCTATCGATTAAAGTAGCCAATTCATTACCTACATTTTTAAAAGGATATACTCTAAGTGAAAATTTCCTTTTTTCGCTTGCAATAGCTTTTACTATCAAACTATCATACATATAAAGTTTATATCTAGTATTACTTTCTAAATCATCATTTATGTGAATACCAGAACCACTATTAATTAATCCAATCTCCTCTAACATCAAAATATCCGAATAATCAATACCATTCTTTGAAAGATAATCCTGATCAGCAGGAATTACATATTTTTCAGATTCAATCTTAATAGAAGCATTACATATTTTAACAAAGCATTCTGCTTCTTCTTTACTCATATTTCTTAATACATCTAACGTTCTTAAAGAATATGAAGAGGGGTTCTCTATTTCTCCAGCTAATATTTTGGCCCATAAAACTTGCATTTCTTTATCACTAATATTTCCGGATGCTTCATAATATCTAATAAACCAATCAAAGCTATATTGCTTATCAATTGAGTTATTTCTTTTCTCTTGAACCATGCTATCTGCCATTTCTGCTATTTTTAAGAAATTTTTGGTTTTATAATATTCAGTCAAAGTCATTTTCCCTGATTCAAGTAAATCATTAGCCACTTCAGCAAACTTATTTGCTTTAATCTTTTCAAATTCTTGTGCTTGAGTGTTTCTTCTTAAAAAGACTGCTGTTATTATAGAACCAATTATTAAAGAAACACTGTTTGAAAAGCCAGGGATTTGATTCAAAATTTGTATTATATTAGTAGGTTCCATTATCTTTTCCTCCTTTTCACAAAACTTTGCTTATTCAACTCCTAACGCCTTAAACACTGCATCACTCGCATCTTGATAGAACACCAAATTAAACGTACCTATCAATTCAGAAGGTACTGTTCCTATATCTACAGCAGAAACAGTAGGTAGTAGTATTCGTTTAGCACCAGAATCCAAACATACTTGTAAAGTATTAGCTAGATTTTCTACTTTTGATACTGTACCACTTACACTAATATCTCCTAACACTGCCATAGAACTTAATGTAGGCTTATTCAAAGCTATAGAACATAATGCTATGAGAGTAGATAAAGACAATTTGCTTGTCATACCAATGCCCTGTAAATCTTGATACTGGATAATATAATCCTTATTTGTTGTACTAATAGACTGGCTAATATGATTACTATTGGCCTTCAAATAATTAAATGCATTTTGAGTACTTTCTCTAGCTTCCCTATCTGCACCTATTCCATTACATGTTAACTTACCATTACCTGGTAGAATTTGGGATTCCAATCTAAATAATCCAATCATTCCTGACTTCCCAGGAGATACAGTATAAACCTGTCCTGGACTACATATACCATCTGGAATAAGAGTACTAGAACTTTGTTCTGGTACAGATACAAACTTCTCTTCGAATGATTCATTATCTATGTAAGAGAAATTTACATCATAAAATTCCATACCACCAATTTTCTTTAATTGTTCTTTTACACGTCTACGCATTTCTAAAGCTATACGAAGGATTTCTTCTAATTCTTCTTTTGTATAGTCTTCATTAGGATATACAAGTTTAACTAAACCAGATACTGTTTTTCTTACAGCTATAGTATCTCGTTGGTTTAAGTTCTTACCTAGTTTAAAGTATTTATCTAAAGCATCACTTTCCTGTGTTTTTCTTAGTTCACGGATAAATTCAGCAAAGTAATCCGTAATAAACCCATAGTCATCAGTAAAATGATCTGGTCTAAACTTAGGTACTTCCCAACCTGGTAAATAACAATGTATACGATCTAAGAACGCTGTATCTGTACCCATTTCCACTGGAAATGGATCAAAAAGAGAAGATGTTTTTAATAATACATCTACACTCTGGTTAATATTACCTACAAATACCATAGATGCACTGGCTGCTTTTTCTTCTTTACCACGAGCAAAAGAACCTGATGCCATATAGTCTTTCATAATCTGAATGCCATCTTTATCTTTGAATTTAATACCTGCTACTTCATCAAAAGCAACGCAATCCCAAAGACCTACTAATCCTATTGTTCTTTTACCCATATTATAGAACAGATTAGCAACAGTAGTTTGACCACCAGATACTAGAATACTGTTTGGAGATATTTCCTTATATACATGAGATTTGCCTGTACTTCTAGGACCTAATTCACATAAGTTATAGTTATTCTCTATAAGTGGTACTAAACGTAATAGTAATAACCACTTTTCTCTCTCATTTAATTGATCAGGTTCCATTCCAATAGAACGTAATATGACATCAATCCATTCGTTCTTAGTGAATGCTTTACGTCCTTCTTTTAGTTCATTGATGTCAACATGTGGCATCTGTATTGGATTCAATTTAGCAATCTTGATAGGACTTGAGAACTTATCTTCTTCATCATATTCATACTCTAATTGAACAATACACCAAATACCACCACATAATAACCTATCATACTTTTCTGGATATTCTTCTGATACAGGAATCTCTTTTATTCCTAAGTTAGAGAATTCAGCTTCATATCTATCTTTTCGTATATTAAGATTGATAGTAACTTTATCTATGACTGTAAAGAAGCCTTTTGAACGTAATGTAGATAATGTTTTTTGTGCTTCATCAGGTCTTACAAAGTTATCAGATAATATTTTCTTAACTTTGTTTATTCCCTGTTCAATAATTTCTTCATCATCAGAACCACAGTACTGTCCTAATAAGAATTCAAGCACATAAACAGGAACATTTGCACCTTCTTTTATCTTTTTAGTAAGGTCTTTTCTTACTATTCTACCAGCAAAATTATCACGTAACTTCGTTTTTATTTCGTCTCGATTTGTTATAAGAACCTCCTAAATAATACGATATACTTGATGGAATGATCAGGAATTGAACCTGATTATTTACCATACACTCCATGTAAAAGGGCTTAAAGCCCTTTTAATTAACTAAAGAAATCAAACTCATCAATAGCCATTGCAATATCAATATGTACTTCTTCCTTTATAGGTACCTGTTTACCTTCTTCATCAATAATCACAAGATAATAGCTATCCTTACTATCAAACTTCTGAGACTTTAAGTTAAAGGTACATTTAAACTCTCTATCTTTTGCGATAGTACTTGTCTTATCCGCAATAATCTTTTGTCTATCACTTACTTCTCTACCTAAAGAATCTTCAATAAAAGCAATATATGTACATGCTACATAGTTATCCTTAACAGGTTCCTTTTGATAGAAACTCAAATTAAAGATCATGTTACTTATCTTTCTATTAGAAGATAGTAATGCAATAGGTACTGTCTTAGTATCATATTTATCTTTATTAAGCTTAAGTGCCTTATAACCTGATCTTAAGAATTTATATTCAATAACTGGTACACATATTTCTTGTAGACTTGTACCACCATGTACAAAGTTAATACCACCAGCACCTTTAATACGTATATTCTCCCTAGGCGCAAATCCCAGCATATTGGAATCATTGTAAATACCTTTTACTGGCATTAGGAAGTCTGGATCAGCTTGATCATCGGTTATTACGTAACGACGTCCCTGTTCAATAATATCTTTCTTGAATGAAGAACGTTCCATCTTATCTTCTTCATTCAATCCTTTATATGTATATAAGAATCCATGGTCTGAAGTAATAATGACATTTACACCATTTAAACTACCACAAATAATATTTACTAAATTCTTTAATTCTTGGACAGTATTTGTACATGCATCGAAGACTGTACTTTCATCGTTATGACTTGAAGCATCTATCTTATCATGATAAATATAAATGATATCTTTTCCCTTAATGGCATTACGTCTCTCATCAAGTTTCATACCAATAATATCTTTATATTTTAAAGCTATACTATTTCCACTATAACTCTTTAATATGCCATCTCTATCACTCATTTCACTTGTATGACCATCTACTAATACTTTAATAGATTCGTTCTGTACAACTGCTTCTAATTTCTTGTGTGGTAATAATGCTGCCATACCAAATTTAGTAATAGTTGGATATATACCTTGCTGTGCACTTATTTTTACATCTGCATTAGTTTCTACTTCTAATTGTCTTGCAAGAGTATATGCAACGTCATAACGCATAGCATCGGACACAATAACAAATACCTTACCATCTACTTTTTTTACAATATCTCTATAGAAATCTGTTTGTTGTGCAATACCTGTAATATGACCTGTAGTAGTTAAATCCTTCTCTATTACTTTATTCCAATTAGAAGCTAATTTTTCTAAATACCAATTTTTATATTCTTTTTCTACATAGTCTGCCAAGTCTTTAAAATCATCATCTAGTGATGGATGTGTTACTTGTAAGCAATTAGAGAATGCATTATGGAATTCTCTATAATATGTATCCATCTGATAATAATCAGAAGTATATGTATCCCACATATCTTGAGTTTCATAGAATCTATTCATTAACGCAACTTGATAAATACCCTCATAAAAATAAGAATAGTTTTCATACCACGCAGATGTTCTTCTCTTTTCTACAGTACTCATAATAGTATCTGTACTTATATTTTGAGAGATAATGTAATGCATTAACTTAGAGAGAATAACTTCATCAATAGCAGGTAATACATCTGTATCTATCAAATATTCTATTTCAAACTTATTAAATCTATCTAATAGATTTAAATCAGCTGTCACAAAATCACTAATAGGTTTAAATGTATCTTGATCACTACCATGAATCCAACTAAAGATCATATCATAACAAAATCCACTATGAATATCAGAATATCTCTCTTCTAGTCCAGATAATACATCACTAGATATAGTTCTTGAAATAGCACTTAAAACAACATGATCCATTAAATCATCAATATTCTCAGATGCATTAAAACCAGTAGTACTATGTACCATCTTCCAGAACATATCAGTTGCACCATACTTTAATAAGTCCATCTTAATTTCATTATTTAAATCATTACCTGCTAGTAATACTTCTTTAATAATGCTTTCTGGTTTTCTTTCTTTTATATTACATATAGCAGAAAGGATGGACATATAAAGTGTGGTTTTCTTATCAATAGTACCATCTAATGCAGTTATACGTTTACGTCTATTTGCTGCATTAAAGAATCCTTTATACTGTTTAATTTCTTTACGTAGTTCTTGTACATTCGCAATCTTCATATC
>PPYF01219007.1_pt1 | contig 63122 bp, 56 predicted proteins | sample 1559871 | NCBI WGS metagenome assembly PPYF01 (sample SAMN08240021, study PRJNA423297) | Human gut metagenome, whole genome shotgun sequencing project. | reverse complement strand
TGATCGCATTCCAACGTACAGCACTACGAATACGACGCTCAATAGCTTTATCACCTGGGTATGCTGGCTGTTCAGAAACTGGGATGGTATTAACATAAGGGGTTGTTACGCCACCTTTTGCAATGTTAACACCACCATTACGTGCCTGATCGATTACTTGATTTATGATGTAATGCGCACGCTCTGCGCCTTCGGCACGAATTAATGAATCAACAGCTGACAACCAATCTTGTGTTTCAATTGGGTCAATATCGTTTACTAAGGTATTTGACATAGTCTTTCCTTATTTTACTGAGTGAAAATAAAGTTTGGTCATCACCAAACACGAAAATCTAGCTTGTTAATCAATGTTACAAACATTTAACAAATCTTGTAAATTTTAGAAGATTTTTTGTAAGAAAGATAGTAGATTTTGACTGTTCTCACGGATTTCTTCGTGTTATTGCAATACTCTTCACGAAAAGTGCGGTCCTTTTTAAAGGATTTTTGGGTTTAAATTAAAGCATACTTTATATATTGCATTCCTTACCCGCTTTGATCTAAAGTGTTCGCATGCTTTTGAGCTTTTTAGAGGACAAAATATGAATACAACAACTCGCCCAATCTTTTCTCATAAACGAATAGCGCTCGTTGCACATGACAGCTGCAAACAAAATCTGCTCAATTGGGTAAAGAAACACAAAGAAGCACTCGCTCCCCATCAACTTTATGCGACGGGTACAACAGGTCATTTATTGGAAAGAGAAACGGGGCTCAAAATCGCTTCGCTATTAAGTGGCCCAATGGGAGGTGATCAACAACTTGGCGGACTAATTGCCGAGAAAAAAATTGATATGATGATTTTCTTTTGGGATCCGATGAACGCCGCGCCCCATGATCCCGATGTAAAAGCCTTAATGCGTATCGCCACAGTGTGGAATATTCCCGTTGCGATTAATCAAAGCACAGCTGATTTTCTTTTAACATCAAGTTTATTTGATCAAGAAATTGATATTGATATCCCCGATTATGAAGGATATTTAAAAGCTCGCTTAGACTAAACGATGATACCGTAGCCAAATAATCTCAACCTAATAAAAAAGGAGATAAATCACTTTATCTCCTTTCTAATTATTCCGTTGTTAATTACTGGCCCTGTGCCGCCATTCCCATCATTAACATAAACAACACGCCTTGAACCTGCTCTTCAGGAATCACTTGACCATTAAGTTTAAGTTCGCCCTTTTCAAGCACTAAGTTAAGCGTCACATTTTTATCATTATTCACCATAATATTTTGTGCTGCAGCTTGTTTAGCTTGCTCTTCAATTTGTGCTTTAATCAACGCTTTATCTGCTTCTGGATCTAATTGTGTCATAAGTTTTTCAACCATTTCTTTATCTACGTGAATATTTAACGCAAAATCCGTAAATTGTTTATATAAACTCCCCGCCATTAAATCAAATTTCGGATCTTTCGCTAACGCCACATTTAAATCTAATGAGACTTTACCCTGACTATTTGAAATTGAAATAGGGTTGAGTTTAATTTGAGGCTGATTATTAAAAATAGCCATACCATGATTTTCAGCCCATGAACTTAAAATTTCAGATACCATTTCCTGATTAACATTTTCATCATCACTGACTGATTTGAAGACGGTGATGAGTGCTTCAATTAACGCATTTACTGCATTTGCTTCAATATGATTTAACTCGCTATTGTAAGTTAATTTTCCAAAATCCTTCCCATCAATAACTATTGAGTCTACTGCACTTTCACTTTTTAAGTTTACAAAATCACCATTAAGTGAAATATCAGATGTTCCTTTAGCCCCCTTGTAAATAATAGAAACTGTATCGTCTAAAGAATTAGTGTTAGCCATTTCGATACTTTCAGCTGAATAAACGCTTTTTCCCGTATAAATATAAGCCCACTTAGTTGGGTTGAATGAGGTTTCAGATTTCAAGCCCTTCATCTTCATTGTTACCGATTTGGGCATAACAACATCTTTGCTCTCTTCTATTTCAATATTATCAAAGTTTGAATTGAAGCTTATTTCATCTGAAACCAGATCATATTTACCCGCAAGATCTTTATCAACATCAAAACCAATGTTGATATTTGACCAAGCCAATTTATTTTGTGGAGAATTTGGATCAGTCACTTCCCCTGCGGCTAGTTCAACTTTACCTTTTGTTGCTAAGCTATAGCTAGTAGAGGCTTGATATTGAACAGGTTTATCCGATTTAAGCAAATCAAATAAAGGTTGGGTTGTTTCATTTTTACCAATCACACCTTGTGCTGAAAACATTACTGGCATGAAATTAAATTTGGTTAATTGATCGAGTGGGAATGGACCATGATAAAGTTTTGTTGAAAATGGAATAGTGAATACTTTCCCTTCTTTAGGTAAAGAAATAACCACTTCATCTTCTACTTGAGAGGTAAAGAAACCGCGTTCAAACTGTTTATTTTGATAAACAACTTTAAATGAATCAGATAAGCCTAAAGCTTGAGCTTGTTTATTTGCTAATTCAATTTGGCGTAAATATTCAGTTTGTGCTTTTTCCCCGGTAAACCAAGCCCCACCGACACCTACCGCACCGAGAGCCACAATCACACCTAATGCTACGACTGATTTTTTCATTTCGATTCCTTTGTTAAATTAATAGATGATTAAAATTGTCGACAATTTACCACAAAACACAAATTTTTTCTTATTTTTTCAAAATAATTTTGTATTTCCCCCTTGAACTTTGTTCAGCTGGACTTATTTTGTGAAACAAGAACGGAAATGACCGCACTTTAAAAGGAAGAAAAAATTTAAATCTTGCCTCTTGAAATGCGGAAAAGTATCCACATCTTATTCATCGTAATGATTTACAACGAATTAAAAATTTTACTTAGGAGTAACAAAATGGGAAAAATTATTGGTATTGACTTAGGTACAACAAACTCTTGTGTGGCAGTAATGGATGGCGATAAACCACGCGTAATTGAAAACGCAGAAGGTGATCGCACTACTCCGTCAATTATTGCTTATACAAATGATAACGAAATTTTAGTGGGTCAACCAGCAAAACGCCAAGCGGTGACCAACCCGAAAAATACATTATTCGCAATCAAACGTTTAATTGGTCGTCGTTTTGATGATGCTGAAGTAAAACGTGATATCGACATTATGCCATTTGAAATCACTAAAGCAGACAATGGTGATGCATGGGTAAATGTAAAAGGTGACAAACTTGCACCGCCACAAATTTCTGCAGAAGTATTGAAAAAAATGAAGAAAACTGCAGAAGACTTCTTAGGTAAGCCAGTGACTGAAGCAGTAATCACTGTTCCTGCATACTTTAACGACGCTCAACGTCAAGCAACAAAAGATGCAGGTCGTATCGCAGGCTTAGAAGTTAAACGTATTATCAACGAACCTACAGCTGCAGCATTAGCTTATGGTTTAGATAAAGGTCAAGGCAACAAAACTATCGCTGTTTATGACTTAGGTGGTGGTACATTCGACTTATCTATCATTGAAATTGATGAAGTAGGCGGCGAAAAAACCTTCGAAGTATTAGCAACCAACGGTGATACTCACTTAGGTGGTGAAGACTTTGATAACCGTGTAATCAACTACTTAGTAGATGAGTTCAAAAAAGAACAAGGCGTTGATTTACGTAATGACCCACTTGCAATGCAACGTTTAAAAGAAGCAGGTGAAAAAGCGAAAATTGAACTTTCTTCTGCACAACAAACTGATGTGAACTTACCTTACATCACTGCAGATGCTACAGGTCCTAAACATTTAAACATTAAATTAACTCGTGCTAAATTAGAATCTTTAGTAGAAGATTTAGTGGCGAAATCACTTGAACCTGTAAAAGTTGCATTAAACGATGCTGGCTTAAGTGCATCACAAATTGATGATGTTATCTTAGTGGGCGGTCAAACCCGTATGCCATTAGTACAACAAAAAGTAGAAGAATTCTTCGGTAAAGCACCTCGTAAAGATGTGAACCCTGATGAAGCCGTTGCTATCGGTGCAGCAGTTCAAGGTGGTGTATTAGCGGGTGATGTAACTGATGTATTATTGTTAGACGTAACGCCGTTATCTTTAGGTATCGAAACCATGGGTGGCGTGATGACTACCTTAATTGAGAAAAACACGACGATTCCAACTAAAAAATCGCAAGTGTTCTCAACAGCAGAAGATAACCAAAGTGCAGTAACCATTCACGTGTTACAAGGTGAACGTAAACAAGCATCAGCGAATAAATCTTTAGGTCAATTCAACCTTGAAGGCATCAACCCAGCTCCACGCGGTATGCCACAAATTGAAGTAACCTTCGATATCGACGCTGACGGTATTATCCACGTTTCTGCGAAAGATAAAGGCACAGGTAAAGAACAACAAATCACCATCAAAGCCTCTTCTGGTTTAAGTGATGAAGAAATTCAACAAATGGTTCGTGATGCAGAAGCAAACGCTGAAGCTGACCGTAAATTTGAAGAATTAGTACAAGCTCGCAACCAAGCAGATCATCTTGTACACGCTACACGTAAACAATTAGAAGAAGCGGGTGATAAAGTTCCAGCTGAAGATCGTGCAGCAATTGAAAGCGCATTAAGCGATTTAGAAACTGCAGCGAAAGGCGAAGATAAAGCAGTAATCGAAGCTAAACTTCAAGCGCTTGCAGAAGTTGCTCAAAAACTTGCTCAAGCTGCACAACCACAAGCTGATGCACAACAAGCTCAAAGCAACAGCAAACCAAATGATGATGTTGTTGATGCTGAGTTTGAAGAAGTGAAAGATAACAAATAATTTCACTTGAACCAAAATTAAAGGGCGTAGCAATACGCCCTTTTGGCATATTCATTAAATGCCGTTTTTCCTGACTTTATTTAAAAAAGTGAAGTCAGGAAAAGTAAACCCGGAGGATAAATGGCGTTAAAACTCTACCCAATCGTACAACAACGCTTAAATAACAACATAGCAGATGAGATAATCTCAACCCTTTGGCAAAACAATCTCGATAAACTACCACAAGGTCACTGTTGTTATGGCATTTATTTTAATTATGCTACGAATTACCAAGCAGACTATGATTTTGCGATTGCAAGTGAAGTAGTATTAAAGACAGATATCCCGGTGATTGAAATTGAAGATTTGAATTTCTACGAAGTTTTTCGTTGCAAAGTAGATGAAATTTATCAAACATGGCAACTGATCTGGAAAAAAGAACAACAAGGTTTACTTAAGCGGGCTTATTCGGTAGATTTTGAAAAATACTACCCTGATGGTTTGGTAGAAATTTATATCGCTGTTGAACCTCATTGCTAAACTCCAAGTGCATAAAATTTTATAAAAAACGACCGCACTTTATCCCCAAAACAAACACAACTAAAGGAAAAAACAATGAAATTCGAAACGAAATGCCTCCATACTGGCTATAGCCCTAAAAACGGTGAGCCACGTGTTCAACCTATCGTGCAAAGCACAACTTATACCTACGATTCTGCAGAAGAAATTGGTAAGTTATTTGATTTACAAGCTGCAGGTTATTTCTATACTCGCCTAGCAAACCCAACAACTAATGCAGCGGAAGAAAAAATTACCGCACTTGAAGGTGGCGTCGCAACAATGTGTACTGCCTCAGGCCAATCTGCTGTTTTCTATGCAATGTTGAATATTTTAGAAGCCGGCGATCACTTCATTTCCTCTTCTTATGTGTATGGCGGTTCCTATAATTTATTTGCCCACACATTCAAAAAAATGGGTATTGAAGTGACTTTTGTAGATCAAGACTTACCGCTTGAAGAGCTCAAAAAAGCAATTCGTCCAAATACAAAAGCGGTCTTTGCTGAAACTATTGCTAACCCTGCTTTACGAGTATTAGATATTGAAAAATTTGCTGCCTTAGCAAAAGCTGCGGAGGCGCCATTATTAGTTGATAACACCTTTGCAACGCCATATTTTTGTCGCCCAATCGAATTTGGCGCAAATGTGGTCATTCACAGCACATCTAAATATTTAGATGGTCATGCTATTGCCCTTGGTGGTGCAATTACAGACGGTGGTAACTTTAATTGGAATAACGGTAAATATCCGCAACTAAGCACTCCAGACCAAACTTATCACGGTTTAGTTTATACAGAAACCTTTGGTCCTGCAGCTTATATTGTCAAAGCGCGTGTTCAATTAATGCGTGATTTAGGTGCAGCGCCTGCCCCACAAAATAGTTTCTTATTGAATGTCGGTATGGAAACCCTTGCACTTCGTATGCAACGTCATTATGAAAATGCACAGGCCGTAGCCGAGTTTTTAGAAAAACATCCACAAGTCGCTAAAGTGAATTACCCTGGCTTATCGAGCTCACCAGACTATGCACTCAAACAAAAATATTTACCTAATGGCTTGAGTGGTGTCATTTCCTTTGAGATTAAAGGTGGCAAAGAAACCGCGGCAAAATGGTTAAACGCGTTACAAATGACCTCACGTGAAGTACACGTAGCCGATATTCGTACTTGTGCGTTACATCCAGCGACTTCAACGCATCGCCAATTAAGTGAAGCTGAGTTAGAAAAAGCCGGTATTTTTGCAGGACTTATTCGTCTTTCTTGCGGTATTGAAAATATCCAAGATATTTTAGCTGACTTAGAGCAAGCATTCTCTGCAGCGAAATAAGTATTATAAGGCAGGCAAATTGCCTGCCATTTTAAACGAGAGATAAAAGCGTTCAGCTTATCGCTTATTTTTATTTGTTTACTTATCTTAATAGTAAGCAAACAAAAATAAGTATAAATTAACGTATTTACCCTTGATATTTCTGCCTTCGGCATCATTTTTATTGTTAGGTATGTTGTTAATGCAGTACCACACAATAACAAAATAAAATTTTTTAAATTTATATTTTTAAACGGAAAACGAAAACATTATGGCAAAGAAAGATTATTACGACGTTCTTGGTGTTGAACGTGGCGCAGATGAAAAAGCAATTAAACGTGCTTACAAAAAACTCGCCATGCAATATCACCCTGATAGAACCAAAGGTGATAAAGCCAAAGAAGAAAAATTTAAAGAAATCCAAGAAGCCTATGAAATCTTAGGCGATAAAGAAAAACGTGCGGATTACGATCAATACGGTCACGCAGCCTTTGAACAAGGTGGCATGGGAGGCGGTGGCTTCGGTGGCGGATTCAGCGGCGCTGATTTCGGTGATATTTTTGGTGATATGTTCGGCGATATCTTTGGCGGTGGCGGACGCGGTCGTCAGCGTGTAGTACGCGGTGAAGATTTACGTTATGACATCCAAATTACATTGGAAGAAGCCGTAAAAGGTACAACCAAAGATATCCAGATTAATACCCTTGCTCACTGTGATAGCTGCGATGGTACTGGCGCAGAAAAAGGATCAAAAGTTGAAACATGTCCAAGCTGTCATGGTTCTGGTCGTGTTCGTCGTCAACAAGGTTTCTTCGTAACTGAAGCCGTTTGTCCTACTTGTCATGGTTCTGGTAAGAAAATTGAAAAACCATGTAAAAGCTGCCATGGCGAAGGTCGTGTTCACAAGAAGAAAAACCTTTCCGTTAAAATCCCAGCAGGTGTGGATACCGGCAACCAATTACGTTTAAGCGGTGAAGGCGCAGCGGGTGAAAATGGTGCACCAGCAGGCGATTTATATGTGGTAATTCATGTTAAAGAACATCATATCTTTGAACGTGATGGAAACAACCTCTACTGCGAAGTGCCAATCAGTTTCTCAATGGCGGCGTTAGGAGGTGAAATTGAAGTCCCAACCTTAGACGGTAAAGTGAAACTCAAAATTCCTGCGGAAACCCAAACAGGCAAACTGTTCCGTATGCGTGGTAAAGGGGTGACCTCTACACGTAGCGGCTACGCAGGCGATCTCATTTGCCGCGTGGTGATTGAAACACCAGTAAACTTAAATAAAGAACAAAAAGAATTATTAGAAAAACTGGAAGAAAGTTTGAAAGGACAAAAATCTCATAGCCCTAAATCTTCAAGCTTTTTAGACGGTGTGAAGAAATTCTTTGATAACTTAGGTAAGTAATCCTAAACAGAAAGCGCGGTCAATTTCAAAATAGTTTTAAAATTGACCGCACTTTTATTTTATAAGTAATGACTTTACACGACAGAAATGGCTTTTATTTGTACATAAACATCCATGCCTTGAGCAAAATGTAATTCATTAAATGCCCATTTACTGATACTTGCCCAAACTTTATGCCCTTCCACCAATACCGCAATGTCAATGCGATTCTCTTGCTGAACGATTTGTACAATTTGCCCTCGTAAAATATTACGAATACTCGTTTGCTCAGGCTTGCTGAGAGTAAGTGATACATCGGAACTATAAATACAGACGCGCACTTTTTCATTCGCTTGATGATGCACTTCGTTGATCCAAAGCTGTTGTTCCCCCAAAGAGAGAGCGGTCATTTTATAGGTTGGATTATGTAAATATACGGGCAACGCCAACACACTACTCTGCTCCGATTCGCCTTTCCAAGGGGCAAATAGCGGACTGTTCCATACATTTTCTAAGGTATCATAGGCTTTCACTTTACCATTTTCCATCAGCACAACGCGATCGGCCAAACGTAATAATTCATCCAAACTGTGCGTCACATATAAAATCGGCACATTAATTTCTTTGGATAGACTTTCCAGATATTGCATAAGCTCACGTTTGCGAGGTACATCTAAAGCAGAAAGCGGTTCATCCATTAACAAAATATCAGGATCTGTTAATAAAGCTCGCCCAATCGCTACACGTTGTTTTTCTCCACCCGATAAAGTAAGCGGATAACGTTTGAGTAACGGTTCAATACCAAGTAGCTGAACGATATAGTCAAAGTCTTCACGGCTGACATGCTTCATGCCATAACGTAAATTGCCTTTTACGTTGTAATGCGGAAATAAACGCGCATCTTGGAATACGTAACCAATTTTGCGCTGATGCACGGGAAGATTCTCACTGTTCTCCACATCGACCAAAGTGCGGTCATTTAAACGAATAAATCCCTGATCAGGATGAGTTAAACCACTCACTAAATTAATTAATGAAGTTTTACCCGAACCCGACAAACCAAAAATAGCCGTCACACCTTGAGTTGGCAGTTGCAGATCCGCACGTAAGGTCAGGCGACCTAATTGTTGTTGTACATTAATGTGTAGCATCGCCCTGCCCCAATTTTTTCTGCATCCGTTTACTTAAGGCTTCGGAAAGCAATAAAGAAATTAATGAAAGAATCACCGCAAACAAGCAAAGGCGTGCAGTTTGTGCTTCTGCGCCTGGTGTTTGGATAAATGAATACATCGCTAAAGGAATGGTTTGGGTCTCCCCCGCAATATTGGAAACGAAGGTAATAGTTGCGCCAAATTCCCCTAAAGAGCGTGCAAAACCTAATACTAAACCCGCCAATACACCTGGGAGAGAAAGGGGCAACGTGATTGTAAAAAAGACTCGCCAAGGCGAAGCGCCAAGCGTTTGTGCGGCTTGCTCTAATTTAAAATCAATGCCTTCTAAGGAAAGACGTATCGCCCGCACGACCAATGGAAATGCCACTACTGCTGAAGCTAATACCGCCCCCTTCCAGCTAAAGCCGAAGGATAAGCCAAACCATTGATATAAATACTTACCGATAAAACCGTTACGCCCCATGGCGACTAATAATAAATAACCGATTACCACCGGAGGCAATACCAAAGGCAGATGAATAATCCCTGTAACCAGCGACTTACCGTAAAATTCCTTACGAGCCAGTAACCAAGCAATAAAAATTGCGAAAGGCAAACTCCAAAGCATAGAACTCAATGCGACACTCATGCTTAAGTGAATCGCATCCCATTCCATCGGGCTTAATTGAAACCAAGAGAGCAAAATATTTCCTTGTGTATATATCGATATGACAAAATTTCTTTAGAGATAACAAAAAGGACAGTTGCCTGTCCTTTCTTTATAAAGTCTGAGCTCATTATTTCACAGAGAAACCATATTCAACAAATATTTTTTTCGCTGCGCTCGATTCTAAGTAATTAAGGAAATCACGGGTATCCGCGTTGTCATGATCTTTTAAAATTGCAACGGGATATTCAACCGGTTTATAACTGTCTTTCGGGAATACGCCGACTGTTTTCACTGAACTACTTACTTTCGCATCGGTACTATACACAATACCGTAAGGCGCTTCAGCGCGTTCAACTAAGGCTAACGCACCACGCACGTCTTTCGCACGCGCTAATTTATCTTTAACTTGATCCCATAAATTTAATTTGGTTAATGATTCTTCTGCATATTGTCCTGCAGGAACGTGCGCAGGATCACCTACAGATAAATAGCTGTCTTTTAAACCTTTGATCCATTCACCTTTTGCAATATCTACTGAATTAGCTGCACTTTTAGCTGGTGCAATTAACACTAATTCGTTGCCAGCTATGACTTTTTCAGTTTCTTTTACAGTGAGATTCTTATCTGATAAATATTTCATCCATTTGTTGCTAGCTGAAATAAATAAGTCTGCAGGTGCACCTTCTTCAACTTGTTTTGCAAGGGTGGAAGAAGACGCAAAAGAGAAAACGATGGTATTATTTGGCTTTTCAGTTTGGTATTGATCCGCAATTTGTTTTAACGCATCAGTCATTGAAGCTGCTGCAAACACAGTCACTTTTGCTGATGCAGCAAAAGATACGCCCATGCCTGCAATTAAAAGTGCGGTTGCAAATTTAGTTAATTTCATTATTTATCTCCTATATAAATGAAACTATATATAAAAAAATATACTGCGGATAAATTATAACTTGAATTTTTAAATAAGCATACAGAAAAACTTAAAGATCAAGTAAAATAAACAGAATTGTGTATTAGGAGGAGATGATGAAACAAACTGAAATTTTACTGACGATCAAACTTCATCAAGAATTATTTATTGATCCAAAACGTGTTCGCCTCTTAAAAGAAATTAAAGAATGTGGCTCAATCAACCAAGCAGCCAAAAACGCCAAAGTAAGCTATAAAAGTGCTTGGGATCACCTTGAGGCAATGAATAAAATCAGCCCCAAACCGCTTTTGGAACGTAATATCGGTGGGAAAAATGGGGGCGGTACTTCATTAACCACTTATGCTGAGCGTTTGCTGCAGCTTTATGATTTGCTCGAACAAACACAAGAGCACGCGTTCCACATTCTGCAAGATGAGACGATCCCGTTAAACAGCCCGCTTTCAGCAACAGCAAAATTCTCCTTACAAAGTAGCGCTCGCAATCAATTTTTCGGTAAAGTTGCAAGCCAACATATTGTGGACTCCCGCTGCATTGTTGCAGTAAACATTCAGGATTTAGCTCATCCATTACATGTTTCGATCACAATGCGCAGCGCTGAGCGTCTCAGACTCATTACTGAAAAAGAAGTGATGGCCATGTTTAAAGCCCCTTGGGTGAAAATTAGTACCACCCAATTAGAAGAAAAAAATAACCTCTTCCAAGCGACTATTCTTTCAATGGAAAACGAAGAAGCCATTGTGCAATTAAAGGACAGCTCCATTGAATTTTGTGCCAGCATTCATAGCAAAGATGGTTGGAAAGTGGGACAAGAAGTGTGGTTACACGTAGATCCTGAACAGATCATTTTAGCGACATTGAAATAATCTTAGAAACAAAAAGTGCGGTCAAAATTAACCGCACTTTTTTATTTTCGTTTATAACGCAATCTCATCAATCGAGCGTCCAAAACTTGGCAAAAAGACTTGTAAAAAATAATCCATTTCTTGGCTGTGCCATTGTTCCATTAAATTTTCTAAGCGTTTTTTCGCTGTTTTAAATTCATGGTTACCATGCTCTAATTCAAATTGAGCTTTAATATACGCACAAATCAAATCCGCTTGTTTTACTATATGCTTTTCTTCCAGGCTAAATTGCTCGCTATCTAAATATGGTGCAAAACTCTCTTGCAATTCAGTCGGGAGCAAACTAATTAAATGCAATTCTGCAGCTGCTTCAATATCTTTATAAGCATGCGTTATTTCAGAGTTGAAATATTTAATTGGTGTGGGTAAATCACCGGTGAAAATTTCAGAGGTATCATGATACATCGCCATCACCGCAATACGTTCAGGATTGACTTTACCACCAAAAAAGCGATTTTTAATAATGGCTAAAGCTTGTGCCACAAAGGCAACTTGCAGACTATGCTCCGCCAAGTTTTCCTTTTCAATATTGCGCATCAATGACCAACGCTGAATTAAGCGAAGACGATCTAAACAGGCAAAAAAGTGACTGGTTTTAACTTCCACAATATATCCTTAATTAGACGGGAACTCTTCAATAATCACAGGGAGATCAATCACTTTACCTAAGCGAGAAATGGTAACGATGACTTCAGTATTCGGTTTAGTATCACTGATAATTTGCATCATTTCACGAATAGACAGGTTATCTTGTTTATTTAAACGTAAAATCACATCACCTACTTGGATGCCCGCTTTCGCTGCAGGGCTATTGGCGGTCACGCCTGTAATCACGATACCACCATTTGAATTAGCGGTAATTTCACTTTGTACCCCAAAATAACCACGAATCACGCGTCCATCGCGAATAATTTTATACAATACGTCATTGGCAATGCTGATTGGAATCGCAAAATTCAGACCTTCTGCAATTTCATTGGCTGTTTTACCAATACTTAACGTGCTGATCCCTACTAATTCGCCTGCTGAGTTAATCAACGCGCCACCAGAGTTACCGCGGTTAATCGACGCATCTGTTTGAATAAAGTTTTGACGACCTAAAGAATCCCCTACGGCACTACGCCCTACCGCACTGATAATCCCTTGAGAAACACTTTGACCGAGGTTATACGGGTTACCAATAGCCAGTGCAATATCACCAACTCGTACTTGGCGTTCTTTATTTTGTGGAATGGTAGAAAGATTGGTTGCTTTGATTTTTAATACCGCAAGATCCGTTAAATTATCCGAACCGATTAAATTCGCTTCATAAATATTGCCGTTTTGCAGTGCCACCACAATTTGATCAGCATTTTGGATAACGTGTTTATTGGTAAGAATATAACCGTCTTTGGTCATAATCACGCCAGAACCCAAGTTATTTACCTGTAATTGATCGCTATCATTAATGCTGGCAGAAGAAAAAGAGCGGTTATACACGTTCACCACAGCAGGAGAAGCAATTCTCACAGCACTGTTAAACGAAACGATATCATCAGCAGAGAAAAGACTGCTGTTATTGAGCTTAGGAACAGCAAATAAAATAACGCCTGCCGCAGCAAGCCCCCAAAGGGCGGAGTGGAAAAGTTTTTTAAACATTTTTTATTCTTTTATTAATAAGTTAGGTAAATAACTGAGCTTTAAATCATCCCCAATTCTTTCACATTCTTGCAATTGCCACAATGGGGCATCAGCAAGTTTTTCTAAATGCGGGAGTTGGCATAATCCACGAGCGTTATCTCCCAAGAGTTTCGGGGCGACATAAATGATTAATTCATCTACAGCATGTTGTTCAATCAAGCTACCCGCTAAATTGGCGCCAGCTTCAACCCAAACAGAATTTACTTGTCGCTTACCTAATTCTGTCATCAATAGATCAAAATCATAGTTTTCTGGCAGTAACATTTGCTCACAGAAATCAGGGAATAGAGACATATCCCGTGGAATTGAACCCACAAGCCAAACTGGCGAATGGGTATAGAATAATTGATGGTTTGGTTGAACTCGATTTTTAGAATCTAAGATTATGCGAATAGGCTGACGCACAGTATCTTCAGCATATTCCGCTTTTAGATCATCGGGGAATTGATTCCAACGCACGTTCAAGCTTGGATCATCGGCTAACACGGTAGCACTTGTAGATAAAAGTGCGGTCGCTTTGGCTCGCATTTTTTGTACATCTGCACGAGCGGCTTCACCCGTGATCCACTTGCTTTCACCGCTCGCCATAGCTGTTCGGCCGTCTAAACTCATGGCTAGTTTTAGCTGCACATAAGGCTTGCCAGTTCGCATACGTTTGAGAAAACCTTTATTTAAGGCTTCTGCTTGTTCGTTCAATAAATTGACCGCACTTGGTATGCCTGCATCGGCTAACATTTTCAGGCCTTTTCCTGCCACTTGAGGATTAGGATCGGCCATGGCTGCGACAACTCGACTGACCCCCGCTTCAATTAAACCTAATGCACAAGGCGGTGTGCGTCCATAATGAGAACAAGGTTCAAGAGTCACATAAGCAGTTGCGCCTTTCGCTTTCTCACCAGCATCGGCCAACGCTACACGTTCTGCATGAGGCTGACCGGCTTTAAAATGAAACCCTTTCCCGACAATTTTACCGTTTTTAACCAACACACATCCTACAGATGGATTAGGCGTAGTGGTGTACTGCCCTTTTGCCGCAAGCTCAAGAGCCAGTTGCATAAATTTCACGTCATCAGGGGAAAAGGTTTCACTCATACTAATCCTTTAAGCTTTCAATTTCTTTGGTAAATTCATTGATATTATCAAAGCTCAAATAAACGGACGCAAAACGGATATACGCCACTTTATCTAATTCTTTCAGCTCATTCATGGCTAATTTACCTACGAGATGACTTGGCACTTCGCGCTCACCCGTCGCACGTAATTGGATAATAATATGGCTGATGGCTTTTTCCACATCATCGGAACTTACAGGGCGTTTTTCTAACGCATGTTGAATACCACTACGCAATTTATCTTCATTAAACGGCTCGCGTGACCCATCATTTTTAATAATTTTTGGCACCACTAATTCGGCCGTTTCAAAGGTGGTAAAGCGTTCATGACAATTCCCGCATTCCCGACGACGACGTACTTGATACCCATCAGAAACCAAACGGCTGTCAATCACCTTAGTTTCTTCAGTTGAACAAAACGGACAACGCATTTTAGATCCTTTTCAAAATTATTCTTAAGCCAGTATCTTATCAAAAATCCAGGATCTTTTCGATCTGAAGATCCGCATTAAGACAACATTTCTCCAAACCAAGATGTGGTTTGTTTCACCAATTGTAAAAGGCCATCCTGCGATTTAAATTGTTCTGTTTGCCCCAATACCCTCGCCCAATAAGGATCAGCTTTTCCATAGCCATAAGGATCATCTTTCGCAAGGGATTCGATATTCGTCAAAACATTGTCAAAATTGACCGCACTTCCATCTTTTTCAATAAACTTCGCTATATTTTCCGTTGGAATGAGCTGAATTTGTTGTTGGCTCTGTAAATAAGCCTCGACATACATTTTCAGTTTCTCAAGTGCGGTTGATTTTTCTATTGTTTTTAATGTTAAATCCTTATCTTTAGCGATAATGCGTGGTGGCAGTGCGTTCTCTTTTGTCGCCAGTTGAATGAGATAATAAAGCCATGGGCGAATACGATAACGATCTTTATATTTTGCAAATCGCCATTCGATTATCTGATTTTCATCACCAAATAATGGCTCCATATAGCCAAACAAGCGAATATTGCCTTGTGCCGTTTCCACCACAAAATCGACACTCTCACTATGTGGTGAAGAATAATCCTTAATTTTCTCTTTAAAAGCCAATACATCAGCACGAATGGATTGCGCACAAACTTCTGCAAACTCGCCGCGTGGCATGATGCCTTTCACTCGCTGTTTGGCGAAATAATCGTTAAATTGCGCCTCATCTAAATGCAATAACTCATTACTAATGCGATAATGATCCAAACCATTTAACGTGAAGTTTTCACTTTCTTCAATGCGATCGTCTTCATCTCGGAAATACACGCCAAGCTGCTTTTCAAAAAAGAATTTCACTGGATTTTCAACAAAACTCACAAAACGATCGAGTTCAATTTCCATTATTGGCTCTTGATTTTCACCCATCGGCACAACAAATTCATGACATTTTCTTTCTTGGAATTGCGCAATCGGCAGCCATTTTTTTGCAAAAGAGCGGTTAATTTTCCCTTCATTTTGGAAATTACTTGGACTAAACGCCGTCATTGGATGTTGTTCAATCCTTAAGCCATTTTCTGAATAATGATTAATATAATCAATTAACTGACTCACCAATACTGAAGGTTCTTTAGGTTGATTATCAATAATTGAATAGCCCACATAACTCACATAAAAATGGGATCTTGCGGCCAGTAAGGCTTCAAGGAATAAGTAACGGTCATCATCTCGACGAACACGATCGCCTTTTTGATGATGATATTGCATTAAGTCAAAACTATTTGGGGTATGACTACGTGGGTAATCCGCCTCATTCATTCCGAGCAAACATACTACTTTAAAAGGAATGGAACGCATTGGTAAAAGTGTGCAGAAATTCACTTTCCCCGCTAAGAAACGAAGGCTGTTTGGTGTTTCTTCTAAACGAGCAGACATCACTTCCGCAATGACATCCGCTTGCAAGGTTTCTTCAAAATTGACGGTCTGCAAATCATCGGCAAAGGCATTGATACAATCTTGAATATAAAATAAGGTATCCGCAGTTTCTTCATTTTGCACAAAGAAATCCGTCAAAAGTGCGGTCAATTTTTCACGCCATTTTTCAATATTGTGTGCCTTTTGCAAATCTTGATGCCATTTATTTAGGGCAGTAAAAAATTGATTCACCGCACCGACTAACTGCCCTTTCAATCCATAGCTACTATCAAGTCCAAGACTGTCTTGCCAAACGCCTTGCTCTTCACGCATCGCATAACCTAAAGTCATACGTTCAAGTCCCGCCTGCCACGCGTTAAAATTCAGTGTATTCTGCAGTTTTTCTAAACCAAAGCGAATACCCGACTCTTTCACCCATTCACGGATTTGTTCGAGATCTGCAAGGGCAATATTAAAACGCTCACGGATAGCCGGAATATCTAATAAAGCCAGTACTTCTTCCGCGCCAAACTGACTTTCTCTTAAATTTAACAAAGAAAGATAGCTCGACACGATCACATCGCTTTCAGACAATTTGCTGTCAGAAATCGAGAATGGAATAACAGGTGCATCCGCACTATTCGCACCAAAGACAGCCTGAATATAAGGCGTATATTGGTTAACATCGGCCACCATGACCACCACATCTTTTGGTGTAATCTGTTCTTCTTTTGGCTTATGCTGATTTTGATTGAATAAATCCAACAAATAATCATGCAGCACTTCAACTTCTCGCATCGCGCTATGGCAAGATTTCACGACCAAAGAGCGGTCATTTTTCGCGACATTTAATGCACCATGACTTAACATCAAAATTTGATTTTGGATCTGCCCTAACAACGTTTTTTCGGGAAGTTCTGCATAGTAATCACGGGAAATAGCTTGAATATTCTCCTCATCACGCACTAATTGGTAGAGAAAATCCCGTCCCATTTTTCCCCAAGAGGCTAAAAGCGGATTTCCACTAAACAATTCTTCTTGTTGATTTGTATAATCAAGGTCAGCAGGTTCCCATGACACTTGCTCGGCTGAAATTAAAGGCTTCACATCGTTGCTTTCTTGCACGAAACGCTGTCTTTCTAATAAATAGGATTTACTCAGATCTCGCAAATCGCCCCAATATTCTTGACATGGATTATTAAAGAATAAATGCACGTCTGTTTTAGCTGAAATACCTTGGAAAATATTGAGATAAACCGTTGGCAATGCAGGAATACCAAAAATAAAAATACGTTCTGGTAAGTTGAGTGTCGCATTGGGATCACGACATAATGCTAAAAATTGTTGATTGAGTGCTGCACGATGCTTTGCTTTACCACCGAAATCACGTTGGACATCATCCACCAAGGCTCGCCATAAAATTCCCTGCCAGTGAATATTGCCTTTAATTTGAGAAAGAAAGGTAGGATTTAACGCCGAAAGCCCCTGCTTTTGCTGATTAATTTGAGCCAAGATCTTTTCATCGTTATTTTCCTCCCATGCAGCAATCCATTCGGGACGATAGACGAGATATTGGTCAAATAAATCGGCAACTTTTAGGCTTAATTGATAAAGTTTTTGCTGTTCTGATGCTGGCGATGACGCTAAATATTTTTTTAACGGCTCAAATTCTTTTTGCTGTAAAAAGGTTGGGATTAATCGCATTAATCGCCATAATGTTGAATCTTTTTCAAAAGGGTTTTGCGTGGAAACATTCGGCAAATTATCGGCGTAAAGTTTCCAAATAAAACTAGAAGGCATGGGGAATTGAAAATTCGCTGCAACGCCGCGTTTTTTAGCAATTTCCATTTGCAACCATTGTGCCATACCCGGACTTTGCACCAACACAATGTCAGATTGAAACGGCTCATGTTGCGGTAAATTGTCCAATAACGAAACTAAAATATCCTTTTGAATTTCTAGTTGGTTTGAATAATAAGTAACGAACAAAGTAACGCCCTTTTGAAAGCAAAAACAATGCGTTATTTTACTCGGTTTTCAATAAAAATTCACCTTGAGGATAGCGTATATTCACTTGATGATAACTGCATTGAATTGAAAATTGAATGCCATTTTGTTGTACGCTATTTTCACAAGACAAGCCTAAAAACTGACGTTGAGCCTGATTCTCAGCAATTTGAATCGCCTGAAATTCTTGAAAAATTCTGACTGCACTTTTCCGTTGCTCGGTCGTCCATCGGTTAAAGATCAAAAATAACCCGCTGAAAATCGATAAGGCTAATAAAAGTGACATTAACGACATGCCATTATTCACTTTGATCTTGCGCACTTAAATCACTCCAACTTTTATCCACCAAACGCCATTGGCTATATTCTTGTACGAGTTTTGTTACCACGGCTTTACCGTAAGCCACCGTCACGACTCCCTCTAACTTAAGTGAGCCACCTGTAATCACTGCACCGCTTATTCGCCCTTTGCCAGTTAAACTTAAATCGCCTTCTGCTAGCAGAATACCACTCACATTCCCTTTAATTTCTAATTGGCTTTGCGTTATCCAATACACTTGTGGTGTTTTTTGAGCAGTTAAAACTGACTCTACTTTCACAAAGTGCGGTTGAAAATCAGCTTGTTTTTCGCTGGAAATAAAATCTCGCAGCATATTTTCATTAATGCCTTTTGTGGGCGATTTCTTAAATAACGCTGCACGTTTACACCAAACAGAATAGGCGACTTTATCCTCTACCCCTGAAGACTCGAAAAAGACCTGTTTCACTTTTTCAGAACTATTTAAAGGCAAGTTTTGGCAAATGTGTGTTTGTTGCTGCTGACTGATTTTCTGTAAAGGAATACTTTGTTCTACATAATATTTTCGCTGACTCATTTGAGATCGAAAAAATGCAAAGATCTGTTCATCAAATAATAAGATCAGCGCCAATAATCCCGAAAGTAAAATCAGTGCCGTTAGTGTCACCATCCCTTTTTTCATGATCATTCTTCTTGATTTAATAAAGGCACCACAAGCGAAGTTTCATATTGAATATGCTTATGTGTTGTAAGATTTCCCGCGAGTTTGATTTCAATCCCTTTCCCCGCCTTTAACCAATCAAAACGTAATTGAGAAATCTCAAACTCTTTTTCATCCAATAAATCTGTCCATCCACCACCAGCGTTACAAGTAGATTGGGTTAAAGCACGCTGACATTCTTCCGAGCGACAATTCGCATTTACCGCATTTTTATAAGTTTGTTTGGTTTCGATCATTTTGCCGTTAAGTTTGTAACCAAATAGCTCCTTTTCGATATTTTTTGCCACATTTTTAACGCCATTTACGCAGGTATTTTTTGTGTATTTTTCACCAATACAACCATTGCTATTCAAATCATAAAAAAATAAAACACAACTATTTGATGGTGCATTGTCTGCTTGAGCAATGGTTATTGCTGTGCCCTTTTCGTCTAATTCGAATAAAGCCAGATTATCTTCGATGAGTTTTTGGTTTGCGGCTCGAAAGCCTACGCGACGCAGATCTTTCCCGATGAGTTGAATTGTGCGTTGTAATTCCGCTTGTAATTTAAGTTGTAACATTAAACGCTGATTTTGCTGTTGAGTTTGGGCATAAAACTGTGCAACCAATAACAATAATAAAGCGGATAAGCCGAGTGAAATCAACAAGCTCACCAATGTTTCGCCTTTTAATGGTTTCATCTTGTACATGCACTCGCCACTTGATCAGACTTTAATTTGATACTGCCCACATTGAAAAAAGAGAACAATGTTCGATGTTCTTCAGCCTGTAACATAAAACAATTTGTTTCCATGGTATTTCTGGCCCCATTAAATTTCACCGCTACTTCTGACGGATATAATTTAGGGCCTATCAGCATCGTTTTTCCTTCAAAATAAGGATAGTAAAAATTCGCATAAAGGTTTTTAGGACAATTATGGGGATGAAAACAATCACAAAAATGATCGCTTTTTACTTGGGCTGTGATACACCAACGTTGATTTGCCCTATCTTGATTGGCCAAAATAAACCAAATCGCCGATGAGTTTTCCGCCCTCGCTTGAATATTACGTAAGAAAAAATAAAGCCGTTGTTGCTCTTTTTCGAGAAAATATTTGGGATCGTTTTTCTGCCATTTAGGCAATGCAAACGCTAACGTTAAGCTTAAAATAAATAACGTAATCAAGGTTTCTAATAGCGTTATCCCTTTATACATAAAATGCCTTCTTTTTTGACCGCACTTTAAAAGTCCTTTAGAAGAAAGCCAAATTGGCTACTTTATTTTTGCGATACTGATCGCAAATTTCCTTTAAAAAACGGGAAAAACCGTGAATTAAACATTTTCAACTGGCTATTTACTAAAACTCCCTTATAATAGGCGACCTGTTTATCTGTTCTTTAAAATCTGGTGGAAATATGAATCCAATGTTAAATATCGCTATTCGTGCGGCACGAAAAGCGGGCAACGTGATTGCTAAAAACTATGAGCGCCGTGATGACATCCAAACAAGTAAAAAAGGTATTAATGATTATGTGACTAGCGTCGATAAAGCCGCTGAAGCTGAGATCATTGAAATCATTCAAAAATCTTATCCTGATCATACAATTATCAGTGAAGAACGTGGTGCATTAGAAGGCAAAGACAGTGATATTCAATGGGTGATTGATCCACTAGATGGCACAACCAACTTTGTAAAAGGTTTGCCACATTTCTCTGTTTCTATTGCTATCCGTGTAAAAAACCGTACCGAAGTAGGTGTGGTTTACGATCCTATTCGTAATGAATTATTCACTGCTGTGCGTGGTGAAGGCGCAAAATTAAATGAAGTGCGTTTACGTGTCGATAGCCAAAATGAACTTAACGGGGCGATTTTAGCCACCGGTTTCCCATTCAAACAACCAAGCTTGATGCCAACTCAATTTGCTATCATGAATAATTTAATTGATGAAGCAGCAGATTTTCGTCGTACAGGTTCTGCCGCATTAGACCTTTGCTATGTAGCATCCGGTCGCGTTGACGGTTATTTCGAAATGGGCTTAAAACCTTGGGATTGCGCAGCGGGTGATTTAATCGTGCGTGAAGCAGGCGGTTTAGTGTGTGATTTCAATGCGGGGCACGGCTATTTACGCTCAGGCGACATCGTGGCTGCACCAGCGCGTATTTTAAAAGAAATGCTGAATAAAATTCAGCCTTGCCTAACTGAACAAGTGAAGTAAGACTTAATAAAAAGTGCGGTGAATTTCACCGCACTTTTTTTATGGCTAATTTCTGTCGAGTGGCTTTCTATTTTCTTCCGTTTCCGGCTCAAGATCCAATTTTGCCATAAGAAGCTGATCGCCATCTTCTTCTGGGTTACCTGTCACTAACAATTTATCGCCATAGAAAATGGAATTCGCTCCCGCCATAAAGCACATCGCTTGCATTTCTTCACTCATGCCTTGACGACCAGCAGAAAGGCGAACATAACTTTTCGGCATAGTAATACGCGCCACCGCAATAGTACGAACAAACTCTGTCCAATCTAAATCAGCTGCTTCTGCCATTGGTGTGCCTTCTACTTTCACTAATTGGTTAATTGGCACTGACTCAGGCTGCGGATCAAGATTTGCCAAACTTGCAATGAGACCAGCTCGCTCTTTACGGGTTTCGTTCATGCCCACAATACCGCCACAGCAAACTTTCAAACCGACACGACGAACTTTTCCTAACGTACTTAAACGATCATCAAAACGGCGTGTACCAATCACATTGTGATAATTCTCTGGCGAGGTATCAAGATTGTGGTTGTAATAATCTAATCCCGCATCTTTTAACTCTTCCGCCATACCATCTTGCAGCAACCCAAAGGTCCCGCAAGTTTCTAAGCCAATATCTTTTACCGCACGAATAATCGCCGTCACTTTTTCCATATCTTTAGGCTTAGGACCACGCCATGCTGCGCCCATACAAAAACGTCCTGCACCACGTGCTTTCGCGATTTTGGCCTTTTCGACAATTTCATCGATATCCAAGATCTGCTGATTTTGCACGCCGGTTTGATAACGTGCCGATTGCGGACAATAACCACAATCCTCTGGACACCCACCCGTTTTAATCGACATCAACGTCGATAACTGTATCGCACCTGGGTTGAAATGCTCTCGATGCACTTGAGCCGCACGATAGACTAATTCTAAAAAAGGTGTTTCAAACAACGCTTCGACTTTACAAACAGACCAATACTCTACTGATGGATGGGGTGTAATAGATGAAAGCTGTACTACATTTGTTGTGGTCATTATATTTTCCTCGTTTAAGCTATGTCGCTTTGATTAAGTTGAGCATATTACTCTGCAATATGATAAAAAGAGATCAGATCACTTTTCCTTGATGAATTTCAATCACTCGATCAATATGCCGTTTAATTTCTTTGGGTTGATGTGTCACCAGTAACATGGTGAGTTTTTTCTCTTCACATAATCGATCCATTAAATCCTGCATTTCAATGCGTAATTTAGGATCAAGAGCTGAAAAAGGCTCATCCAATAATAAAATGGGTTTATCTCGTAGCAAACAACGCGCCAATGCCACACGCTGTTTTTGCCCGCCTGAAAGTGCGGTCGGTTTTCTCGTTAAAAAATCCTGTAAATTGACCGCACTTGCAGCTTGTTCTACAAGGGCTTTTTCTTCTGCATTTAAGGCTAAATTCGATTTTAAACCTAAGGCGATATTATCTTCCACAGAAAGATGAGTAAAGAGATTGTTTTCCTGAAATAGCATGGAAACGGGACGTTCAAAAGGTGCCGTTTTGGTATGATTTCCACCATTTAGCCAAATCTCGCCACTATCGGCATATTCAAAGCCGGCAATTAAATTCAGTAAGGTACTTTTTCCTGCGCCACTTTCACCAATAATGGCAATTTTTTCCTGGGCTTGAATATGTAAATCAAATACCATCGGCATGGATTGATAATTGAAGACTACATTATTTAATTTAATCATGTTGTTCCTTCTGCCCTTCAATAAACATAAATAAACCTAAACATAAACTCAATAAAATCAATGCCGTCACTGCCGCTTCTTGGCTTCGATATTGTCCGATTTGTTGATAAAGCAAATGAGGCAACGAAGTAAAATCAGGACTACCAAATAAGGCTATCGCTGTAAAATCACCGAGTGATAAAGTCGTTGCGAGCGCTAAGGCATATTTCAATGGTGCTTTTAGTAGCAGATATTCAATTAAACGAAAACGCTGCCAGCCTGTAATATTCAGCGATAAACAGAGTTTTTCATAATATTGCATCGATTGATTCATTGGTGTATTGAGAATTTTGATCACAAATGGCAAGGCAGCCAAGGCGTTACAAACCGATACCACTACAAACAAATGCCCTGCTGAAAAATCAATATCTTGTAACCAAAGGAATAAGCCGACTGCTAAAACGATCGTCGGAATGGCTAAAATCATCATGCCCCCCGTTAAAATTAAGTGGGCTAATTTCGGGTGATATAGCCATTGTAGCTGACGGGAAAGTAACAATAGGAAGAAGGCAAATAATACCGATAAAACCCCAGCGGTCGGCGCCATGGTTAATGAATAAGCAAGCGCTTTCCATAATTGTGGATTTTGCCAATAGCCAAATAATTGAGTTGCAGATAAACCCTGGAAAACAATATTGAATAAGGGACTTAAAATAAATAAGCACACCGAGAATAAGACAAAAACATGTCCAAATTTGACCGCACTTGAAGAAGGCAAAATCCATCGATAACGTTGCGAAATCTGGGTTTCGGGTGCTTTCGCCCAATATTGTGAAAGTGAAAATAAAGCAAAACAAAACGCAAATTGTACTAACGCAAAAAGTGCTGCTTTGGGTAAATCAAATTCAAAGAAAATGGCTTGGTAAATGGCGACTTCTAGTGTGCTATTTTGTGGCCCGCCACCAAGTGCCAATACAATCGTAAAACTGGTGAAACACAGCATAAAAATCAATACAAAGGCTGACACGATTTGGCTTTTCAAATAAGGCCATTCAATTAAGCGGAAAAATGTGAAACCTTTGATATTTAATTGTGCCGCAAGTTGGTGCTGTTCAGTCGGTACACTTTGCAAAGCCTGCAAACTCATTCGTGCCGCTAAAGGAATATTAAAAAATAAATGGGCAATGAGAATGCCACTTAAACCATAAATGGAGGGTTTCCACGAAATACCTAAGGTTTGCAGCAGTTGTGTTAGCCAACCTGCCGTGCCATAAATACCAATTAGACCGAAAATAGCCAGTAATGCCGGCAAAACAAACGTGAGGGAAAAAATGCGTAAAATGAGCAATTTGCCTTTGAAATCTAAATAGAAAAAAGCGCGTGCAAATAAAGCTCCAATTACGCTAGAAAGAAAAGCTGACAAGAATGCCTGCCCGATACTAAAAGCGATGACCTGATGCAAATAATCGTCTTTTAAGAAATCAGATAAAGCATAATCACTTCCAACTGAAAAAACAGCAGAAAGGGAAAATCCATAGAGTAAAACAATGAAAAAAATGACCGCACTTCCGCCCAAATAATGGCGAGGACGAAAATGCGGATGTTGCAATAAGCTCATTAATACTACTTAGATAAGGCTTTTTGCCATTGATTGATCCAGCCTTTCAGCTGCTCACTTGTTACCGTTGTGGTATCTAAAATACGCATTGATTTTGCGCGAGAATTAAGCGCATCAATATGACTTTCGATATTGGTCTCTACCACGGGTAACATCACATTATTTTTAGCAATATCCGCTTGAGCTTGCGGTGAAAGTAAGAATCCTAAAAATTCATCAGCACAGGCATTATTGCGGTTAGCGACTTTTGCCGCGACTTCAACTTGTAATACGCTACCCTCTGCAAATTCCGTTGCCACATAATTGTCTTTTTGTTCAGAAAGAATATGGTAAATCGGTGAAGTATTTACGCTTAAAACCAGATCACCTTCGCCTTTTAAGAAGGCCCCATAAGACTCAGTCCAACCTTTGGTGACCGTGACCGTATGTTTAGAAAGGGTCTTCCAGGCATTTTCGACATCTGCTTCTGGATAAACTACATTCATCCAAAGTAATAAACCACGTCCAATACTACTTGTACGCGGATCTTGATATAACACTTTAAGATCTTGACGCTCAACTAATTCTTTTAAGCTCTTTGGTGGATTAGTCAGTTTATTTTTATCATAAATAAACGCGTATTGTGCATAATCGAATGGTAAGAACGTATTATTTTCCCATTTAATCGGCAAACGTAACTGGCTTAAATTCACTTTATTTGGCTCAAAAATATTGAGTTTTTGTGCATCCTCAATTTGATAACTATCTAAACCGAGCACTACATCCGCCTTAATTTTTTTACCTTCTAGACGAACACGGTTAAACAAAGTGCCATTATTGTCAAAAGCCACATAATTCAGCTTACATTGCGGGAATTGTTGTTCAAAAGCTGCTTTTACTTTTGGTCCAGCACTCCAATCAGCACTAAATGAATCATAAGTATAAACATCTAATGTTTGAGGTGCAGCTTGTGCGAAAGCGGAAAAGGTGAAAAGTGCGGTTAAAATGGGAAACGTTTTGTTCATTATGCGTTCTCCTTATTTTTGCATAACGAAACAGCATAATGAGATGATTAGTTTCCTACGCCAGCATTATCTGTTTCAGGTTCACGGGTGTTTCTCAGCCATTAATATTGGCACCCCGACTAAGTGCGATGTAGTCTAACGTAAGGGAATTTTATCAACAAGTTATTTAACTTAAAAATGTTAATCTGATCACATTTTTATAACAGGTTTATCATTTTTTGAGCAAAAGAAAACCTGCTAAAAAGCAGGTTTATCTTGGTAATCTATCGTCAATTAAGCTTGATGTTTAGCCGCTACTTCGCTTAATAAAGTTTGAAGTTCGCCAGCTTGATACATTTCTAAAATAATATCACAACCACCAATTAACTCACCTTCTACCCATAATTGTGGGAAAGTTGGCCAGTTTGCATAAGCCGGCAATTCAGCACGAATATCTGGGTGTTGAAGAATATCAACATAGCCGAAAGGCACTTTGCAATTCATTAATGCTTCAGATGCACGTGCAGAGAAACCACAAGAAGGTAATTTTGGTGAACCTTTCATGTAAATTAAAATTGGGTTTTCTGCAATTTGTTTTTTGATTTTGTCTAACGTTTCCATAATGTTCCTTGTTCAAATAAATATGAATAGGGCGCTATTCTAGCATAAGATAGAACCTGAGTGAAAGACTTGGTCTTACCAACTTCCACCAGCTCCGCCGCCGCCAAAGCCACCGCCACCAAAGCCACCACCGGAAGAACCACCGCCCCCGAAGCCTCCACCAAATCCGCCTCCGAAACCGGAACCGCCACCACGGCGACGAGAAATCGTACTTTGACGAATGATTTTATTCAGTTGGTCACGTTGATTCGGGCTAATATATACTTCATCTTTGTGATATTGGAATTCACCAAATAATACAATAGCAATAAACGCCAATACCATTAAGAATGGGATGTACTTATCGAACGCATCTTCTTCAACTTGTGCCGCATCAAACTCGCCTTTACTTGCCGCAATAATTTGGTTTAAGCCATCATTAATACCTTGGGCATATTGACCTTGTTTAAATTGTGGCAAAATTGCCGAACGGATGACTTGCGATAAAAAAGCATCCGGCAGTACGCCTTCTAAACCTTGCCCTGTTGCGATAAAAACTTTTCGATCATCCTTCGCAATCAGCATCAACACGCCATTGTTCAGATTTTTACGTCCAATGCCCCATTTATCACCTAAAGCAAAGGTATAATCAGCAATTTCATATTCACCGGTTGTCGGAACCAAAACAACAGCGATTTGTGAACTCGTTTCTTTACTATAAGCAATCAGTTTATTTTCTAAAATTTGCTTATGTTCTGATGAAAGTGTATTGGTGTAATCGTTTATGTAATGGAAAGGATTTGGTGCAGGCGGAAATTCTGCCGCAACAACCATTTGAGCAAAAAAAACAAGGCTAAAAACAACCGCACTTTTCATAAAAGATAAAAGCTTAGCCATTAATAATTACCTCATTAGATAATTCATTCACATCATCAGGCTGAATAGGGAAATGGCGAGATAAAATATCACTGATACGATCAATCGCATCGACAATGCCTTGTGTATAAGCTTTTTGTTTAAACTGCTCAATCATTAAATCACATTGTAACTGCCAATAAGCCACATCAACAAATTGATGAATGCCTTTATCACCTACGATTGCACAAAGATGATTTTTATATCCCACATAAATCAACACGGCATTTTGTGCTGCTGTTTTATGCATTTCCAGTTCATCAAACACTTCTAAAGCACGTTCCATTGCAGACAGTTGTGCTGAAGCCTTTGGTACTTTGCGTTCAATATAAACACGTAACTCAGCCGAACTTAAGCTTTCGAGGCGACTAATCGCCGCCTCGATTTGCTTTTTATCTACCGGAATTCTGGAAAAGAATGGCATAGATAAACCTTAGTTAAAGTTTACAGTCGGTGCGTTTTCAGCGCCTGCAGCTGATTTAAAGTAAGGTTTAGCTTTAAAACCAAAAATCATTGCCGCTAATTTAGTTGGGAATTGACGTACTTTTTCATTATAAATACGCGCGGCTTCATTAAATTTATTACGAGCGACATTGATACGGTTTTCTGTACCTTCAAGTTGCGCTTGTAAGTTCATAAAGCCTTCGTTCGCTTTTAATTGTGGGTATTGTTCTACAGTAACAAGCAAGCGAGATAATGCTGAACCTACTTGATTTTGATTTTGTTGGAATTCGTTTAATTGTTCTTCCGTTAAATTAGACGGATCAATTTTAGTTTGTGTCGCTTTTGCGCGAGCTTCGATTACATTGGTTAATGTCTGTTGTTCAAAATTAGCTTGACCTTTTACAGTATTCACTAAGTTTGGAATTAAATCAGCACGACGTTGATAAGATGATTCAACATTTGCCCAAACAGAATCAATTTCAGTTTCTGCTTTTACTAAGCCATTGTAGCTAGACATTAAGCCAAAACCTGCAATAACGGCGATAATAATCAAGATAATCCACTTTTTCATTCAGAAATTCCTTCAATTTATAGGTTTAATTTATATAAGAAAAGACCTAAACCGAAGTTTAGGTCTTCTAATGTTAATCCGTTAATGGATAACTAAATAAAATTATTTAGTACCGTTAACTGCGATTTCAACACGACGGTCTGGTGCTAAACAAGCGATAAGCGCTTTACGACCTTTAACCGCATCACAAGTAGAACCTGTAACTGGGTTAGCTTTACCGTGACCAACTGCAGAGATGCTTTGAGCTGGAACACCTTTAGCTACTAAGTAGTTAGCTACAGAGTCTGCACGACGTTGTGATAATTTCACGTTTGGTGCATCTTTACCGATACGGTCTGTATAACCAGCAACTGCTACGTTAGCGTTGTTGATTTGAGCGATTTCACCGTAGATACCGTCTAAAGTTGCTTTAGCTTGTGGTTTTAAGTTAGCTTTACCGAAAGCGAAAGTTACATCAGAGCTTAAGTTGAAAGTTTTGCTTACAACTTCAGGTGCAACAACTGGAGCAGCACCTTGACCGAAACGGTAAGATAAACCAGCGTTGATAGAACCGATCCATGGGTTGTAGTCTTGAGAACTATTAGGAGTATCTTGAGTACGTAATTTACCCACGCGAGCTAACCATTGATATTCAAGACGTAATGCTAACTCTGGTAAGGAAGGTAATGCATATTCGAAACCAGCAGCGAACACTGGAGAAACGCGTAAGCTGTGACGACCTTCTGCGTGGTCACGAGCGCCACTTTTAGCATCATAGAATTTGTAGTCTGAACGTACTAACGCTGCACCAGCACGACCGTAGAAGTCTAAACCTTCTAAAGCAGAAGTTAAACCACCAAGACCATAGCTACCTTTTAAGCTTAAGTGAGCACCGTGGTTAGTGTGTTTGAATACTACTTTACCAGCGTCTTTGAATTTAACACGACCGAAATCGTCGTAACCTAATTCAACCGCTAAACCTAAGTTGTCACGATTTAATACTTGGTAACCACCGAATACACCGTAAGTAACAGTGTTACGGTTGTAACCATCACCAAATGGAGCGTATTCGTTTGTTGGGTTAGCTACAGTATTAGCTTTGATACCATCGTGGAAAGATGCATAACCAGCTTTAGCACCTGCATAGAAAGTGTTTTCTTGTGGAGCTGCTTGAGCTACTGAAGCTGCTGCTAAACCAGCAACGACTAATGCGATTGCAGTTTTTTTCATTTTGATGTCCTCTATTTAGTCATCGTTATTAATTAAGAAAAGTTTCCTTGTTTATCGTGAACTTTATAAAAAAGAAACACTCTAAACATTGCTTAACTAGGGTTTTGAATTTGCCCTAACTTATCCTTTTGACAAATTCAATTCCTTTGCCATAGCCAAAGGAACGTTCAAAAGTATGGTTATTATCCTATAAAAACACCAAAGATCAAACTTTTTTTGCCCATTTTGGTTATTTTATAGACAAACACCACCTAAAATGAACGTTCATTCACAAAAAACGGGTTAATTTTTAACCCGTTTTCTATTCTAACAAAAAATATCTTTTGTTCAAATCGACTTTTTTTTGAGCTTCATATATCATCAAATTCACTTTCTTCTCTATTTATATTTATGTGTGAGTGATTTTATGTTGCCCCGTCTTTCTAATGTGCCACAACTTAATAATGTGGTAAGTGATTATCTTAGCGAACTCCAAAAACAGCATTTTGAAGGTGATATTGCCTCAAATTATGCCGACCGTTTAAGTCTCGCTACGGATAACAGCGTCTATCAACAACTTCCACAGGCTATTTTGTTCCCTAAATCTGTTGCAGATGTGGTACGCATCGCCAAATTAGCCAATAAAGAGAAATACCTTCACTTAACCTTTACACCTCGCGGTGGCGGCACGGGCACAAATGGGCAATCTATTAATAACAATATTATTGTGGATCTCTCTCGCCACATGACAGGCATTTTAGAGCTTAATATAGAAGAACGTTGGGTTCGCGTTCAAGCAGGTGTAGTAAAAGACCAACTAAACCAATTTTTAAAACCTCACGGTTTATTCTTTGCACCAGAACTCTCTACCAGTAATCGAGCTACACTAGGTGGCATGATTAATACCGATGCTTCCGGTCAAGGTTCATTACAATATGGTAAAACCTCCGATCACGTTTTAGCATTACGTTCTGTTTTAATGAATGGTGAAATATTAGATACAAGTGCGGTCAAATCTGGTGATGTTTTAGAAAACTACCCGCTTGCAGAAAATGGAAAAACGCTACATCAAACAATTTTCCAACGTTGTAAAGAAAAGCGCGCCTCAATCATTCAAGATTTACCACAACTCAATCGCTTTCTAACTGGTTATGATCTTAAGAATGTCTTTAATAAAGATGAAAGTGAATTTAATCTCACCCGAATTTTAACGGGGTCAGAAGGTTCACTTGCATTTATCTGCGAAGCTAAACTCAATTTATTGCCGATTCCTAAATATCGTACCTTAATTAATGTGAAGTACAGCTCATTTGATGCCGCACTTCGCAATGCGCCTTTTATGGTGAAAGCCAATGCCCTTTCAGTCGAAACCGTCGATTCCAAAGTGCTGAACCTTGCTAAGCAAGATATTATTTGGCATTCAGTGAAAGAACTTTTAACAGAAGAAGAACAAAATCCAATTCTTGGTTTAAACATTGTTGAATATGCGGGCAACAATCAAGCTAAAATCGACAGCCAAGTGACCGCACTTTGTCAGCAATTAGATGAAAAAATTGCACAAGGCAAAGATCATATTATCGGCTATCAACTTTGTTCTGACTTGCCTTCTATTGAACGTATTTACGCCATGCGTAAAAAAGCGGTGGGGCTATTGGGGAATGCGAAAGGTGCGGCCAAACCGATTCCTTTTGTGGAAGATACCTGTGTTCCACCAGAACATCTTGCTGATTACATTGCAGAATTTAGAGCCTTATTAGATAGTCACAATCTGCAATATGGGATGTTTGGCCATGTGGATGCTGGTGTATTGCACGTGCGCCCCGCTTTAGACTTATGCGATAAAGAACAAGTCAAACTCTTTAAACAAATTTCAGATGAGGTTGCTGAGCTAACAGTAAAATATGGCGGTTTGTTATGGGGGGAACACGGCAAAGGCGTACGTTCTCATTATGGCGAGAAATTCTTTACTCCCGAACTTTGGCAAGAATTGCGTTATGTGAAATTTTTATTTGACCCAAATAATCGTCTGAATCCAGGTAAAATCTGTACGCCACTTAATAGCGATGCGGAACTCTATTCCATTCTCTCGCCAATGCGTGCTGACAATGATCGCCAAATCCCGATTCAGATGCGAGACGAATTCAAAGGTGCGATGAACTGTAACGGTAATGGACTTTGCTTTAACTTTGATGAGCACAGCATTATGTGTCCTTCCATGAAGGTAAGTAAAAATCGCGTATTCTCGCCAAAAGGACGAGCCGCGATGGTGCGTGAATGGTTGCGATTAATGGCCAATGAAAACGTATCGCCTGATCAATTAGATTTTCATAAAACACAAGTCAAACTGACCGCACTTGTGGAACGTTTCCGCAATAGCGTGCAGAAATGGCGTGGTGAATATGACTTCTCACATGAAGTAAAAGCGGCAATGGATACTTGTCTGGCCTGTAAAGCCTGTGCAAGCCAATGCCCGATTAAAATTGATGTACCAAGTTTCCGTGCGAAATTTTTCCATTTCTACCACAGTCGTTATTTACGCCCAGCCAAAGATCATCTTGTGGCGAATTTAGAAGTTGCAGCACCTTATATGGCGAAACAACCGGCATTATTCAATTATTTCACCAAACTGAAAGTTACTCAAAGCTTGGTTGAAAAAACGCTTGGCATGACTGATTTGCCTCTCCTTTCTGAGCCAAACCTTCAACAACAATTAGTGGAAATTGGTTATCAAGGCAAAAAATTAGAAGAATTGGAAGGTCTCAGTGCCACAGAAAAAGCGAAGATGCTATTTATTGTACAAGACCCATATACTTCTTATTACGATGCCAAAGTGGTGCGAGACTTTGTCGCTCTCACACAAAAATTAGGATTCTCACCAATCCTTCTGCCTTTTAAACCGAATGGCAAAGCGATGCATATTAAAGGTTTTTTAGCTCGCTTTAGTAAAACCGCTAAAACACAAGCCGAGTTTTTAAATCGCGTCGCTAAATTAAATGCGCCTTTGGTCGGTGTAGATCCAGCGATTGTGCTTTCTTATCGAGATGAATATAAAGAAGCATTAGGTGATTCTCGCGGTGATTTCCATGTACTCACAGCGCATGAATGGCTGACCAATCAATTAGAAAGTAACACATTACAAAGTGCAGTGAAAAATATTGCAAAATCTGACCGCACTTTTGAGTGGCATTTATTCCCTCATTGTACTGAATCCACCTTTATGCCAAACAGTCCGAAAGAATGGCAGTATATTTTTGCGCAATTTGGACAAACATTGAATGTCGAGAAAGTCGGCTGTTGTGGTATGGCGGGTGTATTTGGTCATGAGGTTCAAAATCAAACCATGTCGAAAGATATTTACGACGTATCATGGGGCAAAAAATTACAAGGTAAAGATCCGAATCATTGTCTCGCAACCGGCTATTCCTGCCGTAGCCAAGTGAAGCGATATGAAAAAGCCATCTTGAAACACCCTGTTCAAGCATTGCTTGAGATTTTAAATTAGACCTAGGAAGAATATATGATTTGGAAAAAACACTTCACCCTTGATCAACTCAACGAAATGGGGAAAGATTGTGCTGTTGGGCATTTAGGTATTGAGATCTCAGCTTATGGTAAAAACTGGATTGAGGCAAAAATGCCCGTGGATTATCGCACCACTCAGCCTTTCGGCTTATTACATGGTGGTGTGTCTGTTGCTTTGGCAGAAACTATTGGTTCATTGGCGGGATTTCTCAGTATAGAAGAAGGTCAAGTTGCCTTGGGATTAGACATCAACGCCAATCATCTTCGCCCTGTGAAAAAAGGTTTTGTTACGGCAAAGGCAACCCCAATTGCTTTAAGTCAAAATACCCATGTTTGGCAAATTGACATTCGCGATGAACAAGATAAACTCTGTTGCGTTTCTCGATTAACGCTTTCTATCAAACATTTATGAATACAACAAAAAAAATCGGTATCATTTTAGCGAATCTTGGTACGCCAGATGCCCCTCAACCCGCGGCGATCTCTCGTTATTTGTGGGAATTTTTAACGGATCCTCGCGTGGTAGATTTGCCGCGTTGGAAATGGTATCCCCTTTTAAAAGCCATTATTTTACCTATGCGTTCTAAACGCATTGCACGAAATTATCAATCTATTTGGACTGAACAAGGCTCTCCCCTGCTTGCCATTACCACGCAACAACAAGCGGGTTTACAAGCTTATTTGACTGAACAAGGTATCAATGCACAAGTCGAAATTGCCATGACTTACGGCAATCCTTCGATGCAAAGTGCGGTCAAAAATTTACTCAAAAATGAGGTGGAACGCATGATTGTGTTGCCGCTTTATCCACAATATTCTAGCACCACAACAGGCGCATTAATCGATGCGTTTAATCGTGCCATTGCGCAAGAGCGCAATATTGTGCCTTTTGAGTTTATTCATTCTTATCATCTTGATGAAAACTACATTAATGCGTTGGTGGATTCCATCAAAGTGCGGTTAAAACCAGATGAGTTTTTGCTCTTTTCTTATCATGGTATTCCATTACGTTATGAGAATATGGGCGATTATTATCGTCAGCATTGTAAACAAACCACGATTGCCATTGTGGATAAACTCGGTTTAACCGAAAACCAATGGAATATGACCTTCCAATCTCGTTTTGGTCGTGAAGAATGGTTACAACCTTATACGGATCACTTTTTAGAAGAAGCCGCTTCTCAGGGTATTCAAAAAATCGCGGTAATTTGCCCAGGTTTTTCAGTGGATTGTTTAGAAACCTTAGAAGAAATTGAGGTTGAAAATAAAGAAACATTCTTAAATCATGGCGGTGTGTCTTATCACTATATCCCTGCCTTGAATGCTGAAAAAGCACATATTGAAATGATGGGGAAATTGGTTTTGGATAAGTTGAAATAATTAAATCTCCCCCGGCCCCCTCTTTACGAAAGAGGGGGAAGCGTAATAGCCCATAAATGTTCTCCGTTCTTAACTCTCTCAAATATATTCCTAATAAAATCACTAAAAGCCACATCATAAAAAGCCCCTCTTTTGTAAAGAGGGGTTTGGGGAGATTAATTTTAAATAAATTGGAATAGTTAAATCTCCCCCCCGCCCCCCTCTTTGTGAAAGAGGGGGGGTTAATGGCAAATAAATGCTTTCCGATTCTTACTTAATAGATATTTTCTAATTAAATATTTTATCTATCAAAACCTTTGACATCTTTTCCTCTAATAATAAAAAGCCCCTCTTTCGTAAAGAGGGGTTTGGGGAGATTTAAAAATAAACAAAAAGGCGAACCTTTCGATTCGCCTTCTAAGATTCTTATCTAATCAAAGATTAGAAGAATACACGCATACCTACACCGATAGCTCTGTCTTTTTCTTTACCTGCGTAAGAATCGTTTTCATATTTTTTAGTTGTTGCGTATTTACCTTCTACGAATAATACAACTTGTTTATGAAGTTTGTAGTCTGCACCAAGTAAGAAAGCGTGAGTTTTGTCTTTATCAGATTCACCTTTCACGCGTTCATATAGGTAGTTACCATATACTTGAGACATAGGGGTAACTTGATATGCAAAACCTGGAGATACATAGAATTTGTTTGTTTTGTCATCATTTTTCTTAGCATGTGCGTAACCAAAGTCACCAGTTAATGTGAAATCACCAAATTTATAGCCTAATGATGCTAAGAAACCATCTACACGGTGTTTATATGTTGCATTAGTTTCAAGGTTAGTGTGACCATAAGCGAAACGAACATCTAAATCACCTGCTGTGTATAATGCACCTAAACCATATGCATTTTTAAGACCAACTTTAAGTAAGTTACCTTTATCGTTATGACGTTGACCGAAGTTGTAGTTTGCACTTAATTGTAAGCCTTCAATACCTTTATAGTCGTAACGAACTACACCAGTACCTGAAGTTGGGATATAAGCACCTTTTGGAATGAAACCATATTCATAGTCATTAGCTTGGCTTAAATCATCCGCGATAGTTAGTTGACGACCGAATGTGATATCACCAGTCGCTTTGCTACCTAAACCTACATAAGCACGTTTAGCATAAAGGCTACCGAATTGGTCACGAGATTCTGTATCATCAAAACGGAATTCTAAACGACCTAACGCATAGAAATCGTTATCTAAGTTGTGTTTTACTGTGATACCGAAACGTGAACCTGCGTTACGTAAAGCGGAATTTGCAGTTTTAGTTGACTTACCTGCTTTGTCATAGGTTTTGCTATCCGCTTTTTCTAAGATTAAACGAAGAGAACCGTTTAATTGAACGTTAGTACCTTCGTTATCATAAACTACTGCTGCGTTTGCTGCTGAAGCTGCAACTGCAGAAACGATTAATGCTGCTAGTGTCTTTTTCATAATTGTTATTCCTTTTGGTTGTTACCGATGATTTTTGATTGAAGCAATTTTTCATAAAAAGTTCAATCTCCGAAATAGACGTCGCAAATATTACAAAATAAACTTATAGTGTCAATGGGAGGAACCGCACCAATTTTCTAAAATTGGATCAAGATCACATTTTTTGAGTAAAAAAGATTGTTTTTTGAGCTAAACAATCAAATATTTAAAATTATTCTTACGAAAATAAGATAAAACGCTGTACAGAATTCTGGCGTATTGTAAAGAAAAAAGCGGCCAGATTTTAAATCTGACCGCTTTTTTATTTAAAGACTACAACGCTTCAATTGCTTTATACTGCTCTTGGATTTTTTCTAATCCAGATTGGTATTCTGCTTGTTTTTCACGTTCTTTTGCAATCACTGCTTCAGGTGCTTTAGCCACAAAAGCTTCGTTGCTGAGTTTGTTTTCGATACGTTTAACTTCGTTTTGATATTTTTCAATCTCTTTAGTTAAACGGGCAAGCTCTGCTTCTTTATTGATAAAGCCTGCCATTGGTACGAGCAATTCCGCATTGCCGACGAGTTTCGCTACCGCAAGCGGTGCAGTTTCGTTTGCAGCTAACACTTGAACGTTGTCTAACTTCGCCATGGCTTGTAAAAGTGCGGTCTGTTTTTCCAGTATTTTTTGCTCGTCCGCAGAAATATTACGGAATAACAGATCGAGGCCTTTACTTGGTGGAATATTGCATTCAGCACGGATGTTACGTACGGCAACAATCACGTCTTTTAACCAATTAATACTATTTTCCGCGTATTCATTGATTGCATCTTCTTCATTTGGGAAAGGTTGAAGCATAATACTCTCCCCCTTCACACCAGCAAAACCTTTCACTTTTTGCCAGATTTCTTCAGTTATAAATGGAATAATTGGATGAGCCAGACGTAATAATTTCTCTAATACATTAATTAAAGTATGGCTAGCACCACGAATTTTACTTTGATCTCCACTCGCAAATACCGGTTTAGTAAATTCTAAATACCAGTCACAGAATTGGTTCCAGGTAAATTCGTAAATGATATTTGCACATAAGTCAAAACGGAATTGACTTAATGCCACTCGAAAGGCCCTTACTGCACGATCAAATTCTGATTGGATCCATTCATCAGCAACAGAGTATTCAACTACACCGTTATGTGGCAAATCTAATTTTTCATTCGTAAGAACGAAACGGCTTGCATTCCACAATTTATTACAGAAGTTACGGTAGCCTTCTAAGCGTTTCATATCCCAGTTGATGTCACGACCGTTTGAAGCCAATGCCGCTAGTGTGAATCGCAATGCGTCTGTACCGTGAGCAGCAATACCCTCAGCAAACTCTTTGCGAGTTGCTTTCGCGATTTTCTCCGCTAATTGCGGCTGCATCATGTTGCCGGTACGTTTTTCAAGTAAATCTTCAAGGCTGATACCGTCAATCATATCGATTGGATCAAGCACGTTACCTTTCGATTTCGACATTTTTTGGCCTTGCTCATCACGAATCAAGCCTGTTACATACACCGTTTTGAATGGTACTTGTGGTTTGCCGTTTTCATCTTTTACGAAGTGCATCGTAAACATAATCATACGCGCAACCCAAAAGAAGATGATATCAAAGCCAGTAATCAACACATCCGTTGGGTGGAACATTTTGAGTTCTTTCGTTTGCTCTGGCCAACCTAAAGTGGAGAACGTCCATAAGCCCGATGAGAACCACGTGTCTAACACATCTTCATCTTGTTTGAGTTCAACCGCAGAATCTAAGTTGTATTTTGACCGCACTTCTTCTTCGTTACGCGCAACATACACGTTACCTTCCGCGTCATACCACGCTGGAATACGGTGTCCCCACCAAAGTTGGCGAGAGATACACCAATCTTGAATATCACGCATCCAAGAGAAGTAAAGGTTTTCATATTGTTTCGGCACGAATTGGATTTCACCATCTTCCACCGCTTTAATTGCTACATCAGCAAGCGGTTTCACGCTCACATACCATTGGTCGGTTAACATCGGCTCAATCGGCACGCCGCCACGGTCGCCATAAGGCACTTTCAAATCGTGTGGTTTAATTTCGTCTAATAAACCAAGCGCTTCAAAATCTGCGACGATTTTCTTACGTGCAGCGAAACGCTCTAAGCCACGGTAATCCGCAGGAATAGTTGCTTCATAGCCAGCAAGCGGCTTGCCGTCTGTACCGATAATTTCCGCTTCATCACGAATATCTGCATTTAAAGTTAATACGTTAACCATTGGCAAGCTGTGACGTTTACCCACTTCGTAGTCATTGAAGTCATGCGCAGGGGTAATTTTCACCACACCAGTACCGAATTCACGATCCACATAGTCATCCGCAATAATCGGAATTTCACGATTAGCCAATGGCAGAACCACGGTTTTACCGATTAAAGATTGGTAACGCTCATCTTCAGGATGAACAGCCACTGCCGTATCGCCCAACATGGTTTCTGGACGCGTGGTTGCCACCACTAAATAATCTTTACCATCTGCCGTTTTCGCACCGTTTGCTAATGGATAACGGAAGTGCCAAAGGGAACCTTTGCTCTCTTTATTTTCAACTTCTAAATCAGAAATCGCAGTATGAAGTTTTGGATCCCAGTTTACTAAGCGTTTGCCACGGTAAATCAAACCTTCTTCGTGCAAACGAACAAACACTTCTTTTACCGCATTCGATAAACCATCGTCCATCGTGAAACGCTCACGTTCCCAGTCGATAGAGTTCCCTAAACGGCGCATTTGTTGGCTGATTGTGCCACCAGAATAGGCTTTCCAATCCCAAATTTTGTTAATAAACGCTTCACGACCATAATCGTGGCGAGTTTTGCCTTCTTCTGCGGCAATTTTACGTTCCACCACCATTTGGGTTGCAATACCCGCGTGGTCTGTCCCTGCTTGCCATAAAGTGTTATGCCCTTCCATACGGTTAAAACGGATCAAAGTATCCATTAAAGTTTGTTGGAAAGCATGCCCCATGTGTAGAGAACCTGTTACGTTCGGAGGAGGAATCGCAATGCAATAGCTCGGCGCATTTTCATTTTCAGACGGTTTAAAATAACCGCTTTCTTCCCAATGTTGATAAAGGGCTTGTTCTACCGCAGACGGATTAAAACGGTCTGCCATTTCGAATTTTTGTGTCATTTATTTTTCTCTTTAATAAGGTGCGACTTAATGCACCGTTTGTAAAATCATTAGGAAAAACTATCCCAAAAGTCACTATCTAATTTTTTAATACTAAATACTTTTTGTGGCTGAACACCCAATTCATAATCATAAATATATTTAGCTAACCGAATGCCATCAATTAAAACAATTTTCGCTTTTGAAAAACTTTGGGCAAATTTAATTGCATCCGATGAAAATCTTGCTGTAGTGACGAAAATGCCTTTTGTTGCATTTCCTTCCAACCCAAATAATGTTCCTGTAAACCCTTGAATTTCTTTACGACCAATTGTGGCATCTTTCTGATAACGTTTTGCCTGTACATAAATCTGTTCAAAGCCTAGAATATCGCCTTTTATGATTGCATCGATTCCACCATCTCTACTTAGTTGAGTAACCTTACCATTGCCATATCCCATTTTTTGGAAAAGCTCTGTTACAATTTGCTCAAAATCTACTGGAGATTTACTTAAAAGCATTTCTAAAATTTCATTATAAATTTCTTCTCTAATAGCTAAATAAGATTTTTCTAACTGCTCTAGTGGATTTGCTTCAAGGTCAACAATTTGTTGTACAATTTCTTCTTTTTCTTGCTCAAATGAAGTTTCAAACTTTCTTAAGTAGTTTTCTCTAATATATTTCAAAATATCATCACTAGAAGCGTGTAAAAATGTAATACCCAAATCAGAGATAAAATATAACCTTTTATTTCTTATCTTTTCAAAGGAAATCAAGCTAGATTTCTCTAAATCATTTAGTTTCCATAAAACAGTATTTTCAAAAATTTTAGCATTACTTACTTCATATCTACTATTAAGAAAATCATCATCTAATTTGAAATATTCAGCCAATTCATTAACAATAGAAGATTTATCTAAATTTGGCTTTCTTTTTAATATATTCAAAATAGGATTTAATAAGTCTTTAGGTTTATTATAAATTTGCATACTTTATACCCATTAGGATTCTAGGTGAATTTTTTATAAATCCTGTTGATTTTTACAACAAAAGTGAAACTAATTTACTTCTTATTTAGCCAAGGATGCCGATTATTCGGGTCACCGTATTGCCCACATGATTTTTTTGCTTCATCATCTGATAGATAGTAACGAGGAATATTGATCGGTAACAATGCTGTATCAGCCACAACAGATAAAGGCCAATCGATAAAATATAATGGTCTGGTCATATGCTTAAAGCCAACACCATCATAAAAATTACCAGCTACCATATTGTAATCGTATCGAGTTCCAATATAAGGGCAAGGATCTTTCAGTGTCGTTAAGGTGCCACATCCATAGAGAAACATACTTAATAATATAAAAACGATTTTTTTCATTTTCGGGCCTTATGCTCTTCATCGGATTCCGTATAGTAACGAATAATATCGTGATATTTATCTTCTTTAATTTGGCTTAAATCAAAAGGCTTGTCATCATTCTCTTGTTGCACTTTATTCTTAAAACGTGAATCTAACATTACACCCAAAATAATAAAAACAATAAACGCAACAATGGTATAACCTATTCCAACACCAAGACAGCCTAGACCGCCAGGTCCCATGCCTGCATCCATACAAGCAAAACTCATTAAAAAAGGAAAAGAAATAAATGCTAATATGGCTGACAATACAATAATCATAAGAAACTCTCTTGGATATCTTGGTTACTTAACTAGGTCAAACTCAATCACCCAAAACTTATTTTCATTGGGATAAATTGTTTTAATCACTTCTCGCAATTCTACTAAACTCATATTTTCCTGCTTCGCATGCTGTTCCGTCAGTTCATCAAGGGCAATCGGCGACACACTTAACACTTCAATCGTGCAGAAATATTGATTATCTTCAAATCGACCAACACGTAAAATATCACCTGATTTAAAATGGCTTTCAGATTTATCTCGAATCGTGATGGTTTTACGCCCAGCGAGAATATCGGCTTCGAAGCGTTGATAAAAGGTAATATCGTTCATAAAGTGCGGTCACAAAAAATCTATTTTTTTATTTTGAGGGCGAATTGAGCACGCCCTCATATTGGTCTTATTCCTCAATCCCTCTTAATTCATCTTTAATACGTTGAATTTCTAAGAATAAACGGCGTTCTTCTTGACGGCAAAAACTATCACCGCTTACGTTTTTCGCATTGGCAGAACAACGAACTTGTTTATATTGTTTTTCTAACACATTTAATACGGCTCTTTGCTGTTTACGTTCTGCACTTTCTTTTAGTGCTTTTTCAGTCACTACCACGCGTGGTTTCTGAGGGTAGGTTGCTCGTTGAGCGACAACAGTCTCTTTTTTATCCGATGCTTTCTCTGCTACATCAACCGCTTTTACTTCTTTTTTGACTTCAAATTTGACTATATCGGATTTTACTTCTGCAGTTTTAACATCAGCTTTAACTTCTGTGCTTTCTGTTTTTTCAGCCGCTTTTTCAGCAGGTTTAGTTTCAGCCACTAATTCTTTTGATTTTTCAACCGCACTTTCTGCTTTTTCTGCTGGTGCAAGTACTCTTACTGCTTTCTCAACTTGGGTTGAGGTATTTTCTTTATTGTCACAAGCAGATAATAAAGTGCTTGCGCCAAGAATAAGGCTTAAAGCCACTTTAGCGTTTAAATTCATGTTAATTTCCTAGGTTTTAAAGTTAAAAATATTAAGTGTTTTCAGTAGAAAGCATCCAGCCTTGCGAACGAAGAATTTTATAACGTTCACGCGCTTGGGCTTTTTGCGTTTCTTCTGCGGGTACAAAATCAATTAATTGTGTAAAGCTGTGGCTAAAATCTGGCACTTCCATTTGTAAATTGATCAGCAAATCACGACGTTGGGCATTGCGTTTGCCTTTCCAACTAATCTCAATTGGCGGAGCATATTGTGTTGCTTCGCCTGAAAGATTATGAGGAACAAACTCATTTGGATCCCGTTGCCATAATGCTTCATCAATTAAAAATGCTTGCTCTTCTGTTTCACAAGCGATTAAAACTCGCTTGCCTAAACGCCACGCTTGAGCGGCAAGATCACAGGCAAGTTGCTCAACTGTTATCTTCTTTTCTGGATTTAAGAGATAAAATTGTGCGTTTTTTGCCATGATTGCGACTTCTCCATTTATCGTTTTGTAAATTGGCGGATTTTATCAAAAAAGCAGCAAAAAATAAATCATCTACAAGGTGATTAAAGTAAATAGAAAAAACACGGAAATTTTTTACCGCACTTTTATGATCTACATCACAAAAGTAACTTTTAACCTTTATGTTACATTCCATTCATAACTCGCAGGTGTTAGAATTTTCAAGATTTATTTTTATTTTCGATGATAGGAGTATCATATGGCATTTCGTATTGAAAAAGACACTATGGGCGAAGTTCAAGTTCCTGCAGATAAATACTGGGCAGCACAAACCGAACGTTCTCGCAACAACTTCAAAATTGGTCCGGCAGCTTCTATGCCGCATGAAATTATTGAAGCGTTCGGTTATTTGAAAAAAGCCGCTGCTTTCGCAAACTGTGATTTAGGTGTATTACCTGCAGAGAAACGTGATTTAATCGCAACCGCCTGTGATGAAATCCTTGCAGGAAAATTAGACGACCAATTCCCGTTAGTCATTTGGCAAACTGGTTCAGGTACACAATCAAACATGAACGTGAACGAAGTGGTAGCAAACCGCGCTCACGTTTTACATGGTGGTAAATTAGGCGAAAAATCTTTCGTTCACCCAAATGATGATGTGAATAAATCACAATCTTCAAACGACACCTTCCCAACTGCGATGCACATTGCGGCATACAAAAAAGTCGTTGAACACACTATTCCTTGTGTAGAACGTTTACAAAAAACTTTTGCACAAAAATCAGCTGCATTTAAAGATGTAGTAAAAATTGGTCGTACTCACTTAATGGATGCCACCCCATTAACATTAGGCCAAGAGTTCTCTGCATACGCCGCACAATTAGATTTCGGTTTACGTGCACTAAGAAATACTCTTCCACACTTAAGTCAATTAGCGCTTGGTGGTACTGCAGTGGGTACAGGTTTGAACACACCAAAAGGCTATGATGTAAAAGTAGCGGATTACATCGCACAATTCACAGGCTTACCATTTGTGACTGCGGAAAACAAATTTGAAGCGTTAGCTGCACACGATGCAATCGTTGAAACTCACGGTGCAATTAAACAATTAGCGATGAGTTTATTCAAAATTGCAAACGACATTCGTTTATTAGCCTCTGGCCCTCGTTCTGGTATTGGTGAAATCTTAATTCCTGAAAATGAACCAGGTTCTTCAATCATGCCAGGTAAAGTGAACCCAACTCAATGTGAAGCATTAACCATGGTATGTGCGCAAGTATTCGGTAACGATACCACTATCGCGTTCGTTGGCTCACAAGGTCACTTCCAATTAAACGTATTTAACCCTGTAATGGTGGCGAATTTCTTACAATCGGCACAATTATTAGGTGATGCTTGCGTATCATTTGACGAACACTGTGCAACCGGTATTGAACCTAACTACCCTCGCATTAAACAACAATTGGAAAATTCATTGATGTTAGTAACCGCACTTAACACCCACATCGGTTACGAAAATGCAGCGAAAATTGCGAAAACTGCACACAAAAATGGTACAACCCTACGTGAAGAAGCGATTAACTTAGGCTTAGTTTCAGCCGAAGATTTCGACAAATGGGTTCGTCCAGAAGATATGGTGGGTAGCTTAAAATAAACTCACCCAATAATTTGATGTCAAAGGCAGGTATATCCTGCCTTTTTATTTGTTTTTTTAAAGGGCTTTTTTGTTATAATCACGGCAATATTTTTGATATGAAAAAAACTATGAAACTGAAATTTATTATTGCTGCCATTTCAGCCTTCTTTTCCACCGCACTTTTTGCCCAATGGCAACCGGTCGGCAATGCTGAATACACATGGGGGCCATTCCATGTTTATACTGTTGGCTTATATTCTGAAACGGGTTCCTATGAAAAAAATGAACGTCCGTTAATGTTTTCGATTAAATATGAAAAACCAGTAGAAGGAAAAAACTTCGCCATTGCTTTAACCAAAGAAATGGAATCACAAAATTTAAGTAAAGATGACACCACGGCATGGCTCAAAAAAATGCAGGAAATCTTCCCAGATTTTTCACCAAATGACATCTTAAATTTTGTTGCCTTAGCGGATAAAGGCTATTTTGTATTAAATGACACGGTGTTAGATCATGAATTCGATCAAAAATTTACACAAGCGTTTATTGATGTGTGGCTGTCAGATAAAAGTAGTTTTATCAAATTACAACCGCAATTATTAGGTAAAGAAAAACCGGATCACGATAGCAAAGAATTTCAACATCAACCCGCAAGCGAGCCTTTTGATGAAGAAAATACGATGCCGGAATTACCACCAAATTACGATTTTAAACAAGACGCAAAAGGATAAACAATAAGGGCGAACATGATATAGTTCGCCCTTTTCTTTTATTGTTTCATTTGCTGTTCTAAAAACAAGATCATCTGCAAGGCAATATCAATGCCACTGGTTTTCTCAATCATTTCTAACCCCGGGCTAGCATTTACTTCAAGCACCAATAACCCTTCTTTTGAACGAATCAAATCAACACCGGCTACCGCAAGCCCTAAGGCTTTAGTTGCACGAATGGCGATGGATTTTTCCTCTTCAGTGAGTTTAACTTTTTCTGCTGTGCCACCACGGTGAAAATTTGCGCGAAACTCGCCATCCTGTCCAATACGCTGCATTGTAGCGACGACTTTATCACCGATCACAAAACAGCGAATATCTGTCCCTTTTGCCTCTTCGACAAAATCTTGCAATAAAACAGGCACATTCGCATCTTTTAACGTTTCTAAAATACTGACCGCACTTTGTGGACGTTCAGCCAAGATCACCCCTATACCTTGTGAGCCTTTTAAGGTTTTAATAATCATTGGAGCGGTTGTTTGCTTAATGGCTTGTTTCGGCTCAACTTCACAACCTGATAAGACTGAATTTGGCACGGCAATGCCTTGTTCCAATAACATCTGCAAACTGCGCCATTTATCGCGAGCGGCTAAAAATGCTTGTTCTTTATTAAGGCAATAGACGCCTTTTCCTTGGAAATGTCGCAATACCGCACAGCCCATTTGGGTGCTTGTCGTCCCAAAGCGTGGTAGTACAGCATCATAATCAGGCAATAAATGAGCTTCACTTTCTGCATTTTGTTGATAATACAAAGAAAAGTGCGGTTGATTTTTGTCGAGTTTTAAAATGCAACGATTAGGATCCAAAATATCCATTTGATGCCCGCAACTTTCTGCTGCTTCTTTTAAACGCTGGCAGCTATAAAGGCGAGGCTCACGGCAAAGCATCAATAATTTCATTCAGTTATATCCTTAGGAAAAGAGGAGTTGATATATTACACCAATCACAATAATCCTGAAAAATGATTTCTGCTTTTGTGGAAATAGAGTAAAATCATTAGGAATTTTGTTTAAATAAAAGGAAAATTTTATGTTCGTAGTTATTTTTGGTCGTCCAGGCTGCCCTTATTGTGTACGTGCAAAAAACCTTGCTGAAAAATTAAAAGGTGAAGTAGCGGATTTCGATTATCGCTATGTAGATATTATCGCTGAAGGCATTTCTAAAGCAGATTTATCAAAATCTGTCGGTAAAGAAGTGGAAACTGTGCCACAAATCTTTATCGATGAAAAACCAATTGGCGGTTGCACTGATTTCGAAGCATTAATGAAAGAACAATTTAACGTTGTTGCTTAATTATTGCTAAAAATATAAAAGTGCGGTTAATTTCAACCGCACTTTTTTATTTCATCTTAGTTAATTTGTAACGAGATCGCCCAATCCCATTCCGTTTCACTCAAACGATATTGTTTTTTTAACGCTGGCCCACAAGAATTGGAGCCTACCCCACTCATTTTATAATCCACACACAAGATTGTACTGCCACTTTTCTCCAAATCATATTGGTGCTTTTTACTGCCCAATTCTTCTTGAGAGTAAGGGGAAACATTCATACTAAAAGGCGCATTACTTTGCACAGTAAAGCAATCTGACGAATTCGCCACCTTTACATCAAGACAACCATAGTGACTGCCATTTTCTTGTGGTTTTAAATAAGGCACATGATTGCTTTCTGGTGTTGTCTTATAACGACCGAAAGCCGTGGCGTGATGTTTATCCAGATAACTTTCCGTTGGGCCATAGCCCACATACTCCACTTGATTGAATCCTTGGTTAAGGAAAAAACGCAAGCCAAAACGTGGTAAGAATGGCAAGTGCGGTTGTTTTTCAGCATGAATATTGATGCGAAGTAGCCCATTTTGCTCAATACGATACACCACATTCAATGTCAGAATTCGCGCTTTTGATACGGCAACCAATCCTAATTTAAAGGTAATTTCAACCGCACTTTCCTGCTCGATTAAACGGTAATCATAAACACGACTCGTCGCACGATCGTAACCCGCAGCAAGCCAATGTGCTTTCATTAAACTATCGTTATCCAAAGGCGCTCGCCAAATATTAAAATCGGCAGGTTGATTCAACCAAGGCTCGCCAGCTTTACGAATTTGTTGAATAGTACCTTTATATTGATCAAACTGGTATTCAATATCTGCTGCTTTAACTGAAATTAAATTGGCATATTCTGAAACAGAAATCGATTGGATATTTGATTTGATCTCATCAGCGAATAAATGTGATTGCGCCGACAAAATAATCTGATCAAATCCCAAACTATGTCCTTGGGGAATTAAAGCTGTTTCTGTTTTTTGATGATAGGTCAAGGTCAAAATTTGTAATGAACCGTTACTTGCTGGCAATACTAAAGGCAAAAGTGCGGTTGATTTTGACGCAATTTTTAAATCATCTATTTGGCCTTCTCGTATAACAGCAAAATCTTCGGTGATTTGATAATGAATCGAAATAGCCTCTGCCGCATCCGTAAAATCCAAATAATTTTTGAATTCAACATGACCATTTTTTAAGGTAGAACGAAGTGGACGATACACATTTTTGTATTCCAACAAATTGCTTTGAATTTGACGATCTGCCGTCACTAATCCATCGGCACAAAAATTACCGTCATTCGGTGTGTCATTAAAATCCCCGCCATAGCCCATCTTGCTTGAGTTTGGCAAATAAGGGGAATGATTGCACCACTCCCACACAAAGCCACCACAAGCGCCAGCATGTCGTTCCATAGCTTGGAAATAATCTTCCGTATCCCCGCAAGAATTCCCCATAGCATGCAAGTATTCACAGAAAAGATATGGCTTTTGATTTTGGGCATCGGCAAAATAAGCATCCAATTCTTCCGTGCTGGTGTACATTTCACTATGAAAATCTAAATTGGATGTGTCATTCTGATGGGCTGAATGTTGAAAGATCGCATTTTCATAATGCACTAAGCGAGTTGGATCGCGCTGTTTCACCCAAGCAGCTGCTTGCTCAAAATTCTCACCGTAGCCACTTTCATTTCCCAATGACCAAATCACAACAGAAGGCCGATTTTTATCTCGCTCAACATTGGCATAAGTGCGGTCTAAAATGGCTTGATTAAATTCAGGGTTTCGAGCCATATAGCAATAATTGTCGATTGTTTTTTGACGAATTGCGTCATGATCAATCTCTGTTTTTACCCCTAATAAAATGCTTGTTTCTGGCGACTCCACATAAACCGCATTCGTACCGTGCGATTCAATATCGCTTTCCGCAATGACATAAAAACCATATTCATCACACAACTCAGTAAACCAAGGGGCATTTGGATAATGGGCTGTGCGAATGGCATTAAAATTATGCTGTTTCATTAAGCGTAAATCTTGCAACGCTTGTTCTCGACTAATGACATAACCGGTTTTCGGATCGCTATCATGGCGATTAACACCTTTAAACTTAATGGCTTGCCCATTAAATAGCATGACGCCATTTTTGACTTCAATATGACGCAAACCGACCTTTTGATAAATCACTTCTGATCCATATTGCAAAATCAGCGTGTATAAACGAGGGTTCTCCGCATGCCATAATTGTGCATTTTCAATTTCAGCATGAAATACGTGTCCTTTTTGTTCTGTTATCAATTTGCCTTGAGGATCCAATAATTGCCAAGAAATGGGTTGTTCGCGTTCTGCAAACTGACAGGCCACATGTAATTGAGCTTTAGTAAACTCTTGATTCAATTGCATTTGAATGAAAAAATCTTGTAAGTAATTTTTTTCTCGCTCTAACAGATAAACATCTCGAAAAATACCGGACATTCGGAATTTGTCTTGGTCTTCCAAGTAACTGCCATCACACCATTTCAACACGAGAACATGTAAGTGGTTTTCTCCTTGTTGCAAAAAATCAGTAATATCAAATTCACTGGTGCAATGACTAATTTGGCTGTAGCCCACAAATTGTTGATTCACATAGACAAATAAGCAGCTATCTACCCCTTCAAAATTTAAGAGATACCGTTTTTCAGCATTAATTTTGACATTAAAAACGCGATGATACAAACCACAAGGATTTTCAATGGGTACATAAGGGGGATCAAAAGGGAAAGGGTAATTTACATTTGTATATTGATGATTATCGTAACCATGATTTTGCCAATTGGAAGGGACGGGGATTTTATCCGTAAAGGAAAAATGAAGGAAATCTTGGGGCAAGCGAGTATAGCTTTCAAAATAAGCAAAATCCCATTCACCATTTAGTAAGGTAAAATAAGGGGAAAATTCTCGTGTCTTTTTGGCCGCACTTTCTGTTGAAGAAAAAGGAATAAAATAAGCATGATGTGGTGTGGTATTCACGTGTAAGGTTTGCGGATCTTCAAAATAGCGAGGCAACGACATAAAAACTCCCAATGCAATTTAGACACATAAAAAGGGCGCCAAGAATGACGCCACTATACCTAAAATCTTCGACTAATCTAGTGATAAGTTCACAAATCGTGATACTTATCACATTAATTTTTATGGCAATTTTGCCAAGAAGGCATAACCGCCTTTTTCACTCATTATTTCAACATTAGAATCCGCTGTAATGAATGCTGACTCACCTTGTTTCAAGGTAAGTGCGGCTGATTTTTCTTGTATTTTTAGCTCGCCTTTCATCACCAATAAAATGCCTGCACTTTGAAGATTCAATTCAGTATGTTGTTGTGGTTCAACACGAATTTGAGCTAAAGCAAAATCTTTTACTGGTGTTTTATAAGTAAATTCTGACTGATTTTGAGGTGCTGCTGAGATAATTTGAGGTGTTACTTCACGACAATCCACAATTTTTAATAATTCGACAATATCGACATATTTTGGTGTTAAGCCACCACGAATCACATTATCAGAACAGGCCATTAACTCCACGTTTTGTCCGCGAAGGTAAGCATGAGGAATACCCGCATCTTGGAAAATGCCCTCTCCTTCTTTTAAATGCACGATATTAAAGAGATAAAAACACACCAAGCCAGCATCTAATTTTTCAGGCGAAATCTCCATGGCTTCCATGGTATAAAGCACCCAATAATCGGGGTTATCTAGCCCCAACTCACCATTTTTATAAGGCTGTTGGTTGGCTTCAATAATAGGTAATAGCCAATTTGCGAGCGTTGATTGATCCGCCAACATTACATCCGCATAAAATTCAGCAAAGCTTTGTGTGCCCAGTTTTTCAGCCAAAGGTTGCAAAGAGGGGCGCGCATTTAATGTGGCAAGTATTTGAGATTTTGTTTTAAAACCATGTAAAAGCCAGAAATCAGATAAGGCAATCATCATTTCTGGTTTGTGATTTCGGTCTTTATAAGTTCGTGTGTTATCTGTGAGTGATACACCTTTTGCATTTTCAGCCTCGAAGCCCTTTTCAGCTTGCGCTTTCGTTGGGTGTAATTGAATCGACAACGGCTTTTCAACATCTAAAATCTTTAACAAATAAGGCAGTTCATCACCAAATTGCTGGCGGCTTGCTTGCCCTAGTGCGGTCGGATTTTGCGATAAAAATTCAATAAGGGACTGTTTACCTGTTACATTCTCAATTTCAGAAGGTGCAGATGGATGTGCGCCTAACCACCACTCCGCACAAGGTTGATCTTTCGCTGAATTTAATCCAATCAATGATGCAATATAGTTTTTTCCGCCCCATGCATAATGCTGTACTTGGCCAGTTAATCGATAAATCATTTTTACCTTCTTTAAAAAAGAATAAGGATAAAAAAATCCGCTCATTTAAAGCGGATCTTTTAGTCAGTAAATCTTATTTTGTTAAACTTAAAACAACAGATTCTCCAGCAATCACTTCACCCGATTTTTTCTCGATAGATGAAATTTCATCCATGTTAGAGATAACCACTGGTGTTAAAACTGATTTTGCTTTTGATTCTAATGTTGCTAAATCAAATTCGATTACTGTGTCGCCGCGTTTTACGCTTTGACCTTCTTGTGCGATGCGAGTGAATCCTTCACCTTTTAATTCAACGGTATCAATACCGAAGTGAACGAATAATTCAACACCCTCTTTTGATTCCATTGAAAAAGCGTGGTTGGTTTCAAAAATTTTACCAATTACACCATCAACAGGCGCAACAATTTTGTTACCCGTTGGGCGAATCGCGATACCATCACCCACGATTTTTTCAGAGAAAACAACATCTGGTACATCTTCGATATTTACAATCTCACCAGAAAGTGGCGCATAAATTTCTACTTCCACTGATTTGTTTTCTTTTGAACCAAATAATTTGTCAAATAAGCCCATTTTAATCTCCTATCTATTAAAGATGGCTAGTATTTTAACGTAAAACTCTGTTTTTGTATCTAGTTTAACGACTTTTCTGCTAAAAAAGCTTGAATTAATTGCTCAATTTCAGCTGCTGTTGGTTTTTGTAATGCTTCATCTGCCAATGCTTTCGCCTCTTGGTAACTCACATGACGCACTAATTTCTTGATATGTGGTACAGAAATTGCACTCATACTAAATTCATCTAAGCCCATACCGAGTAACAATAAAGTTGCACGTTCATCACCAGCTAACTCACCACACATCCCCGTCCATTTACCTTCTGCATGCGATGCATCAATCACTTGTTTAATCAAACCAAGCACTGAAGGTGACATTGGATTGTATAAGTGAGAAATTAATTCGTTACCACGGTCAACAGCTAAGGTATATTGCGTTAAATCGTTTGTACCAATACTGAAGAAATCCACTTCTTTCGCTAAGAATTTCGCATTCACTGCTGCAGATGGGGTTTCAACCATGACACCCACTTGGATGTTTTCATCAAAAGCTTTACCTTCTGCACGTAATTCTGCTTTTAAGGTTTCAAGCACGGATTTTAACTCGCGAATTTCTTCTACCGAAATAATCATCGGGAACATCACGGCAAGTTTACCAAACGCCGAAGCACGTAATACCGCTCTTAATTGTGCACGTAAAATTTCACGGCGATCGAGGGCAATACGGATCGCACGCCATCCAAGGAATGGGTTCATTTCTTTTGGTAAATTTAAATATGGAAGCTCTTTGTCACCACCGATATCCATGGTTCGTAATACCACTAGTCGACCTTCCATTGCTTCAACTACTTCTTTGTAAGCAATGAATTGTTCTTCTTCGCTTGGTAATTGATCGCGATCCATAAAGAGGAATTCAGTACGGTATAAACCCACCCCTTCAGCACCATTACGGTGTGCGCCTTCGCAATCACGAATCGTACCAATATTCGCTACCACTTCAACTTTATGACCATCAAGGGTCACTGCAGGCAAATCTTTTAATTTCGCTAATTCTGCTTTTTCTTCAGCAAGTTTTGCTTCTAGTGTTTTTAATTCATCGATTTCAGCTTGGGTTGGATTCACGTAAACACGGTTGTTCACGGCATCTAAAATAAGATAATCACCCGTATTCACTCGCGCTGTGACATCATTTGTCCCAACAATAGCCGGCAATTCAAGTGAACGAGCCATAATTGAGGTGTGGGATGTTCTACCACCAATATCAGTGATAAAACCTAATACTTTTTCTAAGTTTAATTGAGCGGTTTCTGATGGGGTTAAATCGTAAGCCACAAGGATAGACTCTTCGGCGATATCACCAAGATCTACGATGTGCATACCTAAAATATTTTTGATTAAACGATTACCGATATCACGGATATCACCCGCACGTTCTTTTAAGTATTCATCATCAATTTCAGACAACATTTCAACTTGTTGATCGATGATTTTACTTGCAGCGACACTCGCATTCACTTTGTGTGAACGAAGATAATCAAGAATTTCCTCTTCTAATTCTTCGTCTTCAAGGATCATTAAATGGCCTTCAAAGATCGCCGCTTTTTCTTCACCTAAAGATTTTAATGCGCGTTGATGAATGGAATTAAGTTGCTCAACAGCAGCTTCACGACCCGCATAAAAACGAGCGACTTCTGCGTCGATTTGATCTTCTGAAATTTTTTGGAAATCCAGAACAATTTTTTCTTCTTTTAATACTAAAGCTTTACCAAAAACGATACCTGGCGATGCTGGGATACCTGTAATCATAATTTTACATTCCGAAATAATTTATTAAAGGCTAAATAAACAATAGCCACAGAATAGGAATCCTGTGGCTATCGTCAATTATTCTAAAGTAGGAATTAATGCTACTAAATGTTCAACGGCTTGTTGTTCGTCTTCACCTTCCGCCGAGATGGTGATTACAGTTCCTTGCGTCAAACCTAAGGTTTGTAGCTTAAATAAGCTTTTCGCACTTGCACTTTTTCCACCAGAAGTGACTGTTACATCAGAAGCAAAGGCTTTCGCTTCTTTAACAAATTGCGCTGCTGGACGGGTGTGTAAACCATTAGGGGCTGTAATTTCTACATCTTTTGAGAACATAATGTTACCTCTATTTAGTAATAGTAAAATTTAAGCAATTTAATCTATAAATCGTCGGTAGTATCGCTATTAAATACCCAATAATCAAGGCAAAACACAAAAAAAATTGAGCTACATCACAAAAATTAAACGTTTGCTTACCTAATTTGAGTAAAAGATATACTACGCAGAAAAATGGCGTTGTGATTTCGTCTCACTCAAGCTTTCAATGAGTCGATGATAATTCTCATAGCGTATCGGTGAAATCCGACCTGCTTCAACTGCCTCACGTAATGCACAGCCAGGATCATTCAAATGCTTACAATCACGGAACTTACACGTGCCTAAGACATATTGAAATTCACGATAGCCTTTGGTGATCTGATCTGGCTCCAAATGCCATAAGCCAAACTCACGAATACCTGGTGAATCAATCAAATTACCGCCTTGCGGTAAATGATATAAACGAGAAGAGGTTGTAGTATGTTGTCCCAAGCCTGAGGTTTCACTGATGCCACCGACTTGCGCATTGACCGTTGGTAAAATATGGTTAATTAAACTGGATTTGCCTACCCCTGATTGCCCCACAAAAATGGATGTGCCATCACTTAAAAGTGCGGTTAATTTTTCCATATTTTTTCCGGTTTCAGCTGAAATGATGATGGTCTGATAACCAATATCACGGTAAATCTGTAACTGGCTTTCCACTTCCTGCTCTTGCTCGGCATTCAGTAAATCGCCTTTATTCACCACTATGACAGGTTCGATCCCTGCATTTTCACACACCACTAAATAACGATCGATAATATTGAGTGACAGTACCGGCACCACCGCAGAAACAATAATAATACGATCGATATTGGCCGCGATTGGTTTCAACCCATCATAATAATCTGGACGAGCAATTTCATTTTGTCTTGGGTGAATGGCTTCAATCACCCCACTCACGCCTTGGAGCTGTTCGTTGCCTTGTCGCCAAATCACTTTGTCTCCAACCACAAGACTAGAAAGTGTACGACGTAAATTACAACGGAAAATTTCGCCTTGTGCATTTTCCACATCGGCATGAACTGAATAACGCGTAACGACTACCCCATCTTGGCTTTCGCCTAGCATATCATCTTGCCATTCCACTTCTTTCTTCTTGTGGCGATGCAAGGCTTTCGCGTTATTTGATTGAATTCGACGAGTTTGATTTTGCGTTAGTTTACGTTTGCTCATAAAGTGCGGTCGTTTTTTCCGATGTTTTTCGTTAAAATAAACGGGATTAAAAATGTTTATAGGATACCTTATATTATGCAATTAGATAAACAAAATCTGATTTGGATCGATTTAGAAATGACCGGATTAGATCCTGAAAAAGAACGCATTATTGAAATCGCGACCATTGTGACCGATAAAGATCTCAATATTTTAGCTGAAGGCCCTGTGATTGCGGTGCATCAAAGTGATGAATTATTAAACAAAATGTCGGAATGGTGCGTAAAAACCCACACAGCTAACGGCTTAGTGGAACGTGTTAAAGCGAGCAAACTCACCGAACGTGCAGCAGAATTACAAACATTAGATTTTTTAAAACGCTGGGTGCCGAAAGGTGCTTCACCGATTTGTGGCAACAGCATCGCACAAGATAAACGCTTTCTTTATAAATATATGCCTGATTTAGCGGATTATTTCCACTATCGCCATGTGGATGTCAGCACATTAAAAGAATTGGCTTCTCGCTGGAAACCAGAAATTTTGGATGGATTTAAAAAAGGCAATACTCATTTAGCTCTTGATGATATTCGTGAATCAATTAAAGAGTTAGCGGGAATAGCTCAGTTGGTAGAGCACGACCTTGCCAAGGTCGGGGTCGCGAGTTCGAGCCTCGTTTCCCGCTCCAAATTCTTAATCCGTTGCTGAAAAGCAGCGGATTTTTTATTGTATTTTCCCTACATATTCCCTTCAAAATACGATAAAATCCCCCAGAAACTTTAACCTAAAAAATCACTCTAATAATGACCGAATTAACCCAATACATTCCTGATGAAGGCACGATGCTCCGTTTTGGTAAAAAACTCGCAGAAGTGCTTGTAAAACAACCGAAAGATAACGCTATTGTGCTTTATTTTAATGGCGATCTTGGTGCGGGAAAAACCACCCTGACTCGTGGAATGGTGCAAGGTTTAGGCTACCAAGGCAATGTCAAAAGTCCTACTTATACCTTAGTGGAAGAATATAACATTGCAGGAAAAATGATTTATCACTTTGATTTATATCGTCTTGCCGATCCTGAAGAATTGGAATTTATGGGCATTCGTGATTATTTCAGCCAAAATTGCATCTGCTTAATCGAATGGGCAGAAAAAGGTGAGGGCATCTTGCCTGAGGCTGATTTATTGGTGAATATTGATTATTATGACGATGCTCGAAACATTACGCTAATTGCTCAAAATCCAGTGGGCGAGCATATTTTGACACAACTATAAAATTGATTTACATGAAAGCAAAATTTTCGTTTCTTTTTGGAATATTTTCTCTAATTTCTACTACCGTATTTGCCGCGCCACAATGGACAATTGCCATTGATCCCGGCCATGGCGGTAAAGATCCCGGTGCTATCGGAAAAAATCTCGGCATTTATGAAAAAAATGTCACCCTTTCTATCGCACGAGAATTAAAAGCCTTATTAGATAAAGATCCTAATTTCAAAGGTGTTTTAACACGCAGTAGCGATTACTACATTTCCGTGCCGGAACGCTCTGAAATTGCACGTAAATACAAAGCAAATTTTCTCGTGTCTATCCATGCAGACTCCTCTCTTAATGCAGACCAACGTGGTGCATCTGTTTGGGTGCTATCCAATCGCCGCGCTAACGATGAAATGGGTCAATGGTTAGAAGACGATGAAAAACGCTCTGAGCTTTTAGGCGGAGCCGGTAAAGTACTTTCCAATAACAATGACAAATATTTAGATCAAACTGTACTCGACCTGCAATTTGGTCACAGCCAACGCACAGGTTATGAACTTGGCAACAGCATTTTACGTCGTTTTGCTCGCGTGACCTCATTAAGCCGCAGCACACCACAACATGCAAGCCTTGGTGTATTACGCTCACCTGATATTCCTTCTGTTCTAGTGGAAACAGGTTTCCTTTCCAATATGGAAGAAGAACAAAAACTGAATACCATTGCTTATCGTCGTCGTATTGCTTATATGATTTATGAAGGCTTAGTCGCTTATCGCAATGGTAATTTAAAAGCGATTGCTGTTCCTCCAAGTGATGAGCAAGAGAGCAAATCTACAAAATCAAACGACAAAAATAATGAAAAATCTGACCGCACTTCCGATGTGAAAGACAGCGGTATTCGCCATAAAGTGAAATCAGGTGAAAGCATTGGTAGCCTGGCGAATAAATATGATGTCAAAGTCAGTGAAATCATTGAGTTAAATAAACTGAAACGCAAAGAACTTTGGTTAAATGAAACCATTAAGATTCCTGATAATGGCAAAGGCAAAAAAGCGGAAGAACTAACTAAAAAAGAAGAGAAAAACACCGAAAAATCTGACCACACTTCCGATGTCAAAGACAGCGGCGTACGTCATAAAGTGAAACCAGGTGAAAGCATTGGTAGCCTGGCGAACAAATATGATGTAAAAGTCAGTGAAATTATTGAGTTAAATAAACTGAAACGTAAAGAACTCTGGTTAAATGAAACCATTAAAATTCCGGATAACGGCAAAGGCAAAAAGGTAGAAGAAAAACCTAAATCGGATGATAAAGCCAAAGCCGATAACAAAGGAAAAAACAGCAAGATTGTTGAAGCTGAAAAAGCGGTTTCTAAAAAAGATAAAAAACAAGAAAAAACCGAGAGTAAAAAAGAGCCTGAGAAAAAAGACAACGATAAAAAAGACACTTCTTCAAAAGGGAATGAGAAGAAAGATAATGGCAAGAAAGAAATCCCACTTTACCATACGGTGAAAGCCGATCAAACTATCTATGCCATCTCTCGTGAATACAATTTACCAGTTAATCGTCTTTTAAAACTGAACCCAACATTGAAAAACGGCAAAGTCGTAACTGGGCAAAAAATCAAACTTAAAGAAAAATAAGGAATCCTATGGCAATCAAAATTCTTTCTCCACAGCTGGCTAATCAGATTGCCGCAGGTGAAGTGGTCGAACGCCCTGCTTCTGTGGTGAAAGAATTGGTGGAAAACAGCCTTGATGCCGGTGCCAATAAAATTCATATTGATATCGAAAACGGCGGCGCCAGCCTGATTCGTATTCGAGATAATGGCAGCGGTATTCCTAAAGAAGAATTAAGTCTCGCACTCGCTCGACACGCAACCAGTAAAATTGCCGATCTTGATGATCTCGAAGCCATCTTAAGTTTAGGTTTCCGCGGTGAAGCCCTTGCTAGTATCAGCTCGGTTTCTCGCCTCACACTTACCTCTCGCACAGCTGAGCAAAATGAAGCGTGGCAGGTTTATGCACAAGGACGAGAGATGGAAACCACAATTAAACCCGCATCTCATCCAATCGGCACAACAGTTGAAGTCGCGAATCTCTTTTTTAATACACCAGCTCGTCGTAAATTCTTACGTACAGATAAAACGGAATTTGCTCATATTGATGAAGTCATTCGCCGAATTGCTTTAGCGAAATTTAATATTGCTTTTACGCTCACTCATAACGGCAAAATGATTCGACAATATCGTCCTGCGATGAATGAAGAACAACAACTAAAACGCGTTGCCGCCATTTGTGGCGATGATTTTGTTCAACATGCCTTACGCATTGACTGGAAACATGATGATTTGCATCTTTCTGGTTGGGTTGCGACACCTGAATTTACACGTTATCAAAATGATTTGAGCTATTGCTATATCAATGGACGAATGGTACGCGATAAAGTGATCACCCACGCCATTCGCCAAGCTTATGCGGAGCATTTACATACTGAGCAATACCCTGCATTTGTACTCTTTATCGACCTCAATCCACATGATGTCGATGTCAACGTGCACCCAACAAAACACGAAGTTCGTTTCCATCAAGCTCGCTTAATTCATGACTTTATCTACCAAGGCGTAACAAATGCGCTCAACGCCATTCCTCAAGCTGAATTGGATTTAGCGCCAGCGATAAATGAGGCAAGGGAGCCTTCGGCTTCATATCAACCTAACTATGAACCGAAACCCAATCGGGCGGCAGCGGGACACAATATTTTCGCTTCGAATTATCATCAGCCTCGCGAAAAACAATCAGAAAATCGACCGCACTTTTCAAACCGTAGTGAGTACGTTCCGTCATATGGTTATCGTGAACAACCTACAAAGATGGAACAACGCTTATATGGTGAATTAGTACGTTCAACAGAAGCTTCTCAAGTTTTAACAACACCTGTCGCTGAACAACTCCCACAGACAAGTAAAACAGGCTATTTACGCGCATTAGCATTAATTGAAAATAAAGCATTGCTTTTACAACAAAATCAGCTGTTTTATTTGATGTCATTAGCTAAATTGCAAACCTTAAATTATGAATTAACCTTACAACAAAGTGAAATTTCACAACAACCGTTGCTCATTCCGATTATTTTCCGCTTAGATGAAAAACAATTTGAACAATGGCAAAAACAAAAAGCGTTTTTTCAGCAAAGTGGTTTTGAATTTATTGAAAATGAAGCCCAGCTACGCCTCACATTAAACAAAGTCCCTGCGGTTTTACGTACACAAAATTTACAAAAATGTGTGGTGAGCCTACTCGCTGAACATCTAGACAATATGACTGATTTTCTGACCGCACTTTGTCATGCGCTAGAGATGAAACCGATTCAAGTATTAGCAGATGCAGTCAGCTTATTAAGTGAAACGGAACGCTTACTAAATAAAGCTCATCAAGAAAAATTTAATACATTACTGAAACCAATTAACTGGCAGCCTTTTTTAACTGATTTGTAATATGACACAAAAAACCGATTCCAAACCAACCGCACTTTTTCTGATGGGACCGACGGCCTCAGGAAAAACAGATCTTGCTATTCAATTACGTCAAAGCCTGCCTGTGGAAATGATCAGTGTCGATTCTGCATTAATTTATAAAGGTATGGATATTGGTACGGCAAAGCCTTCTAAAGAAGAACTTGTCCTCGCCCCTCACCGCTTAATTGATATTTTAGATCCCGCTGAAAGTTATTCTGCGATGAATTTTCGTGACGATGCGATCAGAGAAATGGCCGATATTACCGCGCAAGGCAAAATTCCACTTTTGGTTGGCGGCACCATGTTGTATTACAAAGCATTGATTGAGGGACTTTCCCCCCTTCCATCTGCTGATGAAAAGTTACGATTAGAGATTGAAGAAAAAGCGCAAAAACTTGGCTGGCCAGCACTTCATCAAGAATTACAAAAAATTGATCCTATTTCGGCAGAGCGTATCAACCCAAATGATTCACAGCGTATTAATCGTGCATTAGAAGTATTCTATTTAACGGGTAAATCATTAACGGAATTAACCGAACAAAAAGGCGAAGAATTGCCTTATCAATTTTTACAATTTGCTATTGCACCAGAAGATCGTTCGGTACTACATCAACGTATCGAACAACGTTTTCATAAAATGATCGAATTAGGTTTCCAAGAAGAAGTGGAAAAACTCTACCAACGAGAAGATCTCCATTCAGATTTGCCTTCTATCCGCTGTGTGGGCTATCGCCAAATGTGGGAATATTTACGTGGTGACTATGATCATGAAGAAATGGTCTTCCGCGGTATTTGTGCAACTCGACAATTAGCCAAACGACAAATCACCTGGCTACGCGGCTGGAAAACACCATTAAATTGGCTAGATAGTCTACAACCGCAACAGGCCAAAGAAATCGTACTACGCAAGATTGACGAACATTTTAAGGGGTAAATTATGGCGCTTTCACTTCCGCTTTCGACTGAAAAACTCATTCAACTTGGCGAAGTGCTTTGCCAACATTTCCCTGAAATAAATCTTGATGAAATAACCCAACAAATCGAGCAAGACGCAACAGATTTCACGACATCAATCGGACAAATAAACTATGCCATCAGTCTGTCTGATTTCGTGGAAAAAGTCTTAAAAAAACAACCGCACTTTTTAGCCCAATGGTGGCAAACACCTCCTCAATTTTCAGATTGTCAACATTATGCTAGCCGTTTAGCTGACCAACTCTCCACTATCCAAAACGAAGAACAGCTTTACAAAACGCTACGAAATTTTCGTAATCAAGAAATGGCAAAACTTAGTTTCTGTCAAAGCTTGAATCTTGCCACCGTAGAAGAAATTTTTATTCGTCTTTCTCAACTTGCTGAGAGTCTTATCATTGGTGCGAGAGATTGGCTGTACAAACAAGCTTGCGAAGAAATGGGCACGCCTTGCGATGAAAATGGCAACCCACAGCAACTCTATATTCTTGGCATGGGAAAATTAGGTGGTTTTGAACTAAATTTCTCCTCTGATATTGATTTAATTTTTACTTACCCTTCACAGGGAGAAACCGTTGGTGCAAGACGAGCCATTGACAACGCCAAATTTTTTACCCGTTTAGGACAACGTCTGATCAATGCTTTAGATCAATTCACGCCTGATGGTTTTGTCTATCGTACGGATATGCGCCTTCGCCCTTTTGGTGACAGCGGTGCGCTAGCCTTAAGTTTTTCTGCAATGGAACAGTATTACCAAGATCAAGGGCGAGACTGGGAACGCTATGCCATGATCAAAGGGCGTATTTTAGGAGCCGATGAGCAAGATCCCAATGTAAAAACCTTGCAGCAATTACTTCGCCCCTTTGTGTATCGACGCTATATTGATTTTAGTGTGATTCAAGCTTTACGTGAAATGAAAGGTAAAATCGAACGTGAAGTGCGTCGTCGTGGCTTAAAAGACAATATTAAGTTAGGCGCAGGCGGGATTCGAGAAATCGAATTTATTGTGCAAGTTTTTCAACTGATTCGAGGTGGACGTGAGATTAAGCTCCAACAACATGAATTGCTTAAACTTCTCCCTGAAATACGAGATCTTGATTTAATTACGCCTCAGCAATATCATGAATTAAGAGACGCTTATATCTTCCTTCGTCGTACTGAAAACGTGCTACAAGCCATTTATGATCAACAAACGCAGCTACTTCCAACAGATGAAGAAAATCGTCTTAGATTAATAGTTGCTTGTCGAGAATACACTTATTTAGATGAGAACAATCAGCCTACGATAAAATCTTATCTAATTGAAAACTGGGATGATTTCTATCAAACATTACAGGCACACCAACAAAAAGTGCGGTCAGTTTTTGATGTATTAATTGGTGAAGAAAAAGATGAACGTAGCGATGGCAATAATCAGTGGATTGATTTTTTAGAAAGTGACCTCAATGATATTGAACAAATGCTGGTCGATAACCACATTGATGAGGACTCGATTTCCGATATCTTAGATAAACTTATTCAATTCAAAGAGGGGCTTGCGCGCCGTGTTATTGGCGCTCGAGGTCGAGAAGTTTTAGCTCATTTATTGCCAAATATCTTCACTCAAATATTTGAGCAGAAAAATTACTGCACTTTATTGCCACGCATTCTCAATATTGTCGATAAAATTGCGAGTAGAACGACTTATTTGGAATTACTCTTAGAAAATCCTCAAGCAATTAAGCAGCTAATTGAACTATGTGCGCAATCCCAGATGATCGCTGAACAAGTGGCTCGTCACCCTATTCTACTCGATGAATTATTAAATACTGAGGCACTACGTAATCCATTACCGTTCACACACTACCCTGATGAATTGAAGCAATATATGCTGCGATTACCGCAAGACGAGGAAGAGCAATTTATTGACGGTTTACGCCAATTCAAACAGTCCATTTTATTACGTGTTGCAGCCGCCGATATTCTCGACGTATTGCCTGTTATGAAAGTAAGCGATCATCTCACTTATCTGGCAGAAGCAATCATTGATGCCGTTGTCAATTTTGCTTGGCAACAAGTCAGTCAACGATTTGGGATCCCCGAACACCTTGTAGATAAAACTGAAAAAGGTTTTTTAGTTATTGGCTACGGCAAATTAGGCGGAATTGAACTCGGTTATAAATCTGATTTGGATTTAGTCTTTTTATACCAAGCTGTTGAAGGCCAAACCATTGGTGGGAGAAAATCCATTGATAGCAATCAATTCTATTTAAGATTAGCGCAAAAAATTGTCAGCATTTTTAGTATGAACACCAGTGCAGGCATACTTTACGATGTTGATATGCGATTACGTCCTTCAGGCGATGCGGGCTTATTAGGCTGTTCACTTCAAGCATTTGAAAACTATCAACTCAATGAAGCATGGACTTGGGAAAAGCAAGCGCTTGTCCGCAGTCGTGCCATTTTTGGTGAAACTGAATTAAAAGCAGAATTTGAAAAAATTCGCTGTAATGTACTTTCTGCTCAAAGAGATATTAATCAGCTAAAAATTGAAGTAAGAGAAATGCGTGAAAAAATGTACGAACATTTATCTCACACAAAAGAAGGCTTTTTTAATATCAAAACCGATCGCGGCGGCATTACTGATATTGAATTTATTGCCCAGTATCTGATGCTTGCGAATGCCCCAGCTAATCCAACATTAACAAAATGGTCTGATAACGTCCGCATCTTTGATTCCATGGCTGAATATCACATTATTTCTCTAACAGAATGTGAAAAGCTCAAATCCTGTTACGTGACATTGCGTAATAAAATTCATCACCTGAACTTATTAGGGAATCCTGTCATTGTTGATGATTCGGCGTTTACAGAAGAAAGGGAATTTGTTTGTTCTTTTTGGAATAAGTTATTTTCTTAAAAGATTAAAGGAGTCTATTATCAGATATTTGGGATAAACTCCTTTTTATATATTTATTCTTTACGTAAAAATAGCCTAAGTTTCTACCTAAGTTTTATTTTATCAATTGAAAAAACCATAAACAAAAACCCCAAGCTATTCAGCTCGGGGTTCTATATTCAGTACCTGGCGGTGTCCTACTCTCACATGGGGAAGCCCCACACTACCATCGGCGCATCGGCGTTTCACTTCTGAG